>FTHQ01000138.1_pt1 | contig 46176 bp, 43 predicted proteins | sample 1641001 | NCBI WGS metagenome assembly FTHQ01 (sample SAMEA3914872, study PRJEB12502) | metagenome | biome: forest; material: soil | place: Canada | collected 2011-07-03 | depth 0.3 m | reverse complement strand
GGGCGCGCACAGCGCGCTGCCGATCGTCGGCGATTTCTTCCAGCGCGCGCAGCGCGCCCGGATCGTCGATACCAAGGCGAAATTCGATACCGAACCGTCGCCGGGCTGGTTCGCGTCGCTGCGCGAGCGCGCGACCGACCTGTTCGATACGTGGTTCCCGCCCGAGCCGAAGAAGGCGCCCACGCCGGTCAGGACGCCGCGCCCTCGTCGACCTCGGCCGGGCGCTCGACACGCGGCGTCCTGACCGGCGTGGGCGCCTTCTTCGGCTCGGGCGGGAACCACGTATCGAACAGGTCGGTCGCGCGCTCGCGCAGCGACGCGAACCAGCCCGGCGACGGTTCGGTATCGAATTTCGCCTTGGTATCGACGATCCGGGCGCGCTGCGCGCGCTGGAAGAAATCGCCGACGATCGGCAGCGCGCTGTGCGCGCCCTGCCCCCAGTAATCGCTGCGCAGCGTCACGCGGCCGTCGTCGAATCCGACCCACGCGCCGGCGACGAGGCCCGGCTGCATCAGGATGAACCAGCCGTCCGCGTTGTCCTGCGTGGTGCCGGTCTTGCCGGCCACGTCGCCGCGGATGCCGAACCGCGTGCGGATGCTGCCGCCCGTGCCGCGCGTCACGACGTCGCGCATCACGTCGAGCAGCGTCTTGTCGGTTTCGGCGTCGAGCGCGCGCTCGGGCGGCGCCGGTGCGTATTCGGCGAGCACCTCGCCCTGGCGATTCTCGATGCGCGTCACCATCTGCGGCTCGACGTACAGCCCGCCGTTCGCGATCGTCGCGTACGACGCGACCATTTCCTTCAGCGTGACCGGGCTCGTGCCGAGCGCGAGCGACGGCACGCGTTCGAGCGGGCTTTCGCGCACGCCCATGTCGCGCGCCAGCCGCGCGACGGCGCCCGGCCCGACCTTCTCCATCACCTGCGCGGTGATCCGGTTGCGCGACAGCGCGACCGCGTCGCGCAGCGTCATCGGTTTGCCCGTAGGCGGCACGTCGTCGTTCGGCCGCCAGATCTCGCCGCCCTTCAGCGGGATCTCGACCGGCTGGTCGACGAACGTATCTTCCGGCTTCATCCCGTTCGCGAACGCGACGCCATAGACGAACGGCTTGAACGTCGAGCCCGGCTGGCGCCGCGCCTGCGCGACGTGATCGAACGGCTCGCGGGTGAAGTCGCGACTGCCGACCCACGCGCGGATCTGCCCGTCACGCGGATCGATCGCGAGGAAGCCGGCCTGCACGTCGGTCTTGGCCTTGCACAAGGCACGCAGGAAACCGCGATCGGCCGCGAGCATCTTCATCGCGGCCGCGTCGTCCTTGCCGGCCTCCTGCGCGGCCTTGTACTCGGGCGATTCGCGCATGAAGGTGCGAAACACCTCGTTGTCGGTGCCGCAGCCGTCGCGGCCGCTCCACGCGTTGTTCGCGATGCCCTGCAGCTGATTGCCCTGCAACGTGAGCGCCTGCGTCGCCATCTGCTGGAGCCGCGAGTCGATCGTCGTGCGCACGATCAGCCCGTCCGAGTAGATGTTGTAGTCGTTGCGGTCGGCCCATGCGATCAGCCATTTGCGCAACTGCTGCGCGAAATGCGGCGCCGGCCCGGGCGGCTCCTTCTGGCGCTCGAAGTCGATGCGCAGCGGCCGGCGCTGCAACTGCGCGAACTGCGCCGGCGACAGCTTGCCGTACTTGACCATCTGGCCGAGCACCGTGTTGCGTCGCTGCAGCGCGCGCTCGGGGTTCAGCACCGGGTTGTAGTAGCTGTTGCCCTTCAGCATCCCGACGAGCGTCGCGCTGTCGAGCACGTCGAGTTCGTCGGCCGACTTGTCGAAATAGGTGCGCGCGGCCATCTCGACGCCGTACGCGTTGTACAGGAACGGCACCGTGTTCAGGTAGGTCTCGAGGATCTGGTCCTTGCTGTAGACGGCCTCGATCTTCAGCGCGGTGATCGCCTCCTTCACCTTGCGCGTGAGCGTCGGCGCGCGGCCGATCTCGTCCGGATACAGGTTGCGCGCGAGCTGCTGCGTGATCGTCGAGCCGCCCTGGCGGCTGCCCGAGAACGTATGCAGCGCGGCCGACGCCGTGCGCTTCCAGTCCAGCCCGTGGTGTTCGTAGAAGCGGTGATCCTCGGTCGCGATCAGCGCGTCGATCATGCGCGGCGAGATCTGCTTGAGCGGCACCCATTCGCGGTTCGACGGCTTGAATTCGGCCAGCAGCTTGCCGTCGGCGGACAGTACCTGCGCGGGCTGGTCGACGCGCGCCTTGCGGATGTCGCCGATCCCCGGCGTGAACGGAATGAGGACGATCACGTACCCCGCGAACAGCGCCGGCACGGCGGCGGCCGTGAGCAGCACGCCACGGCGCGTCGGGTGGCGGACATGGTGCCACGCGGTGGCGGCGAGAGGCTTGGCCCGCGCGACGGCGGCCGCCGCGACGGGTTGGGCGCGCGCGACCCATCTGGCACACAAGGCACGCACTGACGACACGTTTCGGCGATTCACGCGGGTGGAGCTCGGCTGAAAAGGCTGCATCGTACCAAACTCGCGCGGCCGGCCGGCCCGCGGCGGCCTTGCGCCGGCACACGCGGTGCGGTTTCGCCGCAACGCTCACGCAAAAAAGGCGCGTGCCCCGCAACCGGAGCGACGCGCCAAACCTGGTACGACAACCTGAACGCCGCGCGACGGGGACGCGGCAGCGGCGCGACCGACGCTGCGGGTCAGCGCACGAGAAACCCGTACGTGAGCGGATCGCGTTCGTCGACGATCCAGTTCGCGAACCCGCAGACATGCGCGCTGCCTTCCACTTCCGGGATCACGGCCGGGATGTCGCCGACCGTCGTTTCGCGCAGCACGCGCCCCTTGAAGACCGTGCCGACGATCGATTCGTTGACGAGCGTGTCGCCCGCCGCGAGCAGCCCGCGCAGGTACAGCTGCGCGACGCGCCCGCCGGTGCCGGAGCCGGTCGGCGAGCGGTCGACCTCGCGATCCGCGAACACGCAGCAGTTCGCCTGCGACGAACCCGCGTGGCGCGGCGCGTTCGCGATGATCGTGCCGTAGATATGGTTGATTTCCGGGATCTCCGGATGGACGACCGGATACTTCGCGTTCGCGGCCGCCTTCACTTCCGCGCCGAAGCGAATCAGTTTCTCGACCGCCGATTCGCGCACCGGCAAGTCGAACGGCGCGCCGTCGACATAAAAATAAAACGCGCCGCCATAAGCGATGTCGCCGCTCACGGTGCCGAACGACGGCGTGTCGACCGACACGTCGCGCTGCCAGATGAACGACGGCACGTTGACGAAGCGCACCGGCCCCGCGTGCTCGCCGTCCCACTGGACGAACGCCTCGATGAACCCGCACGGCGCATCGATGCCGACCCGCGTCTCGGGCACGGTGCGCTGCACCCAGCCGAGTTCGACGGCCGCCGTCGACAGCGCGATCACGCCGTGGCCGCAATGGTCGCTGTAGCCCTCGTTGTGCACGAAGATCACGCCGAAATCGGCGTTCGGCGACACCGGCTCGGTCAGATAGCCGCCGTACATGTCGGCATGGCCGCGCGGTTCGAACATCAGCGCGCGGCGGATCTCGTCGGCGTGCTCCTTGAGCCACGCGCGGCGCTGGACGATCGTGTCGCCGGGCAGGCGCGGCAGCCCGCTCGTGACGATGCGGAACGCCTCGCCGCCGGTGTGCACTTCGACGGTGGACAGGGATCGGGAAATTTTCATGGCGGATCGAATGCGTTGAAACGAAGGACGGCGGCCGGGCCGCCGTCCGGTGACGGGCGATGCGGCAATTACTTCGCGTACGGTTCCGGCAGGCCGTTGCGGATCACGTAGACGGTGGTCGGCGCGCCTTTCAGGTCGCCGTTCGCGTCGAACGAATAGGTGCCCGCGACGCCCGCGTAGTTCGACTTCGCGAGCTGCGCGCTCAGCTTCGCCTTGTCGGTGGTCGTGCCGGCCTTGACCATCGCGTCGGCGAGCAGCTTCATCCCGTCGTAGTAGTTGACGCCATAGACCTGCGTATCGGTGTGATACGTGTCGTGGTACTTCTTCAGGAATTCGCGGCCGGCCGCCGTCTTCTCGAGCGCGACCCCGCCCTGCGCGCAGTAGACGATCGACGCGGCCTCGCCCGCGACCTTGCCCATGTCGGCCGAGCAGATGCCGTCGCCGCCGAGCAGCTTCGCGCGCAAGCCCCGCTGCTTCATCTGCTTGGCCATCGGCGCGCCCTGCGCCGCATAGCCGCCGAGGAAGATCACGTCGGGGTTGCTGGCCTTGATCTTGGTGAGGATGCCGAGGAAATCGGTGGCCGACGAGTTCGTGTATTCCTGGTCGACGATCTTGATGCCGTTCGCCTTCGCGACGTTCATGAACTGCTCGGCGACGCCCTGCCCGTACGCGGTGCGATCGTCGATCACGGCGGCGGTTTTCGCGTTCAGCGTCTTCGCGGCGAACGTGGCCATCGTGCCGCCGAGCTGCTCGTCGCTCGCGCCGATCCGGAAGATGTTCTTGAAGCCCTGCTTCGTCAGCGCCGGGTTCGACGCGACCGGCAGGATCGGCACGCCGGCCGTCGAATACACGCGCGACGCCGGAATCGCGACGCCCGAGTTGTACGGCCCGAGCACCGCGACGACGCCCTTGTCGACGAGATTCTGCGCGACCTGCACGCCGGCCTTCGGGTCGGCCTGGTCGTCTTCGGAAACCAGTTTGAACGTGACGGCCTTGCCGGCGACCTTGATGCCGGCCTTGTTGAGCTCGTCCACCGCGAGCCGCGCGCCGTTTTCGTTGTCCTTGCCGTTGGCGGCCTGCGGGCCGGTGAGCGGCGCCGAATGGCCGATCATCACGACTTCCTGCGCGTGCGCGGAAGTCAGCGCGCCGGCGGCAACAGCCACCGAGAGCGCGGTCAAGAAGTGTCGCATGATGTCTCCTGATTGGTTTTGTGTGAAACCAATGTAGGACACACGTGGTCACATCGCAAGCAATTTCAAAATAATTGTCGGGATTTTGGTCATATTGAAGACCAGAACGACTTCGCGCGCAGGCCGGTCACTTCGGCGCGATGTCGCGCCGCACGCGGCGGATGTGCTGTTCGACATAGAACGCAGCCGCATCGGCATCGCCGGACACGATCGCCTCGTAGATCAGCCGGTGCTCGGACACGTAGAGCCGGATCCGGCCCGCGTCGTAGATGCCGTCGTCCTTCAGCCGCTTCCACAGCGGCTGGTCCATCGTCTTCGCGACTTCGTCCGCGATCTTCACGATCAGCGCATCGCCGGTCATCAGCGCGAGCTGCCGGTGGAACAGCCGGTCGCTCTCGTTCCACAGCGCGCGCTGGTGCGGATCGTCGACGTCGGTGATGGTTTCCATCTGCGCGAGATAGCGTTCGGCGCCGGGGTCGGCGCGGCCATGGGCGGCCGCGAGGCGCGCGATCGCGGGCTCCAGGATCAATCGCACGTCGAGCGTCGACGTCGGGCTGAAGTCGGCCTCGGACGCCGTGTGCGGATCGCCGCGCTGCGCGAGCACGTCGAGCGGCGCCGCGACGACGTAGGTGCCCGAATTGCGTTTCGTGCACACGAGCCCTTCGTTCTGCAGCGCGCCGAGCGCCTCGCGCACCGCCGGCCGGCCGACCTGGAACAGCGCCGCCAGCTCGCGCTCGGACGGCAGCCGCGACTCGGCCGCGTAGCGCCCCGCGCGGATCTCGTCGCGGATCTTTTCGGCTACCTGCTCGTAGATCTGCAGCGGGCGGAAACCGCCTTCGGGTGAGTCGGGACGCGCGGACATCATCGGATGGCTCCTGCCCGTTCGCGGGCGTGGATCTGGAATGGGTTCGCACTATACCGGAGCCGCGCGGGCGGCACGGCAGCGGCGCGCTTCTGGCCAGATATTAGAACCAAAATCCCCACAGCGCTTTATTTTCTGGGTTGCAGGCGCGCCAGCAAGTGGTATAGATTCGATCCACACTGCCCTGTGTCACGGTATCCGGCAGACCTGTGGCGGGCGCGGCATGCGTCCGCCGTTCACGCTCACCGACGCCCACGACGTACACGATGACCGCCTCTTCCCCGATTCCCGTTTTCGACGCGGCCGACACGGCCGCGCTGCTCGACTACCCGGCGCTGCTCGCCACGCTCAGGCAAGCGGTCGCCGAGTACGCGGCGGGCGACATCGTCAGCCCCGAACGCCTGGTCGTGCCGCTGCAAGGCGGCGGCGTGATGCTGTCGATGCCGTCGAGCGCCCACGACCTGGCGAGCCACAAGCTCGTCAACGTGTGCCCCGGCAACGGCGCGCGCGGGCTGCCGACGATCCTCGGCCAGGTCACCGCGTACGACGCGACGACCGGAGAAATGCGCTTCGCGCTCGACGGCCCGACCGTCACCGGTCGCCGCACGGCGGCGATCACCGCGCTCGGCATCCAGGCGCTGCACGGCGCCGCGCCGCGCGACATCCTGCTGATCGGCACCGGCAAGCAGGCGGCCAATCACGCGGAAGCGCTCGCGGCCATCTTTCCGGATGCACGGCTGCACGTGCGCGGCACGACCGCGGAGCGCGCGGCCGCCTTCTGCGCCGCTCATCGCGCGCATGCGCCGCGGCTCGCGCCGCTCGACGGCGACGCGATTTCCGAGGCGATCGACGTGGTCGTCACGCTGACCACCAGTCGCACGCCCGTCTACCGCGAAGCCGCGCGCGAAGGCCGTCTCGTGGTCGGCGTCGGCGCGTTCACCGCGGATGCCGCCGAGATCGATGCGAACACGGTGCATGGCAGCCGGCTCGTCGTCGACGATCCGGCCGGCGCGCGCCACGAAGCCGGCGACCTGATCGTCGCGCGGGTCGACTGGCAGCACGTCGCATCGCTCGCCGACGTGCTGAACGGCGTCTTCGCCCGCGGCGGCCCGCTGCTGTTCAAGAGCGTCGGCTGCGCCGCGTGGGATCTGGCCGCGTGCCGCACCGCGCGTGACGCGCTGGCCGCGCGCCGCGCCGGCTGATCCGGCCGCGCAACCATTCCAGCCGCTCGCGCGGCATCGCCGCAACCGGATCGTCCCGGCGATTTCCCGTACGCGGTGTAGGAAATGCCCTACACCGCGTCGAAGCGGCCTACACGAAGTTCCAATTCGGCCGATTTCAATTTCGGCGGCGCAACACGATACTGCCGGCATGAATGCCAGCCTGTCACCCGCCGCGCTCAGGGTGTTCCTCGTCGATCACGCCGTCGCCGTTCGCCAGCGGATCGCGCTGCTCGTCGGCGCGATCCGCGGCGTTGCCGTCGTGGGCGAAGCGGAAGACGGCCAAGACGCGTGGTCGCATATCCGCAGCAGTCGCGCGGACGTGGTGATCGTCGACGTGCGGCTCGCGGACGGCAGCGGTCTCGACCTGATCGGGATGCTGTCGAAGGCCGCGCCGCGCATCGTCACGATCGTGCTGACGAACCACTCGGCGCCGGCATTCAGAGAGGCATGCGCGACGGCGGGAGCCGACTACTTCTTCGACAAGACCGTCGAATTCGACGCCGCATGCCGTGTCATCGAATCCCTGGTGCACGCTCGCGTGCGCCGCCCCTGACGAGCCGGAGCGACTCATGTCCACCGCCACCGCCTTCGCCGCCGACGTGTCCGTCGTACCCCGGCCAACGATTGCCCTGCGCCCGGTCGCGCGCGCCGACGCCGCCAAGCATCCGGCCGCACGCTGTTCGGCCTGCGCGATGCGCTCGATGTGCCTGCCGCCGCATCTGACGGCCGCCGAATACGGCCGCCTCGACGCGATCATCTGCACGACGCGACAGGTGCGCCAGGGCGACGCGCTGTTTCGCACCGACGATCCGTTCCAGAGCATCTATGCGGTGCGCGCGGGTTCGTTCAAGACGGTGATGATGCATCGCGACGGCCGCGAGCACGTGACGGGCTTCCAGATCGCCGGCGAAACGCTCGGGATGGACGGCATCGGCGGCGGCCAGCACTGCTGCGACGCGATCGCGCTGGAGGACAGCGTGGTGTGCATCATCCCGTTCGGCGCGCTTGAAGCCGCGTGCCGCGAGATGAAGCCGATGCAGCACTTCCTCTACCAGATGCTGAGCAGCGAGATCGTCCGCGAATCGAGCCAGATGCTGCTGCTCGGCACGATGTCGGCCGAGCAGCGCGTCGCGCATTTCCTGCTGAACCTGTCGTCGCGGTTCGAGGCGCGCGGCTATTCGGCGACCGAATTCAATCTGCGGATGACGCGCGAGGAAATCGGCTGCTATCTCGGGATGAAGCTCGAAACCGTCAGCCGGATGTTCTCGCGGTTCCATCGCGAAGCGCTCGTCGAGACGCGCGGCAAGCGCGTGCGCATCATCGACGCGCAAGCGCTCGCACGGGTCTGACACACGGCGCCGGCGCGCGGCATTACCGGATCGCGTCGCCGGTCGCCGCGTCGCGCAGCGCCACCGTCGCGGCGCCCGCCTGCCACGCGATCAGCGCCTGTTCGGCCTGCGCGAACGCGCGGCGCAGCGCATCGTCCACGTCGACGCCGACGCACGGCGGCAGCGACCTGAGCGTCGCGTCGTGCATCACCAGGTCGAGCCGCACGTCGTACAGGCACGCGCCATCGGCCACCGTGCGCGCGTCGATCGCGAGATGGCAGCCGTCGATCAACGCGCGAAACCGTTCGAGCCGCACCAGTTGCGCGCCGGCTTCGGCCTCGACCGCTGCCGAAACCGTGAATCCGAGGCAGGCGATCTGCATGCCCACGCCCATGTCGTGTCTCCTGACGGGGCCGCCCGCTCGTCGACCGCCTTGCATGTGCCGGCCGCCTCGCGATGGAGGCGGCACGTGTTTCCCGTCGCGCGGCGCGCAGGATTCGATCGCGGCCGGCCGACGGTCTGCCCGCGCCTGGCTGGCGCGGGGCCATTCATACGTTGAAGGTCTGCGACGCCTTCATCTCGATCCACGTCATGCCGGCCCGCAGCCCTTCGATCATCGCCTCGCGCTCCGTCGGATACGCGTGGCTGTGCTCGAACGTATGATGAAACCGCGCGGCGCCGGCGCCGTGCTCGACCGACACGCGGCAGCGGAACTCGCCCGATTCGCACGGGCGCGTCTCCACCTCGACCGACCAGTCGCGTTCGTGAATGTTGCCCTGCAGTGTCATGCGCCCTCCTGCGGTATCAGTCTTCGAGCCGGAAGTGCCCACTGTGCAGCAGCACCGGCCGGCCGCCGATTTCCTCGAGCATTCGCCGTGCCATCGCCTCGATCGCCGACCGGTGCGCGTCGAATGCGTGCAGCAGATCGCGTTCGAGCAGCGACCGCGCGCCGAAATGGTCTTCCAGCGCCTCGGCCGTGACCGCGCACTGGACGCAACGCCCGTCGACCAGCGCCGAAAACGCGACGACCAGATCGCGCGCGCAGTATTCCGGCGGCTCGGGCGGGAAAGTAATGTGCATCTGTCGGCCTGTCATCGTCGTGATGGCTCCATGACGAGAGCATAGTGGCGCGCGCGGCCGCGCGCTTGACCCACGTCAACCGGTTCGCTGCACCGCACGATCGCAGCGCGGCGCGGCCGCGCGACGCCGCGTCAGGCCGCGTCGGGCTCGATCGCCGCGCCGCGTTCCGCGAGCAGCTCGCGCAGCACGCTGCGGTGGCAATGGCCCTCGTCTTCGCAGTAGCAGCCGATCGACAGCGCGGTGGTCGCCGACAGCGCGGCCAGCAGGTCCAGCACCTTCGCCGGATCGCCGCGCGTCATCTCCGCGCGGAAGTGACGCTTGAACGCTTTCCATTCGGCGTCGGTTTCGGCGGCCTGCGCCTGCGCGACGAGTTCGGGGCTCGGCGACAGCGTCGGCAGCCATACATCATAGTAGTTGCGCGACGCGAATTCCGCCTTCGGCACACCGCGCGGCGGCCGCCGCACCGTGCCGATCCGCAGCCCTTCGCCGGCCGCGCGCGGCGTGCCGAGCTGGATGATCCGGATGCCCATGTCGCTCCTCTGTCGTGCATGCGATCCCGTGATCGTACCGCCGCGCCTGCCCGTGCGTCAGCCGGGCACCGCACATGATCGACGCCCAACAAAAAACCGGCTGCTCCCGTGACGGGACACAGCCGGTTGTGCATCCTGGCGCGCCGCGGCGCCGCGGTCAGGCGCCGCTCTTCAGCACCTTGCCGATCGCGTCCGCGACGATGCCGACGTTCGAGTCGTTCAGGCCCGCCACGCACATCCGGCCCGAGCGCAGGATGTACACGCCGTGCACCTCGCGCAGCGCGTCGACCTGCGATTCGGTCAGGCCCGTGTACGTGAACATCCCGCGCTGCTTCACGTAGCGCGTGAGCGCTTCGCCGCTCACGTGGTCGCGCAGGCCGTCGTGGATCGACTGGCGCATCCGGGCGATGCGGCGGCACATCGCCGACAGTTCCTCTTCCCACTGCTTGCGCAGCGCCGGCGTGCCGAGCACGGCCGCGACGACCTTCGCGCCGTAGGTCTGCGGATTGCTGTAGTTCGAGCGCACGGCGCCGGCCAGCTGGCCGAGCACGCGCTCGGCCGCGGCTGCGTCTTCGCAGACGACGCTCAACCCGCCCACGCGCTCGCCATACAGCGAGAAGTTCTTCGAGAACGAGTTCGCGACGAGCGTCGGCACGCCGCGGCGGGCCAGCTCGCGCACCGCGAACGCATCCGCGTCGAGGCCCGCGCCGAAGCCCTGGTACGCCATGTCGACGAACGGCAGCAGCTCGCGCGCCTCGATCACGTCGATCAGCTTCTCCCACTGGCCTTCGTCGAGGTCGACGCCGGTCGGGTTGTGGCAGCACGCGTGCAGCAGCACGATGCTGCGCGCCGGCAGCGCGTCGATCGCCGCGAGCATCGCGTCGAACTTCAGGCCGCCCGTCGCCTCGTCGTAGTACGGATACGTGTTCACCGTGAAGCCGGCGCGCTCGAAGATGAAGCGATGGTTTTCCCAGCTCGGGTCGCTCAGCCACACTTGCGAATCCGGAAAATAGCGCTTCAGGAAATCGGCGCCGACCTTCAGCGCGCCCGAGCCACCGAGCGTCTGCAGCGTCGCGATGCGGCCGGCCGCGCGGGCCGGATGATCGGCGCCGAACACCAGCGACTGCACGGCGTCGCGATACGCGGCCAGGCCGACCATCGGCAGGTACGGCTTCGGGCCGCTGTCGCGCTGCAGCGCGGTCTCGGCTTCGCGTACCGCGCCCATCACCGGAATCCGGCCTTCAGCGTCGAAATAGATCCCGATGCTCAGGTTGACCTTCTGGTCGCGCGGATCTTTCTGGAAGTTCTCGTTGAGCGTCAGGATCGGGTCGCCCGGGTACGCGTCGATGTGTTCGAACATGGCTTGAGTCGGTCTCGTTTGGAAGAATGGTCGGTCGTGGCCTGCGTCAGCGTGCGGAGACGCCATCATGCACCGCAAAGCCGGCATTCTTCTGACGGAAGCGATACCCGACCGCGAGCACCGCGAGCCATACCGGGATCAGGTACACCGACAGGCGGAGATCCGGCGTCAGGTACATCACGACGAGAATGCCGGCCATGAATGCCAGGCACAGGTAATTCGTGAAAGGATAGCCCAGACTGCGGAAGGAAGTCTCCTCCCCGGCAGCGCGCTTGGCCTGGCGGAACTTCAGGTGGATCAGGCTGATCATCGCCCAGTTGATGATCAGCGCCGACACGACGAGGCCCATCAGCACCTCGAACGCCTTGCCCGGCATGAAGTAGTTGACCAGCACGCACACGCCGGTCGCGAGCGCCGATGCGCCGAGCGCCGCGAGCGGGATGCCGCGCTTGTTCACCGAGCACAGCACCTTCGGCGCGTTGCCCTGCTGCGCGAGGCCGAACAGCATCCGGCTGTTGCAGTACACGCCGCTGTTGTAGACCGACAGCGCGGCCGTCAGCACGACGACGTTCAGCACGTTCGCGACCAGGTTGCTGCTGAGCGCGTGGAAGATCAGCACGAACGGGCTGCCGCCGCTGACGACCTTCTCCCACGGATACAGCGACAGCAGCACGGCCAGCGCGCCGATGTAGAAAATCAGGATGCGGTAGATGACCTGGTTGGTCGCGCGCGGGATGCTGCGCTTCGGATCGTCGGCCTCGGCCGCGGTGATGCCGACCAGCTCGAGCCCGCCGAACGAGAACATGATCGCGGCCATCGACATCACGAGGCCCGACACGCCGTTCGGGAAGAAGCCGCCGTGCTGCCACAGGTTCCGGACGGTGGCTTCCGGCCCGGCGTGGCCGCTCGCGAGCAGCCAGCCGCCGAAGCCGATCATCCCGACGATCGCGGCGACCTTGATGATCGAGAACCAGAATTCCGTCTCGCCGTACGACTTCACGCTGGTCAGGTTGATCAGGTTGATCGCGACGAAGAACACGAGCGCCGACACCCAGGTCGGCACGCCCGGCCACCAGTACTGCACGTAGATCCCGACGGCCGACAGTTCGGCCATGCTGACGAGGATGTACAGCACCCAGTAGTTCCAGCCGGACAGGAAGCCCGTGAAGTGGCCGAAATACTTGTTCGCGAAATAGCTGAACGACCCCGCGACGGGCTCGTCGACGACCATCTCGCCGAGCTGGCGCATGATGAAGAACGCCACGACGCCGGCTACCGCGTAGCCGAGCAGCACGGACGGGCCGGCCATCTTGATCGTCTGCGCGATGCCGAGAAACAGCCCCGTGCCGAGCGCGCCGCCGAGCAGCACGGACGGGCCGGCCATCTTGATCGTCTGCGCGATGCCGAGAAACAGCCCCGTGCCGAGCGCGCCGCCGAGCGCAATCAGCTGGATGTGCCGGTTCTTCAGCCCGCGCTTCAGGCCGTCGCTGTCGTTTCCAGAAACCATGTCTTCTCCACTCTGTCCGCTTCCGCCTGGAGCGGTGCGGCGCGCCTCGGTGTGCCGGGCGCTGTTTTGCTGTGCCGGCGGCCGTTCGTGGAGCCACCGGGTTGGGGACTGCAATCTTCGCGTGCCGGCAGTCGATCCGCGTCGGCGTGCCGGCCAGCCCCGCCGCCGACTCGTCGCCCGCGCCGCATTGCTGCGGCCGCACACGAAAATCCGGCGTCAGTTTAGCGTCGCGACGGCGAAATCGGGTTGCGTAACCCGCTCATGCAAACCCTACATTATGAGATAAGATTGCATCCAGGAGACAGATGAGGAAACAAAAATGCCTGAACCGGTTCTCGATCGCATCGATCGCCACTTGCTGTCGGTGTTGCAGGAGAACGGCCGCGCGTCGAACCTCGACCTGGCGAAGGCCGTCGGCCTGTCGCCCGCGCAGACCTTGCGACGCCACCGCCGGCTGGAGGAAATCGGCGCGATCCGCCGTTACGAAACCCGGCTCTGCCCCGACACGCTCGGCTTCGGCGTCACCGCGTTCGTACACGTGACGATGGAGCGCGGACATATCCGCGATCTGTCGAAGTTCCAGAAACTCGTGTCGGATCTCGCGCAGATCCAGGAGTGTTTCTCGGTGACGGGCGACATCGACTATGTGCTGAAGGTCGTCGCGCACGACCTGAAGGGGCTGTCGACGTTCCTGCTCGAAACGCTGATGCGCATTCCCGGCGTGAGCGGCGTGCATTCGAGCGTGTGCCTCGACGAGATCAAGTGTACGAGTGCGATGCCGGTGGAAAGCTGACACGCCCGGCGCACCGGGGTGATCCTTACCCCACCGCCTCGAACGCACTGATCAACAACGCCCCCGCCGCGATCACCACGCAACCGGCCGCCCGGCGCGGCGTCAGCCGCTCGCCGAGATACACGCGCGCGATCAGCGCCGCGAACACCACGCTCGTCTCCCGCAGCGCCGACACCGGCCCCATCGGCGCGCGATCCATCGCCCAGATCACGATGCCGTACGCGAGCGCCGCGAATACGCCGCCGCAGGCGGCCTTCGCGGTTTCACCGGCATCCTGCGTCAACCGCAACGATCCCGCCCGCAGCCGGTAGTACCCGGCCATCAGCACGCCCGTCAGCACGAACATCCACGCGGTATAGCCAACCGTGCTGCCGCTCTCGCGCACACCGATCCCGTCGACCACGCTGTACGCGGCGATCGACACGCCGGTCGCGAACGCCGTCGGCAGCACCTGCGTCATCCGGTGTCGGGCGCCGCGTCCGCGCTCCAGCCCGATCGCCATGATCCCCGCGCAAATCAGCACGAGCCCGCCTTGCGCACCGAAGTTCAGGCGCTCGCCGGCGAACGCCGCCGCGCCGAGCGTGACGAGCAGCGGCGCCGTGCCGCGCGCGACCGGGTATGCGACGGTCAGGTCGCCGTGTTCGTACGCGCGGACGAGCAGCAGCGTATAGACGACGTGGATCACGGCCGACGCGACGACGCACAGCCAGCTCGTCGGCGTGATCGGCGCGGCGGCCGGCAGGAACAGCAGCGCGAACAGCCCGATCGCGATCTGCAGCACCGTGGCCGAGCGCAGCCGGTCGCCGCTGCTGCGCACCAGCGCATTCCATGACGCGTGCAGGAACGCCGCGCACAGAACGGCAAACAGAACGGGGATCGGCACGCTGAACACTCCCTGACGGTCGGAGGCCGCGCGGTGCGCGGCAGCCGTTCATCGTATGAATGCGTCACCGGATTGTCAAAAAAGCGACGCACCACGCGCCGGACGTGATCCGGCCGCCACGCGCCCTGCCGCTCCCGCGCCGGATGCCGCCACCGCAGCACGCCCGTGGCGGCATGTGACGTGGAGATTGCACACGGTCCGCCCCTTTCCGTTCTCTTTCGCATCGCCCTGCGTCGTAATGAAACCGATACCGGAGCGCAACCATCGCGAAATCACTCCGTCCCCATATCTTCATACGCGGCTGGTCCAATGCGCGTGCTCCCTCACGAGCTTCGCGCCGAACCGACACGGCGACGGGGCCGTTCTCCACCATCGAAGACCTTACCCTGGAGTTTCCCGATGTTCCGTCAAGCCTTGCTCGTCACTGCCTGCGCAGCCGCAGCGCTGGCGCTGTTCGCCTGCGGCGGCAGCGACGATTCCACGCCGACGCCCGCCGTGTCGTCGCAGGATGCGCTGCAGACCGCCACGCCGATCAAGCACGTCGTCGTGATCTACGGCGAAAACATCTCGTTCGACCACTACTTCGGCACCTACCCGAACGCGACGAACCCGTCGGGCGAACCGGCGTTCACCGCGAAATCCGGCACGCCGACGCCGAACGGCCTGACGGGCACGCTGCTGACCGCGAACCCGAACTTCACGAACACGGCCAACGGCACCGACGCCGCGAACCCGTTCCGCCTCGACCGCACGCAGGCCGCGACCGCCGACCAGAACCACGCGTACACGGCCGAAGAGCAGGCCGAGGACAACGGTCTGGCGGACCTGTTCCCGAAGTACACGGGCAAGGGCTCGTCCGGCGGCGCCGGCGCGTTCGGCACGAAGGGCCAGGTGATGGGCTACTTCGACGGCAACACGGTGACCGCGCTGTGGAACTACGCGCAGCGCTTCGCGATGAGCGACAACACGTTCACGACGTCGTACGGCCCGTCGACGCCGGGCGCGCTGAACGTCGTGTCGGGGCAGACCAACGGGATGCAGATCGTCAAGACGTCGAAGCAGCCGTCGACGCTCGCCGCCAGCTCGTACTACATCAATGACGGCCAGGGCGGCTTCACGATGATCAACGACGTCGACCCGGGCTTCGACGTGTGTTCCAGCCCGACCGACCAGGCGATGATGACCGGCAAGAACATCGGCGACCTGCTGAACGGCGCGAACATCACGTGGGGCGGCTTCATGGGCGGCTTCAACCTGTCGACGACCAACGGCAACGGCACGACGGGCTGCGCGCGCAGCACGGTCGCCACCGCCGTGAACGCCGCGACGGCCGACTACATCCCGCACCACAACTGGTTCCAGTACTACGCGTCGACCGCGAACCCGCAGCACACGCGCCCGAGCTCGATCGCGGCGATCGGTTCGAGCGTCGAGACCGACGGCAAGACTCCCGAACCGGCGAACCACCAGTACGACACGGACGACTTCTTCGCCGCCGTGAAGGCCGGCAACTTCCCGTCGGTCAGCTACCTGAAGGCGCCGGCCGCGCAGGACGGTCACGCGGGCTATTCGGATCCGCTCGACGAGCAGGCGTTCGTGACCAAGGTCGTCAACTTCCTGCAGCAGCAGCCGGACTGGCAGAACACCGCGGTGATCGTCACCTATGACGACTCGGACGGCTGGTACGACCACGTGTACACGGCGCCGACGCGCGCATCGTCGGACCCGGTCGATCAGCTCAACGGCGCCGGCAAGTGCGGCACGGGCGGCACCACCGGCGTGAACGGCGCGACCGTGAACGGCCGCTGCGGCCCGGGCGTGCGCATTCCGCTGGTCGTGATCTCGCCGTATGCGAAGCAGAACTACGTCGATCACACGATGCTCGACCAGTCGTCCGTCGTGCGCTTCATCGAGGACAACTGGCTCGGCGGCCAGCGTATCGGCGGCGGTTCGTTCGATGCGACGGCGGGCGACCTGCGCAACCTGTTCGACTTCACGTCGAAGCCGAACACGACGCCGCTGTATCTCGACCCGACGCTCGGCACCGTATTGAGCGCCGCACCGTCGATCTGACCGTGACGGCATGACCGCAAGGCCGGCGCGTCACGCGCCGGCCGTTTCCGTTTCAACGCGCCGCTTCGCGCGACGCCCGATTTTCGACCGACAGCATGACAGCTCGCCCCGCATTTCCGTCTCCCGATGCCGCCGGCACGCCCGCGCCGCGCCCCCCCTTCCCGCCTGCTGCGCCGCGCGGCGTTCGTGCTCGGCGCGGCCGTGATCGGCTATGGCGCGTTCGCGATCGCGTTTCCCGCGCAGGTGCCGGCGGCGATCGGCACCGTGGTCGCCGACTGGACCGGCGCGAACCCGCATCCGGTCGTGCTGCAGCGGCCCGCCGCGCAGCCGCTGTCGGCGGTCGCGCAGCTCGGGCGCGCGCTGTTCCACGATCCGTCGCTGTCGGCGTCGGGCAAGCAGTCGTGCGCGTCGTGTCACAGCCCCGATCACGCGTACGGCCCGCCGAATGCGCTCGACGTGCAGCCGGGCGGCCTCGCGATGACGCAGCAGGGCTATCGTCCACCGCCGTCGCTGATGTACCTGTACCGCCAGCCGAACTTCAGCATCGGCCCCGACGCCGGCGAAAACGACGCCGCGCCGAGCGTCGCGCAGCAGGCCGCGGCGGCGGCCGGCGTCGTCAAGGCGCAGAAGGTGGCCGGCACGTCGGCCGCGCCGCAGCTCGTGCCGCAGGGCGGGATGTTCTGGGACGGCCGCGCCGATACGCTGCAGCAACAGGCGTTCGGCCCGCTGCTGAATCCGGTCGAGATGGCGAACGCGAGCGTCGACGACGTCGCGCACAAGCTCGCGCAATCGTCGCATCGTGCGCAACTGGAGCAGGTATTCGGCGCGCGCGTGTTCGACCGCCCGCAGCTCGCGGTATCGGAAGCGATGTTCGCGATCGCGCGCTATCAGGTCGAGGATCCGTCGTTCCATCCGTACGACAGCAAGTACGATCGCTGGCTCGAGGGCCGCGCCCGCCTGACGCAGGCCGAACTGCGCGGGCTGCGCCTGTTCAACGATCCGGACAAGGCGAATTGCGCGGGCTGCCACTTGTCGAAACCCGGCAAGGACGGGCTGCCGCCGATGTTTACCGATTACCAGTACGAGGCGCTGGGCGCGCCGCGCAATCGAGCGCTCGTGCAGAACCGCAATCCGGCGTTCTACGATCTCGGCGTGTGCGGGCCGTTCCGCGACGACCTGAAGGACCAGACACAGTATTGCGGAATGTTTCTGACGCCGACGCTGCGCAACGCGGCGACGCGCCACGTGTTCTTCCACAACGGCGTGTTCCACACGCTCGATCAGGTGATGGCGTTCTACAACGAACGCAGCATCTCGCCGCAGAAGTTCTACTCGCGCGGCGCGGACGGCAAGGTCGACGAATACGACGACATTCCGCCGAAATATCGCGCGAACGTGGACGTGACCGACGCGCCGTTCGATCGCAAGCCCGGCGACAAGCCCGCGATGACCGCGCAGGACATCAAGGACATCGAGGCGTTCCTGAATACGCTTACCGACCCGGCTGCGCGGTAAACGACACGCGCCCCGCCGAAGCGGGGCGCGTCACGCCGCCAGGACATCGGCCGTCAGCCGGCGCGCTGCATGCCCTCGCGCGATGGCGCCCGACACCGGCTTGCGCGTTTCACGCGAATCGCCTCGATGCACGCATCGAGCCGCCGGTTGCTTTCCGCAATGCCGAAGCGTGCCGCCCGCTCGAACGCCCGGGCGGCCAGGTCGGCACGCAGTCGGTCGTCGGTCAGCAATTGCGCCATCGCGCGGGCCAACGCATCGACATTCCCGACTTCCACCAGCAATCCCGCGCGGCCGTGGTCGAGAATCTCGCGCGGCCCGGTCGGGCAATCCGTCGATACGATCGCCTTGCCGAGGGCGAGTGCCTCGATCAGCACCATCGGCATCCCTTCGTTCTTCGAACTCAGCACCATGATCGACGCGCCCGCCATCAGCGGATGCGGGTTGTCCATCTGCCCCATGAAATGCACTCGCGCGCCGATGCCGAGCTCGTGCGCGAGACGCATGAGCTCGTCGCGATGGGCGCCGTCGCCGGCAAGCACGAGATGCTCCGCCAAATCGCGCTGCGCGACGAGTTGCGCATACGCGCGCAGCAACGTGCGGTGATCTTTCTGGAGTTCATCGAGCCGGGCGACGGAGGCGATGTAAGGCACATCGCTTGGCAACGGGGGACGCGCGGCAGTCGCGTTCTCGCGAATGGCGTCGATGTCGATCGCGTTGGGCAGGACGGTGACTTGCTGCAGCCGGTCGCCGAACATCCGGTCGGCTTCGTCGCCCATCTGCGGGTTCAATGCGGCAATACTGTCGTAGCGGCTGTACTGCTCGAGCAGGCGGCGCATGCGCCGGCCGCGGCCGCCGAGCCGGGCGACGAAGCTGAAGTGGTTGACGCCGATCCAGGCCACCCCGAAGCGGCCGGCAAGGCGCCGCAGCGACAAGTCGTAGTCGACGATGACGTCTACGTCGCGCGCCAGTTCGGCGACACGCCGCCCGATGTACGGACGCACCGCGAGCGCGCCGTGAAGGTCACGAGCAATCCGGCCCACTTTGTCGAGCTTGCGTGCGTGGCGGCGGTCCTGGAAATAGCGCAGCCACTGCGGACGCACCAGGATTTCAATGGGAATGTCATCCGGAATCAGGGCGCGAAAGCGCTGCGCCAGCATCGGCGACGCGTACGTGACCGACAATGTGGCCCTGAAACGCTTGCGATCGAGGATGCGCAGCCACTGGATCAGAGACGATTCGATCCCGCCGTTCCCGAAATCGGTTACGTGAAACAACACGCGAACACGCGTGTCCGCACTTTCGGTATACCCCGCGTCGGCCATGATTTCTATTATGTTGTCTATTGTTGGACTATGCACCTGATTTGGGCGCGGCCTTTTATAACATAGGGTATTCCAATAGCCAAGCAAGGACGGGGCGCGGTCGATTTTTCCCTATTGCCGGAATCAGGTAGGGGCGACAGTCGCCGATTGCGAAGCCATCCGCCGGCATCTCGCGCAAACGTCGGAGCACGCGATGCGCGGTTCAACCGCCCACCTGCGTCAGGACAGGCTGTCGAGCAACCGATACCAGGCGACCCCGGCCGCGATATAGAAGCGCTGCAGCCCGTGCAACGGAATCGGCCGGATCGGCGACACGCGGAACGGCAGCGGCAATTGCGCATCGCCCGACAGATGCGCGGCCAGATGCTTGCCGAGCGTCGTCGCCATCGCGATGCCGCGGCCGTTGTAGCCGAGCGCGATCGTCACGCCCGGTGCGGGCTCGTGCACGTGCGGCAGAAAATCCGCGGTGATCGCGACGCGCCCGGCCCAGCGGTATTCGAACCGGACGCCCTTCAGTTGCGGATACAACAGCGTCGTCGCGCGTTCCAGATGGCGCCAGTCGCCCGGCGCGCGCGGTTCGGCGAACGGGCCGCGGCCGCCCATCAGCAGTCGCCCGGCCGCATCGCGGCGAAAGTACAGCAGCAGGCGCCGCGCATCGGATGCGACCTCGCCGCCGGCGAGGATGTCGCGACCGAGTTCCGGCGCGAGCGGTTGCGTCGCGACGATGAAACTGTTCGCGGCGATCACCGACTGGCGCAAGCCGGGCCATAGCCCATCCGTGTAGCCGTTGGTCGCGATCACGACGCGCGCGGCCGACAGCGTCGCGCCGCCGGACGTCGCGACCTGCCAGCGGCCGTCGGCACGCGTCAGTCCGACGGCGCGGGTCAAGCCGTGCACGACCGCACCGCTCGCCTGTGCGGCGCGCACGAGGCCGCGCGTATAGCTGAGCGGCTGCACGCTGCCCGCGCGGCGATCGATCCAGCCACCCGCATACGCGGGCGTGCCGAGCCGTCGCGCGACGTCGTCGCGGCCGAGCACCTCGACCGGCGCGCCGCGCGCGGCCCACTGCTGCGCGCGGCGGGCGACCGTGTCGAGCATCGCGGCGGTCGGCGCGGGCTGGATCCAGCCCTGGCGACGCGCATCGCAGTCGATCGCGTGCCGCGCGATCAGGTCGAACACGGTATCGGCCGCGCCGCCGACGATACCGGCAAGCTGCTCGCCGGCCGCGTCGCCGAACCGGCGAACGAGTTCGTCGGGGTCGTATTTCAGCCCGGGAATGACCTGCCCGCCGTTACGGCCGGACGCGCCCCAGCCCGGCTGCGCGCCGTCGATCACGCGGACGTTCACGCCGCGTTCGGCCAGGTGAAGTGCGGTCGACAGGCCCGTGAAGCCGGCGCCGACGATCGCCACGTCGCACGATACGGACGCGTCGAGCGCGGGCGTATCGGGTGCCGGCGCGGCGGTCGCCGCCCACAGCGAATCCGGCCACGGCGAGTCGGGCCATCCGGGTGCCGCGTTCGTTGCGCTCATGTTCGATCCGGGTTGTCGGCGCCGTCCGACGCCAGCAGGCGACGCAGGAATTCCTGCGTGCGGGGATGAGTCGGCTGCGTGAGCACGTCGCGCGCCGGTCCGCTTTCGCAGATCGTGCCGTCGTGCAGGAAGCACACGCGATCGGCCACCTCGCGCGCGAACGCCATTTCGTGCGTGACGACCACCATGGTCATCCCGTCGCGGGCGAGCCCGCGCATCACGCCGAGCACTTCGCCGACGAGTTCGGGGTCGAGCGCCGACGTCGGCTCGTCGAACAGGATCGCCTGCGGCTCCATCGCGAGCGCGCGGGCGATCGCGACGCGCTGCTGCTGCCCGCCCGACAGCTCGGACGGATACGCATTCATCCGGTGCGCGAGGCCGACCTTGTCGAGCAGCGCGCGGGCCTGCTCGCGCGCCTGCGCGACCGGCACGCGCCGCACGTGCACCGGCCCTTCCATCACGTTCTCGAGCGCCGTGCGGTGGGCAAACAGGTTGAAGCGCTGGAACACCATGCCGACCCGCATCCGCAGCTCGTGAATCCGCTTCGAATGCGCGTCGACCTTCACGCCGTCGATCGTGATCGACCCTTCGTCGTAGGTCTCGAAGCCGTTGATACAGCGCAGCACGGTCGACTTGCCGGAACCGGACGGCCCGATCAGGCACACGACTTCACCCGGCTGCACGTCGAGGCTCACGCCCTTCAGCACCGCGTGCTGCTGAAACCGTTTATGGATGGAATCGATCCGGATCATGCGCCCCTCCTCAGTGCGAGCCGCTTGCCGAGCCGGTTCACGCCGAACATCAGCGGCAGGCCGAGCGCGAGATACAGCAGCGCGACGAGCGTATACACGCTCATGTTCTGGAACGTCGACGACGCGATCAGCTGGCCGGCGCGCGTGATTTCCGCGACCGTGATCGTCGACGCGACCGACGAATCCTTCAGCAGCATCACGAGCGTGTTGCCGTACGGCGGCAGCGCGATGCGAAATGCCTGCGGCAGCACCACACGCCGCATGATCATCGGGCCGCGCATGCCGATGGCGTGCGCGGCTTCGATCTGGCCGCGGTCGATCGCCTCGATGCCGGCGCGGAAGTTCTCGGCCTGGTACGCCGAATACGCGATGCCGAGCCCGAGCACGCCGGCCTGGAACGCCGACAGTTGGACGCCGAGATCGGGCAGCACGAAGTACATGTAGAACAGCTGCACGATGATCGGCAGCCCGCGGATCACGTTGACGATCGTGCTGCCGGCGGTCGATACCGCCCGATTGCGCGACACCTTCAGCAGCGCGAGGATCAGCCCGAGCACCGAGCTGAGCACGAACGCGCATGCGGTGATCTCGATCGTGACCACCGCGCCCTTCAGCAGGATCGGCAGAAAATCGATCGCATTCTGGAAAAACATGAGGTCTCCTATGCGACGTCGGGACGGCGCGCCGCGGTAGATGCCCGCGACGCGCGGGCGATGCCGGTCGGGAATCGGGCGCCGGCGCTCAGCTCATGTGCCACTTCTGCAGGATCTGCTGCAGCGTGCCGTCGCCCTTCATCTTGCGGATCGCGCCGTTGAGCTGTTCGAGCGTCGCGGTGTCGCCCTTGCGCACGATGAAGCAGACCTGCCCCTTCACGACGCTCTGGTATTCGGGCACGAGCCGCACCTGGCGATTGACGCCGTGCTCGATCTGGTACGCGACGATCGGCTGGTCGGCGAAGCCGGCCTTGATGCGCCCGAGCGCGACGTCGCGCATGATGTCGGCGATCGAATCGTAGGTCCGCACTTCCTTGAAGATGCCCTTCTTGTTGAGCGCGTCGACGAACGCCGTGCCGACCTGCGCGCCGACCACCTGCCCCTTGAAATCGTCCATCGACGTATAGCGGCCGGGGTCGTCGGCCTTCACGATCAGGCCTTCGCCGAACGTGTAGACGGTGTCGGAGAAATCGACGACCTGCTGGCGCGCCGGCGTCTTCAGCATCGCGGCCGAGATGATGTCGATCTTCTGCGTGGTGAGCGACGGGATCAGCGCGGAGAACACGGTCTGCTGCACGTCGACGCGAAACCCGGCCGACTTCCCGGCCGCGGTGATCGCATCGACCATCATCCCCTGGATCGAATTGCTCTTGACGTCGAGAAACGTGAACGGCACGCCGGTGGCGGTCGCGCCGACCTTCAGCGTCGGCTCGGCCGCAACGACGCCCGCCGAGGCCGTGGAGAGTGCGATACAGGTGGCGAAACCGGCGGCCAGTGCGCCGAACCGCTTGATGAACGGAACCATGGTGTCTCCTTCTCGAATAATCCGGGCGCCGGCCGGTCGCTGATCGACACTGCGACGATGGCTCGATCTTAAAACGAATCAAAAATATCGTAAAAAGATTTTTCAGTATCGATATGCGATACGCTATGATGCGATATCGAATCGATCCCGCCTCATGCCATGGAAACGTCGCCCGATCAGTCAAACGACCTGCTGTTCAACCAGTCGCTCGAAAAAGGGCTCAACGTGCTGCGCGCGTTCAGCGCGAAGCGGCGCACGATGACGCTCGCGGAAGTGGCCGACGCGGCCGGGATGACGAAAAGCTCGGCGCAGCGGATGGTCTATACGCTCGAGAAGCTCGGCTACATCCGCAAGCATCCGGTCACGCGGCGCTACCAGTTGACACCGCACGTGATGCGGATCGGCTTCAACTATCTCGCGGCCGATACGCTGATCGACGTCGCGAATCCGTTCCTGTCCGAGCTCACGAACCTGACCGGCGAAACCACCAACCTGACCGAGCCGGACGAGGACGAAATGGTGTACGTCGCGCGTTTCGTGTCGACCAAGTTCGTGCCGATCCACATGCCGATCGGCAGCCGTATCCCGATGTACTGCACCGGCAGCGGGCGCGCGTTCCTGAGCGCGTTGCCGCCGGCCGACGCGCGTGCACGGCTCGACGACATGGTGCGCACACCGCATACGCCGCGCACGGTCACGGCGCTCGACGAACTCGTCGCGTTGCTCGACAGTGCGCGACGCGAAGGCTACGCGACCAACCAGGAAGAACTGTTCATCGGCGACATGTCGATCGCCGCGCCCGTGCTCGGCAGCCAGGGGCAGCCGGTCGCGGCCGTGCACGTGGTCGCGCCGACGAGCCGCTGGACGTTCGACGACGCGCGCCGCAAGCTCGCGCCGGCGGTGATCGACTGCGCGCGCGGGATCAGCAATTCGATTCGGACGCTCGAATAGCGTCGACGAAACGGCATGCGGCGCGCCGTTGCATTGCGTAGCGGCGCTTGATCGCTACCGCGGCTTCGGCGAATGCTCGGTTCGATAGGTACGGTTCGGACGCGATACGAGCTGCTTCGCTGCAGCGTCCAGTTCCTTGCCGTGATACAGATCGACGCACTTCAGGAAGTCGAACTTCACGTCCGCGACTTCCGATTCGACAACCGGACTCCGATAGTCGCGAGCCAGATACTTCGCGACCAGCGCGTGAATGACGTCCGGCGCACGTTCCATGTCGTAGTAGGTCCAGTCGCGCAAAGCGCTGATGCTGCTGCCGATGTCCTTGCTCGCGCCGGGCGCCTGCTTGTATGCGGTAGCCAGGCACTCCGCGAGCACCATGTCCTTGAAGTTCTGGAGGTAAGTTCGTGAGCCGGCCTCGGGCGAAGTTTGTGCGACGTCCTTCGCCACGGCCATCGCCGGTTGAAACGCGATGCACGCCAACGCGGCAGCGATCCGGACTCCCCTCATGACAGGCTCCAAAAATTTGCGCGATCGGTACGATACCGCGCGCCCGGTTCGTTGAAGTAACAATGGTCGTAACACGTCCGCCCATTGAACAGCGTGGCGTGGCCCTGTGCATCGCTCCACCCCGACACCTCGAACAGGATGACGCCCTGCCGACCCGCAAGCAGCCCTCCGTTCGACGGCGGGTATTTGACGCCCTCAGCCTTCCCCCAGCGTTGCTCGAGAAAACGAATCAAGTCCCGGACACGAAAAAAATATTGCCGATTGTCTCTGCCCGGGACCGTTTGCTCGGGGATTCTCGGTATCACCATACCGGCTTCACCCAGGATATAACTCATCCTCACCGCGCAAGTATTGCTCCATCGCTCTGTCGGATTCGGATTGTTGACGTTCTTCTCGACGTATCCACCTATCACTTTCGCAACGCGCTCACCGGAATTTGCCGGGTCGTAGATTCGCTGAGATGCCGCCCATGCAACGGCAAATGATGGACGTTTCACTTTGGCTCCTTGTTGTTGAGATGAATTCGACTCGAGGGCAAACGCATCGAAAACTCGCGACGGCTCATGTGCTCCGGGGACCTTCGAATCCATCGAATCAGGGCGTCATGATGCGTGATTTGAAAGTTTTTTGTAATGACGACGACTTCCCGGACGCCGCCCCTCTTCTATTGCCCCCCTCGTTTTCCCCAATCCCGTTCGCCTTGACTCCGCTCCTCCGATCGTCAAAACTTCGCATATCGTCAGTGTGATCACAGATCGCAGATCAAACCCAGGAGAGCCCGCCTTGCCGCCTCGTATCGCCCCGCCCGCATTGAAGGTCATCGAACAGGAAACGATGGCCGACAAGGTCTACCAGCAACTGCGCGAAGCGCTGATGAGCGGCCGCTTCGCGCCTGGCCAGGCGCTGAGCCTGCGCAGCGTGGCCGAGGCGGTCGGCTCGTCGACGATGCCGGTGCGTGCCGCGCTCACGCGGCTGCGCGCCGAACGCGCACTGGTCGACGGCCCGAATCGGGCGCTCGTCGTCCCGCCGATGACGCTCGACATGCTCGACGAACTGCGCGACGTGCGGATCGCCCTCGAAGGCTGCATCGCCGAGCGCGCGTGCGCACGGATGACCGACGCGCAGATCGCGGCCGTACGCAAGACCTGCGAGACGATGCAGGCACACGCCGAGGCCGGCCGCTCGCGCGCCTACCTGCAAAGCAATTTTGCGTTCCACAGCGCGATCTATGCGCACGGCGCCAGCGAAAGCACGCTCGCGATCGTCGAGAACCTGTGGATGCGCGTCGGCCCGTTCCTCAACATGGTCGCGCTCGACATCCCGCACATGCGGCGCTCGATGGATGCGCACCGCGCGATCGTCGATGCGCTCGAACGGCGCGATGGCGCGGGCGTGCGGGCCGGCATCGCGCTCGACATCGGCGGCGCCGCGCACGACCTCGCCGAGACGCTGCGGGCCGAACAGACACCGCGGACCGTGAACGCGAAGCCGTAGCGACCGCCTGCCACGGCCGCCCGATACCCAAGCGGCCGTCATCCCACAACATCAACGATGGAGACAACCCGGCATGACAGCTTCCGACCTGCTGAAACCCTATGACGGCCTGCGCGTCCTCGTGACCGGCGGCGCATCGGGCATCGGTCTCGAAATCGCCGACGCGTTCGCCGAATGCGGTGCGCGCGTGCACGTGTGCGACGCATCGCAAGCCGCGATCGCGGCGCTCGCCGACCGGCCGCCGCGTGCCGCGGCCGGCGCGATCAGCGCGACGCTGGCCGACGTATCCGACCCGGCCGCCGTCGAGCGTGTATTCGCCGACGTGTCGTCCCGGCTCGGCGGCCTCGACGTGCTGGTCAACAACGCGGGCATCGCCGGCCCGACCGGCGGCATCGACGAAATCGACCCCGTGCAATGGGAGCAGACCGTCGCGATCAACCTGAACGCGCAATTCCAGTTCGCGCGCCGCGCGGTGCCGCTGCTGCGCGAGTCGAAACACGGCGGCGCGATCATCGCGCTGTCGTCGGTCGCCGGCCGGCTCGGCTACGCGTTCCGCACGCCGTATGCGGCCACCAAATGGGCGGTGGTCGGTCTCGTGAAAAGCCTCGCGATCGAACTCGGGCCGCTCGGCATCCGCGTGAACGCGATCCAGCCCGGCATCGTGCGCGGCCCGCGGATGCGCCGCGTGATCGAGGCGCGCGCGCAGCAGCTTGGCATCGGCTACGACGAAATGGAGCAACGCTATCTCGAGAAGATCTCGCTGCGGCGCATGACCGATCCGGCCGAGATCGCCGCGACCGCGCTGTTCCTGTGCTCGCCGGGCGGGCACGGAATCACCGGGCAGGCGATCTCCGTCTGCGGCAACGTCGAAGTGCTCTGACGCCTCCTGCATCGTTCATCGAAAGGAATCCATCCGTGGCAAACGCTCGCAAAGTCATCATCACCTGTGCGCCGACCGGCGCGATCCATACGCCGTCGATGTCGCCGTACCTGCCCGTCACGCCGCACGAAATCGAGACGGCCGCGGTCGCGGCCGCGCAGGCCGGCGCGGCGATCCTGCATCTGCACGCACGCAACCCGTCGGACGGCAAACCGACGCAGGATCCGGCCGTGTTCGCCGAATTCCTGCCGCGCATCAAGGCACAGACCGACGCCGTGATCAACCTCACGTCCGGCGGCAGCCCGCACATGACGGTCGACGAACGGCTGCAGCCCGCGCTGCATTTCCAGCCCGAGGTCGCGTCGCTGAACATGGGCTCGATGAACTTCGGGCTGTACCCGATGCTCGAGCGCTTCCGCGAGCTGAAGCATCCGTGGGAGCGCGAACATCTCGAGAAAAGCCGCGATCTCGTGTTCAAGAACACGTTCGCCGACATCGAGACGATCCTCACGCGCTGCGGCGCGAACGGCACGCGGTTCGAATTCGAGTGCTACGACATCTCGCACCTGTACAACCTCGCGCACTTCGTCGATCGCGGGCTCGCGAAACCGCCGTTCTTCGTGCAAAGCGTGTTCGGCCTGCTCGGCGGGATCGGCGCGCATCCGGAGGACCTGATGCACATGCGCCGGACGGCCGACCGCCTGTTCGGCAGCGATTACGTATGGTCGATCCTCGGCGCCGGGCGCAACCAGATTCCGCTCGCGACGATCGGCGCCGCGCAAGGCGCGAACGTGCGCGTCGGGCTCGAGGATTCGCTGTGGATCGCGCCCGGCAAGCTCGCGGAATCGAGTGCCGCGCAGGTCCTGAAAATGCGTCAGGTGCTCGAAGGCCTGTCGCTCGAGATCGCGACGCCGGCCGAGGCGCGCGCGATGCTCGCGCTCAAGGGCGGCGACGCGGTGAATTTCTGATCGCCGGGTCGCCACCCCAACACCAGAATCCGCAAGCGCAGTGACAAGGCGCCGGCCCGAGCCGGCCGGCGCCAGGACGCCCTTCATCGCCCCGCTCCGTTCGAGCGCCGCCGGCGCGGCTCCGTCGTCTGCCCATCCGCTGCCCGCACCGCAGCGGCATTTGCCGAACGCGGCGCGCCGTGCTTGCCGTGCGCGCCGGTTCGCCCTTACCGGAGTCGTCCGCATGTCCACTCATCACGCTCAGGCCCTGTCGTCCGCCGCCGGCGACGCGAACGCGTCGCTGAACCGGCTGCTGTTCCGCAAACTCATGCCGCTGCTGATCGCCGCGTATGTGATCAGCTTTCTCGACCGCACCAACATCGCGTTCGCCAAACACTCGATGGGCGTCGATCTCGGCATCTCATCGGCCGCGTACGGACTCGGCGCGGGGTTGTTTTTCCTGACCTACGCGCTCTTCGAGATCCCGAGCAACCTGATCATGCATCGCGTCGGCGCACGCTTCTGGATCACGCGGATCATGATCACGTGGGGCGCGCTGTCGGTCGCGATGGCGTTCGTCAGCGGCGAAACGTCGTTCTACGTGATGCGCCTGCTGCTCGGCGTGGCCGAAGCCGGCCTGTTTCCCGGCGTGATGCTGTATCTGACGTACTGGTTCGGCCGCGAGGAACGTGCGCGCGCCACCGGCTATTTCCTGCTCGGCGTGTGCATCGCCAACATCGTCGGCGGGCCGCTGGCCGGCGCGCTGATCGAGCTCGACGGCACGCTCGGCTTCCACGGCTGGCAATGGTTGTTCGTCGTCGAAGGCATTCCGGCGATCCTGCTCGCGTTCGTCGTATGGATGCGATTGCCGGACCGGCCGAGCGCCGCGCCGTGGCTCGCTCCGGAAACCGGTCGTGCGCTCGAGCACAAGCTGGCCGCCGAACAGGACGCGGGCATCGCCGCGCACGGCGGCCATGCGTTCGGCGCCGCGCTGCGCGATCCGCAGATCTGGCTCGCGATCTTCGTGTACTTCTGCCACCAGTTGACCATCTACACGGTGATCTTTTTCCTGCCGGGCATCATCGGTGCGTCGGGGCGCCTCTCGCCGTTCGCGGTCGGGTTGCTGACTTCGCTGCCGTGGCTCGCCGCCGCGCTCGGGGCCGGCACGCTGCCGCGCTTCGCCCGTGAATCGCGTCATTCGCGCCGCATGCTGTGCGCGGGGCTGGTGGTCATGGCGGCCGGGATGGTCGGCGCCGCGCATGCGTCGCCGTTGGCGGGGCTGCTCTGCGTGTGCGTGGCGGCGTCGATGTTCTTCGTCGTCCAGTCGATCGTGTTCACGTTTCCGGCGTCGCGGCTGGCGGGCAGCGCGCTGGCCGGCGGGCTCGGGCTCGTGAATACGTGCGGGTTGCTCGGCGGCTTCGTCGGGCCGACCGTCGTCGGCGCGATCGAACAGGCGACCGGCAATGCAAAGAACGGGTTGACGCTGCTCGCGGCCGCGCTCGTGATCGCAGCGTTCGCGAGCCTCGCATTGCGGCACGGGCACGAGCGCGCCGACGTGCGGTCGCGCGGCTGAAGGCAGGCTGAAAAAATCCAGCGGACAGGATGCGGGCCTCGCGCCCGCCTCTCGTCTCACTTCGTCAGAACAGATACATCCCGGCGACGAACACCACGCCCGAGAACAGCAGGGTCGTCACGCAGTACCCCATGATGTCGCGTACGCCGAGCCCCGCGATCGCCAGCGCGGGCAGCGCCCAGAACGGCTGCGCCATGTTGGTCCACGCCTCGCCGTACGCGATCGCCATGGCCGCCTTGCCGAGATCGGCGCCGAGCGCCTGCGCGGCCGGCATCACGAACGGCCCCTGCACGACCCAGTGGCCACCGCCCGACGGCACCGCGAAATTGATCACGGCCGAGCTCAGGAATGCGAGCAGCGGGAACGTGTGCACGTTCGCGATATCGACGAACCACTTCGTGATCACGCCCGCGAGCCCCGAGTGATCCATCAGTGCCTGGATGCCGGCGTAGAACGGGAACTGGATCATGATCCCGGACGCGCCGCGCGCCGCGCCGGCCACCGCGCGTGCATAGGCCATCGGCGTCCGGTGCAGCAGGATGCCGGCCGCGAGGAACGCGAGGTTCACCGTGTCGATGTCGAGCGCGAAGCCCTTCTGCGCGAAACGCAGCACGAGGAACGCCGCGCACAGCGCCGCGACGAGCATCGACAGCACGCGGCTCTCCTCCATCCGCTCCGCGAACGTCGCGTCGGGCCCGAGCTTGCGCTCGACGCTCGGCGGCTCGGCGAGCAGCGCCGGATCGACGCTGACGACGTCGCCCGGCTTCGGCATCATCATTCGAGCGAGAAACGGCAGCATCACGATCAGCCCGATCGTGACGAACGCGTTGTAGCCGGTGAAGATCGTGTCGGACACCGGAATCAGGCCGATGGTCTTTTCCATCGGATTGCCTTTCGTCGCCGCGACGAGCGGGATCGAACCCGACAGCCCGCCGTGCCAGCTCAGGAAGCCCATGTAGGCGGACGCGACGAGCAGCCGGTAGTCGCTGCCGGCCACGCGGCGCGCGACTTCGCGCGCCAGCATCGCGCCGAGCACGAGCCCGAAGCCCCAGTTGATCGCACAGGCCAGCGCGCCGACGAACGCGACGAGCATCACGCCCTGGCCGGGCGTGCGCGCGGTGCTCGCGAGCGCGACGAGCAGGCGCCGCACGGGCGGCGAACTCGCCAGCGCGTGGCCGGTGACGAGGATCATGACCATCTGCATCGAGAACGCGAGCAGGTTCCAGAAGCCCGAACCCCACATCGTCGTGAGTTGCACGGGTGTGTTCGGCGTGAGGCCGAACGCGAGCGCGAACGTGACGATCGTCAGCAGGATCGCGAAAATCAACGGGTCGGGCAACACGCGGTGGACCACCTGCGTGAAGAAGCGGGAAATGCGCTGGATCAACTTGAGCTCCTCGTTTCCTGATAGGGACATCCGCGCGTATCGTTGTTGGTTGAGGCGCGGAAACGCGCGGATTCTTGCACAGAACCGGCGGACGCGCTTCGGCGCGCAAAATCACGATCGCGTCGTGTCAGGACAGGGAAACGGGGAAAAACGGAGAAAGGCGGCACGATCCGCGCCGCCTTCGAGGGTAATGGCCGCCGCGCGTCAACGCACCGTCGTCACTTCACTGGCTCGCTCAGCGTCGCCACGTCCGTCACCCGCCGCTCGGCGAGCCGCTGCGCGAACCGATACGCGACGAGCGATCCCGCCACCGCCAGCAGCATCGGCACGAGGCTGTCGTGATTCGCACGCGTGAATTCGAGCAGCAGCACGACGGCCGTGACCGGCATCTGCATCGATGCGGCGAGAAACGCGGTCGCGCCGATCAGCGCGCATCCGCCGAGCGATGCGCCGGGCCACACGGCGCTCCACAGCCCGCCGAGCACGACCCCGAGCAGCGCACCGTTCGCGAGACCCGGCGTCAGCAGCCCGCCCTCCGCGCCGGCCCGCAGGCTGCCGGCCTCGATCAGCACCTTCAGCACGAGCAGCGCCGCCGCGAGGCCGATCGTCAGCGTGCCGTCGAAACCCAGCGACGCCGGCCCCTTGCCATTGCCGAGCAATTGCGGAAACCGCATCGACAGCACGCCGATCACCGCGAAGTTGAGCAGCGCGAACACCGGCAGCCGCCAGTCCTTCGGCGCGTTCGCCCGCGCGCGGGTGGTGAGCCGCACGAACCCGTACGCGGCGAAGCCGAACAGCGGCCCGCAGACGACCGACCATGCGACGAGCGGCGTGCTCAGCACGAACGCCGGCACCGTGTACTGGTGTTCGTTGCCGAGACCGAGCCACGCGACGATCGCCGCGATCGCGGACGTCACGACCGCCACGACCAGCGCACGCAGTTCGAACGTGCCGAGCAGCACCTCGAGCACGAAGATCGCGCCGCCGAGCGGCACGTTGTAGACGGCCGCGAGCCCCGCGCCGGCGCCGCATGCGACCATCAGCCGGCAGTCGTCGGGCGTGAGTCCCGCCGCATGGGCAAGCCGCCCGGCGAGCAGCGAACCGATCTCGCGCGGCGCGACTTCGCGGCCGAGCGGCGAGCCGAGCGCGACGGTGACGATCTGCAGCAGCGCGTGAACCGTCGTGCTGACGAACGGCATCCGCGGATCGGCCGCGCGCACCGCGCGGCGGATGCTGACGAGCGGTCGGCCATACCGGTAAAGCGCCCACCAGCCGCCGCCAGCGACGATCCCGCAGACGACCAGGACCGCCAACCGGCGCAGCGGCTCGGCGCCGGTCACGCCATTGAGGAAGCTCTCGGCGCCGATCACGTGCGCGACGCTGTAGCCGTACGCGACGTGCTGGATCGCATGCAACAGCAACGCGAGCAGCATGCCGCCGAGCCCCGCGCCGATACCGGTCAGGACCGTGACGACGGCCACGCGCGCGAACGGGCTGGCGGTCGGCGAAGATGCCGCGGGAGCGGACGGAAGATCGAGGCGCATAAGGTCGGCGAACGGGAGATCGAAAAGACGGCATGCAACCCGCACGCCGTCGTCAGCACCGCATCGTAGGCCTGCACCCCTTATGAGGCAAACGTATTTTTCGAATCGACTCATGCATTTCATGAATGCACGGCGTCCGGCGGGCCGTAATGGCCCGCCTCCTCGTCAATCCGGATACGTGATCCGCTCCGGTTCGCGCCGCATGATGACCTGCCCGTGGCGCATCGACAGCGTGGCCTTCGCCTGCCGGCGCACGGCTTCGTAGTCGCTGTCCGCATCCAGCACGACGAGATTCGCCGGACGTCCGACCGCGATGCCGTACCCGTCGCCGAGGTGTAGCGCCGTCGCGCTGTGGTCGGTCACGAAGTCGAGGCAGCGCTGCAGGTCCTGGTAGCCCATCATGTGGCAGATATGGAGGCCCGCGTCGAGCACACGCAGGATGTTGCCGTTGCCGAGCGGATACCACGGGTCCTTGATCGAATCCTGCCCGAAGCACACGTTGAGGCCGGCACGGTCGAGTTCCGCGACGCGCGTGACGCCGCGCCGCTTCGGAAACGTGTCGAAGCGCCCCTGCAGATGGATGCTCTCGGTCGGGCACGAGATGAAGTTCAGCCCTGCCCGTTTCAGCAGCCGGAACAGCTTCGAGCAGTACGCGTTGTCGTACGAGCCCATCGCGGTCGTATGGCTCGCGGTCACGCGTGCCCCCATGCCGCGCACGCGTGCCTCTTCCGCAAGCACTTCGAGAAAGCGCGAATGCGGATCGTCGGTCTCGTCGCAGTGCACGTCGACGAGGCAGCCCGTGCGCTCCGCGAGGTCCATCAGGAAGCGGATCGAGCTGACGCCCTGCTCCCGCGTGTTCTCGAAATGCGGAATCCCGCCAACGACGTCCGCGCCGAGTTCGATCGCCCGCTCCATCAGCGCGCGGCCGCCGTCGAACGATTCGATGCCCTCCTGCGGGAACGCGACGATTTGCAGATCGATCAGCCCGCGCGCCTCGTCCTTCACTTCCAGCATCGCCTTCAGCGCGGCGAGCGTCGGATCGGTCACGTCGACGTGCGTGCGTACGTGCTGGATCCCGTGGTCGCGCAGCATGCCGATCGCCGCATGCGCGCGCGTTTTGGTGTCCTCGTGCGTGATTGTCGCCTTGCGCTCGGCCCAGCGCTCGATGCCCTCGAACAGCGTGCCGCTCATGTTCCACGCGGGCTCGCCGGCCGTCAGCACGGCATCGAGGTGGATATGCGGCTCGACGAGCGGCGGAATCGCGAGACGGCCGCCGCCGTCGATATGGTCCGGGTTCGTCGACGCAATCGGCGCGGCTTGCGCGTCGATGCGCGCGATCTTGCCGGCATCGATGCCGATCGTGAACAGGCCGTCGCGGCCGCGCAGGCGTACGTTGAACAGGTTCATGGGGAGGCCTCTTGTCGTGCATGCGTGAACACGGCCGCGCGATCTGCGTCGACGACCGTGCGGTCCGGGCAATCAGTATGGAGGAAAAGCGGCGACGCGCGCACCTGCCGCGCATGTTGCATCGACACGACAACCGGGCTGCGCGGGACGGCAGCCGCATGCCGGCCGTCACGCAGGAACGGCCGGCCCGACGCGCGCGCGACGCCGCGTGTCAGTTTTGTGAAGGACTCTTGCCGGATCAGGAACAGTGCGCTCGCGGCCCCAAGGCCCTTGCGCGTGCGGCGCATTCCTATACTTGCGCCGAACTTTGGTTTCCAGTCCCACACGCAGGAGCTTCCCGATGAAAAAAACCCTGATCGCCGGTGCGTGCGCCGCCACCCTGTTCGCGCCGCTCGCCCACGCGCAAAGCTCGGTCACGCTGTACGGCCTGATCGACGCCGGCATCGCCTATACCAACAACGTGAACGGCGCGTCGCAGTGGCGCATGGCGACCGGCACGATCAACGGCAGCCGCTTCGGCCTGCGCGGCACCGAGGATCTCGGCGGCGGCCTGAAAGCGCTGTTCGTGCTCGAAAACGGCTTCAACGTGAACAACGGCGGGCTCGGCCAGGACGGCAAGCTGTTCGGCCGCCACGCGTATGTCGGCCTGAGCCGCGCCGGCTACGGCACGCTGACGCTCGGCCGCCAGTACGACACGATGGTCGACTTCGTCGCGCCGCTGTCCGCGACGGCCGGCGATCTCGGCGATGCGGGCTTCGCGCATCCGTTCGACAACGACAACCTGAACCACTCGCTGCGCATCAACAACGCGGTCAAGTACACGAGCGACACGATCGCGGGCTTCAAGGTCGGCGCGCTGTACGCGTTCTCCAACTCGGCGAATTTCAGCGCCAACCGCGCGTACAGCGTGGCCGCGAGCTACACGAACGGCCCGCTGAAGCTGGCCGGCGCCTACCTGCAGATGAACGGCACGAAGGGCTCGACGAGCGCGAGCCCCGGCGCGACCGATTCGGCCGAGGCGAAGAGCCTGAACCAGGGGGGCTGGTCGATCGGCTCGGACCGCATGCGCACGTACGGCGGCGTCAGCTACGTATTCGGGCCGGCGACCGTCGGCTTCGTCTACACGCGCTCGCAGTACGACAACACCGGCTCGTTCGGCTCCAGCGGCCAGATCGCGTTCAACAACTACGACGTGAACGTGCGCTATGCGGTCACGCCGGCCGTCAGCCTCGGCGCCGCCTATGTGTACACGGACGCCAGCGTGTCGAATCCCGACAGCAAGCACGGCACCGATCCGAAGTGGCATCAGGTCGACCTGCAGGCCGTGTACAAGCTGTCGCGCCGCACCGACCTGTACGCGGAAGCGATGTTCCAGCATGCGTCCGGCCGCGGCTACCAGGCGTTCATCAACACGTCGGGCGGCGCATCGAGCACGGCGAACCAGGTCGTCGGCACGATCGGCATGCGCACGCGCTTCTGACCGGCAGCGCGCAACGTCGCCCGCCTGTACCGAGCCCGTGTGCACGGCGCCCGTGTTTGCTCACGGGTCCGGCCGCGGCGGGCGACAGCGCCAATGTTGTTGCTTCTGGAACGCAGCCCTCCTGGAATCGGGGTGTTTGCGCATCGGCCCGCTGCGTAGACTGACGTCGAAGGTCGGAGCCGCGCGTCGCGCGTCGATCCGGCCACCCACCCCGTATTCAGGAGAACCTCGTGAAATCGCTCGTCGTTACCGCCGCCGCTGCCATCCTGCTTGCCGCACCGGCCCTGTCGTTCGCCCAGCAGGCGAAGTCGCCCGTCACGCGCGCGCAGGTGCTGCAGGAACTGATCGATCTCGAATCGGTCGGCTACAACCCGGCGCGCGGTGAAGTCGGCAACTATCCGGAGGACATCCTGGCGGCGCAGGAACGACTGCAGGCGAAGCGTCTCGCCGAGCGGAAAGCGGCGCAGGCCGCCTACGGCCCGGCCGGGGCGCCTGCAACCGAATCGGGCGCGGCGGCCAAGCCCGCGCTGTGATGACGTGCGTCGCTCGCATCGAGCATGCATGGCGAGCGACGCGTAGTGGATGTTTGCAGGAAACAACCCGCCGCGCGCCGATGCGCGCACGGGGTTCAGGCGGCCTGCGCTCAGGCGGCCTGCGGTTCGCGGTCGATCGCGTTCAGCATCTCGACGTCGCGCGCGATCATTCCCGGCACTTGCGCACGCAACATCTCGACCCAGGTCCGCACCTTCGCATCGACGAAACGGCGCGACGGGTACAGCGCATACACGTTCATCTTCTGCAGGATATGCGCGGGCAGCACACGGACCAGCGTGCCGTCGCGCAGCGCGTCGATCGCCGAATACAGCGGCAGCATGCCGATCCCGATGCCGTCGCGGATCGCGAGCGCGAGCGATTCGGCGGTATTGGTCTGCACCGGCCCGGCGACGTGGATCTGCTCGACGCCTTCGGGCCCTTCGAGCACCCATTCGTGCGTCGGAAACGCCGGCGTGCACAGCGTCAGGCACGCGTGCGCGGCGAGATCCTGCGGGCGGGCCGGCACGCCGTGCCGTTTCACGTAGTCGGGTGACGCACACAGAATGCTGAAGGTCGACCCGAGCAGGTGCGACACGAGTTCCGAATCGGGCGGCGACGACGCGGTGACGACGGCCATGTCGCTCGTGCCGTCGAACAGGTCGGGCATGCGCTGCGACAGCGACAGCTCGATCGACACGTCCGGGTACTGCGTGTGATAGCGCGTCAGCGCGGGCATCACGTAGTGGTGACCGACGCTCGCGAAGCTGTGCATGCGCAGCACGCCGGCCGGGCGCTCGTGCGCGCAGCTCGCTTCTTCTTCCGCGCGGTCGACGTCGGCGAGGATCTGGCGGCAGCGCCGCAGATAGCTTTCGCCGGCCGACGTCAGCGCGAGACGGCGGGTCGAGCGATTCATCAGACGGGTGCGCAGGCGCGCCTCCAGCTCCGACACCGCGCGCGACATCGCGCCGGTCGTCGAATTCAGCGATTGCGCGGCGGCGGTGAAGCTGCCCGTCTCGACGACGCGCGAAAACACCCGCATGTTTTGTAGGGTATCCATTCCTGTGAGCAACCTGTAGCGGAGCCGCCATTTTCCTCCACTGGATGCGACAGATTGTTACTTCGGCTGCAACTATCGTTTCCCCGCAACTGCGTTAATGCGCGGGCGCCGCGCTCCTACAATCGGCGCCTCACCAGTCGAACGGGCCGTTCGGACGCGCCGCGGCACCGCGCCGGCCCCCTCTTTTCATGAAGCCACAACCTGCGATCGAGCGATCTTCCATCGAACCGGCACGATGGAGGCCATGGCTCGATCCGCTCGGCAACGCGGCGCGCGACTGGGCCGCGACCGACGGGCTGATCTGGCTGCATCTCGCGAAAACGGTGCTCGCGGCGCTGCTGGCGATGGGCATCGCGATGCGTCTCGAGATGTCGCAGCCGCGCACCGCGATGACGACCGTGTTCGTGCTGATGCAGCCGCTGTCGGGCATGGTGTTCGCGAAGAGCTTCTATCGCGTGCTCGGCACGGCGGCCGGCCTCGTCGGCGCGCTCGCGCTCGGCGGGCTGTTCGCGCAGCAGCCGGAGCTGTACATGGCCGGCATCACGCTGTGGATCGGCGGCTGCATCGCCCTCGCGGTGCGCAACCGCCACTTCCGCTGGTACGGCTTCGTGCTCGCCGGCTACACGGCCGCGCTGATCGGCCTGCCGGCCGTGATGACGCCGCAGACGCTGTTCCAGTCCGCGCTCACGCGCGCCGCGGAAGTCGCACTCGGCATCGCGTGCTCGGGCGCGGTCAGCGCGCTGATCCTGCCGTTGAGTTCCGCGAAGGCGCTGATGCGCTCGTTGAGCGCGCGCCACGCGACGTTCGCGGCGTTCACGGCCGGCGCGCTGGCGGGCGACGTCGCGCGCGGCGATTTCGAACGGCGCTTCGCCGATTTCGTCGACGACATCGTCGGCTTCGAAGCCAACCGCGCGTTCGCGTCGTTCGAGGACCCGCACATTCGCGCGCGCAGCCGCCGGCTCGCGCGGCTGAACAGCGAGTTCATGAACGCATGCACGCGGCTGCATGCGCTGCACCAGCTCGTCAAACGGCTGCGCGCGAATCATTCGGACGCGGTGCTCGACGCGCTGGCGCCGCACGTCGACGCGCTCGCGCTGCGCTTCGCCGCGTTGCGCGACGAACGCCAGCACGGCATCGCACCGGCCACCGGCGCGCTGCTCGAACTGCGCCGCTTCCATGGTGCGTTGCCGAAGGCCGCGCGCGCGTCGCGACGGGCCATCGAGGACCATGCGGCCGGCGGCCTGCTCGACTTCGATACCGCGATCGAGCTGCTGTACCGGTTCATCGGCGAATATCTCGGCTACGTCGATACCTACGCGTCGCTCGATCAGGACGACCACGCATTCGAGCGCTCGGTCACGCATTACGCGGTGAAGACCAATGCGTTCTTCGTCGGCTTCGCCTTCCTGCGCACGGTGGTGGCCGTCGGTGCGATGAGCGCATTCTGGATCGCGTCCGAATGGCCGAGCGGCTCGCTCGCGGTGATCGCCACCGCGATCGCATGCGCGCTCAGCTCGACCTCGCCGCGCGCGCCGAAATTCGTCGCGCAGATGAGCGTCGGCGCGGCGTTCGCGACCGCGGTCGGCTACCTGTTCCTGTGCTACGTCTATCCGAACATCGACGGCTTTCCGCTGCTGTGCGCGGCGCTCGCGCCGGTGCTCGGCCTCGGCGCGTTCCTCGCGATGCGGCCGGGCCTGTCCGGCTACGGGATCGGCTTCGCGGTGTTTTTCTGTCTGCTCGCGGGCCCCGACAACGCGATCGCGTATACGCCGGAAGTGCTGATCAACAACGGGCTGGCGATCGTCGTCGCGATGCTCGCGTGCTCGCTCGTGTTCGCCGTCGTGTTCCCGACCCACATGCCCTGGCTCACCGGCCGGATCGCGCACGACTTGCGCCGCCAGGTGACGCTCGCATGCGAAGGCTCGCCGGACGGCCTCGCGCAGCGCTTCCAGTCGAGCACGCACGACCTGATGGCGCAACTGCGGACGCTGCTGGTACGCCGCACGCGGCAGCATCGCGATGCGATGCGCTGGATGCTGTCGACGCTCGAGGTCGGCCATGCGGTGATCGACCTGCGCGACGAACTGCACGCGTTCTGCGCGTCGAAACCGCCGCAGACGCTGCGCTGGACCGGTTCGATCGACGCGGTGCTGAACGAACTGCCACGCTTCTTCGACGATCCGACGCCCGGCCACCATGCACGCACGCTGAAATCCGTGAATCTCGCGATCCGCGCGGCGCAGCACACGCTGCAGGCGTGGTACGCGGTGCCCGACGCGCGTCGCAGCATGCAGCGGATCGTCGGCTGCCTGCACTTCATGCGCAGCGCGCTGCTCGACAAGGACGCGCCGTTCAACCGGCACCGCCATTGAAGGCCGATGCGCGCGCAACGGGATCGTTGTTCCGGATGGAAATAAGCTCTACAGCCGCGGTGATTAATCTTTAAGCAGTGCGAGCCTATAGTTTCCTCACTGCCAGCGAGACTGGCACTCACCCAGGAGAACTCAAATGAAACCGCTGCACCTCGCCCTCGTTGCCCTGTCGCTCACCGCTGCTGTCGCCCACGCACAGCCGGCGCCGGCAGACGTCGCACCGCAACAGGCGAACCGCGCCGAGGCGATCAAGGCCGCCGGCCGCGTCGATCGTGCGCAATCGAAGCAGGAAGACCCGAATGCCTGCGTCGGCCCCGTCAGCTTCTGCAACATCTATTTCGGCAGCTGAGCATGACGCCGCGTCGTCACGGCCAGGCCCGTATCGCCCGCACCGCGCGCATGACCTGCGCGGGCGGACGGCGGTCCGGCCGATCGCCGCATCGCCGTTCCGCCCCACGCCGCTTCGATTGAAGCGGCGCTTGCCGTTTCAGGCGCCGCGCCCCGGCCGCCAACCCACTTCGCGCAACGCATCCAGCAAGCGCGCCGGCCCGAGCCCCTCGACCCGCGCCCCGCGCGACGCGACGTCGCCGCCCGCGACCAGCGCATTCACGATCGCCTCCTCCACTGCTTCGGCCGCCGCGACGAACAACGCGGAAATATGGTCGTTGTTGACCATTTGCACGCCGGTGGTCGGCGTACCCTTGCTGCCGTAGTTCGCGGCCGGCAAGCCGTCGTTGCCGGTGGCGAACGCGAGGAAGATGTCGCCGCTCGAATCCTCGGTGCCGCCGCCGACGCGGGCGAGCCCGACGCTCGCGCGCTGCGCGAGACGCGTGCATTGATGCGGCAGCAACGGTGCGTCGGTCGCGATCGTGACGACGATCGAGCCCATGCCGGCCTCGCCTTTCGCGTCCGCGTCGCGGAACGGCGAATGCACGTGCCGCAGCACTTCGCCGACCGGGTAGCCGGCCACGCGCAGCATCTCGCGTACGCCGTAGTTCGCCTGCACGAGCGCGCCGACGGTCCAGCCGCCCGCCTCGTCCGCCAGCACGCGCGATGCGGTGCCGATGCCGCCCTTGAACTCGTGGCAGATCATGCCGGTGCCGCCGCCCACGCCGCCTTCGGCGACCGGCCCCGATTGCGCGGCGGCCAGCGCGCGCTGCACGTGCGCGGCGTTCACGTGCTGCCCCCAGATGTCGTTCAGCAGTCCGTCGTAGGTTTCCATCACGACCGGCATGCACCAGTACACGCGGCCGGCCGCCGCTTCGCGTTCGTTCGCGACCAGCGCGTCGCGTACCGCACCGACGCTGTGCGTGTTCGTATAGGCGATCGGCGTCGTCAGCAGGCCCGCTTCGCGGATCCATTCGAGCCCGGTCGCGTCGCCGTTGCCGTTCAGCACGTGCACGCCCGCGAAGCACGGCGAATCGTGCACGGCGCCCGCGCGCGGCTCGATCACGGTGACGCCGGTGCGGATCGACGCGTCGCCGTTCTCGACGTTCAGCGTGCAATGTCCGACCCGCACGCCCGGTACGTCCGTGATCGCGTTGAAGCGGCCCGGCGTGCCGAGTCCGATGCGGATGCCGAGATCCCTCGTGCGCATGATGCAATTCCTCCCGTCTTTCAATGGTTCGGTATATCGGTGCTGCAAGGTGTCGATCCGGTGCTCAGAGCGCGCGGAACGCTTCGCTGTGGCGCGCCCAGGCCACGTACATCACGAGTGCCGCGACCAGCAGCCCCGCGATGATGATCAGGTCGGTCGGCTTCGTCGCGGTGGCCAACGTCGTGACCAGCGTATACGCGGCGCCCGCCACCGCGACGAGCGGCGTCACGGGCCACAGCGGCATCCGGTAGTGATGTTCGACGTCGCGGCGCACGAACCGGCTCGCGAGCGCGGCCAGCCCGACGACGAGGTAGATCAGCAGCAACAGGTCGACCGTGAACGCGGTGAGCTCGTCGAGGCTCGACACGAACACGAGCCCGGCCGACGGTATCGCGAGCGCGATCGTCGCCAGCCACGGCGATTCGAGGCGCGGATGGATCGCCGAGAACGCGCGGTTGCAGGTGCGCGACCAGAGCGCATGCCGGCCGCTGCTGTACAGCAGGCGACCCATCGTGATCACGATCGCGATGATCGCGTTGAACACCGACAGGAAGATCCCGCCGCTGACCACCCGCGACACGGCCGGATTGCTCAGCGAGCGCACGACATAGCCGATCGGATCGGCGCTCTTCGTCAGTTCCGTCAGCGACGGCGCACCCAGCACGATCGCGGTGAGCGGAACCAGTTCGACGACGAGGATCACGAGCAGCGAATAGATCACCGCCTTCGCGACGTTGCGGTTGCCGCCGCGCAGGTCTTCCGCGAGATACGCGGCCGAGCCGAAGCCGTTGTAGCAGAAGATCGCGGTGCCGATCGCGGGCACGATGGCCGCGAGCGTCGCCGGCACGAGCGCATTGCCGCTCGCGACGACCGGTGCGATCAGCACTTCGGCGCCGCGATGCGGCGACCCGAAGCCGAGCCCCGCGATCAGCATCAGCACGCCGATTTCGACGACCAGGAACGCGCCGGTGATCCAGGCGTTCGTCTTGATGTTCAGCATGCCGAGCAGATAGCTGAGCAGCACGATCGTCAGCGCGACCGACTGGTTGCTGAAGTGCGTGCCGAGCGCGTTGTTCAGGTATGGCGCGGCGCCGCTCGCGAGCACGGCGGGGATGAACACGCTGACCGACAGCACCGTAATGAAGGTCAGGTAGCCGGGCAGCGTGCCGAACACGCGCTTGGCCATCACGTATTCGCCGCCCGCACTGCGATGCGCAGCGCTGAGTTCCGCATAGCAGAGCGCGAACGCGAGCGCGAGCACGCCGCCGAGCACGAACGACAGCACGGCGCCGCTGCCGGCCTGCTGGATCGCGAACGGCGCGATCACGAAGATCGAGCTGGCCGGTGTCACGCCCGATACGGTGATCATCACTGCGTCGCGCACGCTGAGCGTCTGCGACAGCGCGCGCGGCGCGTCTTCCATTGCGGGCGCCGCTTGCACGCTGCCCGTCGATTCCGACATCATCGCCATTTCGTTCTCCTGCGCCTATGCTGCTCTTTTTTGACAACCCATACTCGGGCCCGATTGATTGCGTGGCAGTCTAGGAAGCCAATTTCAGGACCGCTATTCCCCCTTCGTGTTACGCCCTTCCGGTGGTGGTATGGATCGTCTCTTTTCGGAAATCGCAATGCACCAGGCGCTTGGCCGCGCAATCGATCATCTCGGCCAGCCGCGCTTCTGGCGGTTCCTGGTGCTGCTGCTCAATGAAATGGTGCCGTTCGACAACGCGCTCGCGACCGCGGTCGGCAGCGACGGCGTGCCGCTCGTGCTCGACGAATACGACACCGGCGGCACCGACAGCGCGTCGCCCGTGCCGCTCTACCTGAACGGCGTCTATCTGCTCGATCCGTTCCTGCAGGCCGCGCACGACGGGCTCGCCGACGGTTGCTACCGGCTCGAGGAAGTCGCGCCCGACCTGTTCCGGCAGAGCGAGTATTTCCTCAGCTATTTCCGCGACGCGGTCGGCGACGACGAGATCCAGATTCTCGTGCGGCCGAATGCCGACACGCTGCTGTCGCTGTCGCTCGGTGCGTCGACGCGCTTCGACGTCGAGCCGCTCGGCAAGCTGACGGCCGCGATGCCGTGGGTGCTCGCGGCGATCCGGCAGCACTGGCGGCTGGCGGGCGATGCCGCGCGCGTGATGCCCGACGCCGATCTCGGCGCACGTGTCGAGCAGGCGCTCGCGCGCTTCGGCGCGGGCGTGCTGACCGACCGCGAGATGTCGATCGCGCGCATGGTGCTGCGCGGCAATTCGTCGAAGGCGATCGCCGAGCGGCTCGCGATTTCACCGGAAACGGTGAAGGTGCATCGACGGCATGTGTATGCAAAGCTCGGAATTTCGTCGCAACCGGAGCTGTTTTCGCGGTTCATCCAGGCGCTGGGCGAGGACGCGGCGGGATGAGTGCGCCGATGCACGCGACTGCCTTCACCCGCCCGCCTCGATGAACCCGCCATCGGGCGCCTGGTGCGGCACGTACCAGCCGAAATACACCTCGGCCTCGACGATCCGGCCGTCGCGTACGCGCAATCGCTCGGCGTTGCGAAACCGCCGTCCGGCGGTCGTGACGGCTTCGTATACGACGAACACGTATTCGCCATGCACCGCCACGTCGACGAACTCGAAGCCTGCGAGCATCGCGCTGTTCGGCCAGCAGCGCGCCAGATACGCGTCGCGGTCGAGCCGGTTGTCGAGCGGGCTCGTGAAATGGAAGTCCGGCGCGATCAGCGCTTCGATCGCGTCGCGGTTCTTGTCGACATACGCGCGATAGCTCGCACGCGCGACTTCACCGGGATCGTCTGGCATCGTCGTTACCTCCGCGAAGGGTCGGGGTGACCGCAACGGCTCGCGTCGCCCCGGCGCATCGATGAAACGGAAACGGGCGGCACGCACGGCCACGGCCGCTCACGCGTGCGCGGACCGGCGTGCATGTCCGGCACGACGGCATACATGAAGGCACGCACCGGCCGATCCGCCGGTCCCGCACCGCGCCTGTCGGCGCAGGCCGGGGTGCGCGTCGGTTGCCCGTTTCCGCACGCACGGGCATGATGTCCGCCAGCGTGCCGGCGCCAGCCGTCCGCTTCGGCGGTCGTCGACACCCCGAGCGGCATGCCGCCACTGCGCCACCGGCATCGTCGAGCAATCCGCGTGCCGTCCCCGTTCGTCCATCTCACCGAGCCCATGTCACTCCGCGCCTTCAGAACGCTCGTCGCCATCGCCCGCTACCGGACCTTCGCGCGCGCCGGCGAAGCCATCGGCCTCACCCAATCGGCGGTGAGCCTGCAGATCAAGACGCTCGAAAGCGAATACAACGTGCAGTTGTTCGACCGTTCGCGCCGGCAGCCGGTGCTCACCGAAGCCGGCAACATCCTGCTCGCGCAGGCCGAGCAGGTGCTCGCGATGGTCGACCGGATTCCCGATGCGCTCAGCGACGAGAAGAAGCTGGTCGGCCGGCTGCGGATCGGCGCGATCCAGACCGCGTTGTCCGGCCCGCTGCCCGACGCGCTGCTCGCGCTGCGTGCCGCGCATCCGTCGTTGCGCGTGCACGTGTCGGCCGGCATGTCGGTGGAACTCGCGAACCGCGTCGCGGCCGGCGAGCTCGACGCGGCGATCACGACGCGCCCGGTGCGCCCGCACCCGACGGAACTGACGTGGACCACGCTGTACGAGGATCGCTTCTGGCTGCTCGCGCCGCCCGGTCATGCGGAACGCGACGCGGGCGCGCTGCTCGATGCGCTGCCGTTCATCCGCTTCGACGCGCAGGCGTGGGCCGGCCGGATGATCGCCGCCGAGCTGCGCCGCATCGGCGTGCGCGTGCGCGAGGAGATGGTGCTGGACAGCGCGGAAACGATCGCGCGCATGGTGGCGCGCGGGCTCGGTGCGGCGATCGTCGCGCTCCCCGACGCGACGCTCGCGCGCCTGCCGCCGGTCACGCGCTTGCCGTTCGGCCGGCCGCAGATGGGCCGCGCGGTCGTCCTGCTCGAACACCAGTCGCGTCCGGCCGAACGTTTCGCCCGCGCGCTGGCCGCCGAAGTGACCGCGTCATCGATGAGAATTTCTCATTGAACACCCGATAATTCACCATTATTCCTGTTGCTTGCGCGTGTTAACTTGGCGGCATCGTCACTCTTTCGATTGCATGTCGCCATGTCGTCCGCCGGATGGATTCCCGCGTCGTTCCGCTGCGTTGCCTGCCGGCCGCGCCGGCGCTCCGGCACGACCCGCATGAAGGCGCGCCGATGATCGGCCCGATCCTGCTCGCGCTCGCGCCGGTCGCGCTGCTGGTCGCGTTCGGTCATGGCCTGCGGCGCACCGGCTTCATCGCCGCAGCGTTCTGGCCGCACGCCGAGCGGCTCTGCTACTACGTGCTGCTGCCCGCGCTGTTCGCGGACGGCCTCGCGAATGCGCGGCTGCAATCGTTGCCCGTTTTACCGCTCGCGGCGGCGCTGGTCGGTTCGACCGCATTCGCCGCGGCGCTTCTTCTGCTGGTCCGCCGGTTCGTGCGGGTCGACGGCGCCGGCTTCACGTCGGTGTTCCAGGGCGCCGTGCGTTTCAACAACTATGTCGGCACCGCGCTCGCCGCCGGGCTGTTCGGTGCGAAGGGCATTGCACTCGCGGCCGTCTGCGTCGCGGCGATCGTGCCGACCGTCAACCTGATGTGCGTGCTGGTCTTCGCGCGCTACGGCGACACGCGGCTCGGCGCGGCCGCGCTCGTGCGGCAGATCCTGTCGAATCCGCTCGTCGTCGCCTGCGCGCTCGGGATGGCGATGCAGGCCGGCGGCGTGGCGTTTCCGGCCGCCGTCGAGCCGGCCGTGCGGGCGCTCGGCGCCGCGTCGATGCCGCTCGGCCTGCTGTGCGTGGGCGCGGCGCTGACATTCGATGCGGCCCGCGCATGGTGGCAGCCGGTGTGGGTCGCATCGGCGTTCAAGTTCGTGGCGATGCCACTCATCACGTTCGCGGCCGGCCGGCTGTTCGGGCTCGGCGACGCGGCGCTGACCGTCGCGCTGCTGTTCCAGGCGCTGCCGACCTCGTCGGCGTCGTACATCATGGCGCGCCAGCTCGGCGGCGACGCGCCGCTGATGGCCGGCATCACCGCGTTCCAGACGATCGCCGCCGCGCTCGCGATGCCGGCCGTGCTCACCGCGCTCGCGTCGGCGCCCGCGTTTCGCTGACGACGCCCGCCCAGCCCCCCTTCCCTGAATCGGCCCGCAGGCCGGCCATCGCGCGGTTCGGCATCGTTTAGCCGCGCGCGGCCACGCACGCCTCGCGG
>FTHQ01000114.1_pt1 | contig 46671 bp, 44 predicted proteins | sample 1641001 | NCBI WGS metagenome assembly FTHQ01 (sample SAMEA3914872, study PRJEB12502) | metagenome | biome: forest; material: soil | place: Canada | collected 2011-07-03 | depth 0.3 m | reverse complement strand
TGCGCTGCTCGACGCGCTGCATCGCACGACGCGCACGCTGCTCGACGACGTGATCTTTCACGACGCCGCCGCGCAGCAGCGCGTCGTGCGCGGCGGCGTCGTGAAAGATCACGTCGTCGAGCAGCGTGCGCGTCGTGCGATGCAGCGCGTCGAGCAGCGCATCGACGGCCGCCGTGCGCGCCTTGCCGGCCGGCGTCGCGACGCCGAACGCGAACGGAATGTCGACGTCGAGCGCGCGCGCGACGACACCCTCGACAGGCAGTGCGACGCCGGTGGCCGGATCGACGATGCCGATCCCGATGCCCGCGCGCGCGGCCATCACCGCATTCAGCGACGCATTGGTTTCGATAAACACGCGCGCGTCGACCCGCGCGGCCGCGAACGCCGCATCGATCCGCTGGCGCAGCCGGTGCCGGTTCGCGACCGTCACGATGCGGCGTCGCGCGAGGTCGCGCAGCGCGATCCGCGGCTTCGCTGCGAGCGGATCGTCGGCCGGCAGCACGGCGACGCACGGCGTTTGCGCGATCCAGTGCACGTCGAGCCCGGCATGCGCCATCGGCAGCGTGACGACGCCGACATCGGCCGTGCCGGCCAGCACCTCGTGCACGACGTGCTCGGCCGATTCGCTGCGCAACTGATAGTGCGGCGCATGCGCGTCGTCGGGCAGCGCGGCGAGCGCGGCCGGCACGAGCGTGGCCGCGAGCGACGGCGTGGCCGCGATGCGCACGGGTTCGGCGGTTTCGTCGCCGAGCGCGCGCGCCCGCGCCTCGATCGCACGCAGGCCGACCAGCGAGCGTTCGACTTCCTCGTACAGCAGGAACGCGCGGCGCGTCGGCGTGACGCGCGGACCATGCCGGTCGAACAGCGCGTAGCCGAGATCGGCCTCGAGTTCCTGGATCTGCCGCGTGACGGCCGGCTGCGAGCGGCCGAGCAGTTCGCCCGCGCCGGTCACGCTGCCGGCCGACATGACCGCGGAAAAAGCTTCGAGTTGATGCAGCTCCATGACGCGTTCCGATGATGCAATTTGCGCATTGTAGGAGCGTGAGCATGCGTGATTCATATAATGATTTTTGCTATCGACAGCGGGAAAACTGCGAAGGGCGCGATCGTCGCGGCGGCCGGTGGTGCGCGTATGCACGCCGGTTGCGCGAGGTCGCGAGAACGAAACGCCAATCGAATCAATGCGATGCGATGCAGGCCCGTACTTCGCCTGATGCGCGACGGACAGCCGACCGTTCGCGAGCGTCGCTTGCTTCGCGCCGCATGCGATATCGATATGCGCAAAACTTCGTTGGATCGTCCTGAACCGGATGGTTACATGCCCTCACTCTTTTCGACTGACTGAAGCTGGGGGACGCATGAACGTTTCGGGGAACGACGCGCGCGGCGCATGGCGACGCGTGCTGGGCACGGTGGCGGCGCTCGCTGCCGCATGGGGGCTGTCGACGGGCGGCGCGCTCGCGGCCGGCGTGTCGGGCGAGCCGGTGGTGATCGGCGTGAGCGGCCCGCTCACGGGCCAGGACGCGCAATACGGCGAGCAGTGGAAGCGCGGTTTCGATCTCGCGCTCGACGAGATCAACGGCAGCGGCGGCATTCACGGCCGGCCGCTCGCGATCGACTTCCAGGACAGCCGCAGCGATCCGCGCCAGGCAGTGGCGATCGCGCAGAAGTTCGTCGCCGATCCGCGCATCGCGATCGAGCTCGGCGATTTCTCGAGCGCGACGTCGATGGCAGCGTCGCCGATCTATCAGCGCGGGCAACTGATCCAGTTCGGCTTCACGAATTCGCATCCGGATTTCACGAAGGGCGGCGATTATCTGTGGAGCACCGCGCTGAGCCAGGCCGAGGAGCAGCCGCTGCTCGCGCGCTATGCGGTGAAGGAACTCGGCTTCAAGCGGATCGCGGTGCTGTACCTGAACACCGACTGGGGCCGCACCAGCAAGGACATCTTCGCGAAGGCGGTGGCGGGGCTCGGCGCGCAGGTCGTCGCGGCCGAAGGCTACCAGCCGGCGGAGAAGGATTTCCGCTCGACGCTCGTGCGGATCGGCGCGTCGAAGCCCGATTCGATCGTGCTGATCTCGTACTACGCGGACGGCGCGCAGATCGTGCGTCAGGCGCGCACGTCGGGCGTCGCACTGCCGATCGCGGCGGTGGGCTCTGTGTATTCGCCGAAGTTCCTCGAACTGGGCGGCACGGCCGTCGAAGGCGTCTATACGGAATCGAACTTCTTCCCGGCCGAACCGCGCCCCGAGGTGCAGGCGTTCGTGCAGCGCTATCGCGCGAAATTCCACGCCGATCCCGATTCGTTCGTCGCGCGTGCGTACGACGCGCTGATCCTGTCGGCCGAGGTGCTGCGCCGCTACGGCACGACGCGCCAGGCCGCGCACGACGGCTTCGCGAAGATCAGCGACGTGCCGAGCGTGATCTTCGGCAAGGTGCGTTTCGATCCGCAGACGCGTCGCGTCGCCGGCGCGCGCACGGTCTATCTGGTCGTGAAGCAGGGGCAGTGGGCGCTGTGGGACGGCGCGAAGCCGCAGCTCGCGGCGCGCTGAACCCGACCTGAACCGCCTGCACCTGACGGACGCATCGTGATGGCTTCCTGGCTCGACTACACGCTCAACGGCCTCATCGTCGGCAACATCTACGCGCTGCTCGCGGTCGGGCTCGCGCTGATCTTCGGCGTGTCGCACCTGATCAACTTCGCGCACGGCTCGGTGTACATGGTCGGCGCATTCATCGGCTGGCTGTGCCTGACGCGCTTCGGGCTGCCGCTACCCGTCGCGCTCGCGGCGGTCGTGGTCGGCTGCGGCGCGCTCGGCATCGCGATCGAACGGATCGGGCTGCGGCCGCTGCGCCATGCCGCGCGCATCGCGCCGCTGCTCGCGACGATCGGCATCAGCTTCATCCTCGACCAGCTCGCGCAACTCGCGTTCGGCGCGGACCCGCGCGCGGTGCCGACGCCGCTGCCCGACTGGCACGTGCGGATCGCCGGCGCGACGCTCGGCTCGCTCGACCTGCTGATCGCGGGTATCGGCATCGCGGCGGCCGCGCTGCTGTACGGTTTCCTGCGCTTCACGCGGCTCGGCTGGGCCGTGCGCGCGACCGCGCAGGATCGCGACGCGGCGCTGCAGATGGGCGTCGACGTCGATCGCGTGAACCAGACCGTGTTCGCGATCGCGTGCGCGCTCGGCGGCGTGAGCGGGCTGCTGGTCGGCATGTACTACAACAGCATCGATCCGGCGATGGGTTTCCAGGCGACGCTGAAAGGCGTCGTCGCGCTGCTGATCGGCGGGCTCGGCAACGTGCCGGGCGCGATCGCCGGCAGCCTGCTGCTCGGTCTCGTCGAAAGCTACGGCGTCGCGCTGTTCGGCACCAGCTATCGCGACCTGTTCGCGTTCGGGCTGCTGATCGTGTTCCTCGTGTGGCGGCCGAACGGCTTGTTCAGCGCGGATCGCGCGCTGCCGCCCGAGCCGATGACGGGCACCTTCCTCGCCGCCGCGAAAGCCGTGCGCGTGCCGCGCCCGGTGCTCGTCGTGCTGATCGCGGCGGCGGCCGTGCTGCCGTGGCTCGGTGCATCGCCGTACGTGTTGCAGACGCTGACCAACGCGTGGCTGTACGGGCTGCTCGCGCTGAGCCTCACGCTCGTCGCGGGCACGGTCGGGCAGATCTCGCTCGGCCACGCCGCGCTGCTCGTGATCGGCGCGTATGCGTCGGCGCTGCTGTCGTCGGATCTCGGCTGGTCGCCGGCCGTGACGATTCCGTGCGCGGGCGTGATCACCGCCGTGCTCGGCACGCTGCTCGTCTATCCGGCGTTCCGGCTGCGCGGGCACTACGTGTCGATCGCGACGCTCGGCATCGGCGAAGTGGTGAGCCTCGTGATCCTGAACTGGGACGGCCTGACGCGCGGCCCGCTCGGCATCACCGGCATCGCGCCGCTGCCGTGGGCGACCACCGCGCGCGCCGCGTACTGGTTCACGTTCGCGGTGCTCGTCGTGTTCGCGCTCGTGCAGGTGCGGCTGCTGCGTTCGCATCTCGGCCGCACGCTGCGCGCGGTGCGCGAGGACGATGTGGCTGCGCGTGCGCACGGCATCGCGCCGAACCGCTACAAGGCGATCGCGTTCGCGGTCGGCGGCGTCGCGGCCGGGGTGAGCGGCGGCATCGCCGCGCATCTGTACAGCTACATCAATCACCAGACCTTCGATTCGCAGGTGTCGATCCTCGCGCTGACGATGGTGATCCTCGGCGGGCTCGGCAACGTGCTCGGCGGCATCGTCGGCGCGATCGCGCTGATCGGGCTGCCCGAGCTGTTCCGCTGGGCGGCCGACTACCGGATGCTGATCTATGGCCTCGTGCTGCTGCTGCTCGTCCGGTTCCGGCCGCAGGGCCTGCTCGGCACGGTGTGAGGAGGAATGCGATGACCACCACTCGACCCCTGCTCGACGTGCAGGGCCTGACGCGCCGCTTCGACGGCGTGACCGCGCTCGACGGCGCGAGCCTGACGCTGGCCGACGGCGAACTGCTGAGCGTGATCGGCCCGAACGGCGCGGGCAAGTCGACGCTGTTCAACCTGATCGCGGGCGCCGACCGGCCCGACGCCGGCCGCGTGACGTTCGACGGACGCGACATCACCGGCACCGCGCCGGAACGGCTCGCGGCGCTCGGCATCGCGCGCACGTTCCAGCACGGCCGCGTGTTCGGCAACCTGAGCGTGCTCGACAACGTGCTGATCGGCGCGCATGCGCGGCTGCGCGCGGCACGGCCGGGCTGGCCGGCGCTCGGCGCGGCCGCCGAAGTGCTGCGCGCGCTCGTGCGGCCCGCGTCGGTACGGCGCGAGGAAGCGGAACTGCGCGAAGAAGCGCGCGCGATCGTCGCCGGCTTCGGCGAACGGCTCACGCCGCGCATCGATCATCCGGCGCACAGCCTGTCGTATGCGAACCGGCGGCGCGTGGAGATCGGCCGCGCGCTCGCGCTGCATCCGCGCCTGCTGCTGCTCGACGAGCCGACGGCCGGGATGAACGAGACGGAGACGGCCGAGATGCTGCAACTGATCCAGTCGCTGAAGGCGCGCGGCCTGACGATCCTGCTGATCGAGCACAAGCTCGAACTCGTGATGCGCGTGTCCGACCGCGTGATGGTGCTCGACAACGGCGTGAAGATCGCCGAGGGCGCGCCGCGCGACGTGCGGCACGATCCGCGCGTGATCGAGGCCTATCTCGGCCGCCGTCATGCGGGCGGCACGTCGGCCGATCGGACCGTGCAGGCGGCCGCATGAGCGTACTATCCCCGGAACCCGATACGACCATGACCGATGCGCTGCTGAAACTCGAACATCTCGACACGTTCTACGGACCGGTGCAGGTGCACTTCGACGTGAACTTCGAGGTCGGTCGCGGGCAGATCGTCAGTCTGCTCGGCGGCAACGCGAGCGGCAAGTCGACGACGATGAAGCTGATTCTCGGGCTGATGCGGCCGAAGCGCGGCGTCGTGCGTTTCGACGGCGACGACGTGACGGCGCTCGCGACGCCGCAGCGCGTGCGGCGCGGGATCGCGGCCGTGCCGGAGGCGCGGCGGCTGTTCGCCGACATGAGCGTGCGCGAGAACCTGCTGATGGGTGCATACACGCGCGGCGATCGCGCGGCGGTGGCCGACGACTACGAGCGTGTGCTCGACCTGTTTCCGCGGGTGCGCGAACGGCTTGCGCAGCGTGCGGGCACGCTGTCGGGCGGCGAGCAGCAGATGCTCGCGATGGCGCGCGCATTGATGGCGCGACCGAAGCTGATCTGCATGGACGAGCCGACGATGGGACTGTCGCCGCTCTACGTCGACAAGGTGCTCGAACTGATCGACGCGATCAACCGGCAAGGCGTGACGGTGTTCATGGTCGAGCAGAACGCGAGCCTCGCGCTGGAGATCGCGCACTACGGGTACGTGCTGCAGACGGGGCGCGTCGTGCTGGAAGGGCCCGCGAAAACGCTGCTCGACGACGAGCGCGTGCGCGATGCGTATCTCGGTGGGGAGGCGGTGGCGGTGTAGTGGGCGTGGCGCGTTTCATCGCCCGGCATTCGCTGAGTGCGCGTCGCCGAGCTTGCCTTGAAGCCTGCGCTCGGGCTCTGTCCGATGCAAGTGAACCGCGTACGTGTCCCACGGGAGCTCGATATCCTGTGCCGAGAGCGCAGCCGCCTGAACCATCAGTCTGCCCGCTTCGCCACGATGATAGCCGCCGTGCGTGACGACATGGGTCAGCATCTCTTCGCGCGTCATGTATCCGTTGTCGCCATCGGTAAACAGAAAGGGAATCGATTCCGACAGCATGTCGGGTGTGGCGGTTGCCACATAGTCGAGATACCAGCGATCGAGCGTGGCGAATGCCGCGCGCAGCGCTTCCGGCTCCGGCGTGTCAGGCGTGTTGTCGGACACGAAGCCGTGACGCTCGCCGCTCAGATGCGCGGCGAATATCCGGTTCACCACGAGGCAATGGTTCATCAGCCGCAGCGCGAGATGACGTGCTTGCGCATGCCGCTCCGCGTCGAGCCCCGACATCGCCTTCAGCATTTCGTCATTGGCCCATGCCTGGTAGCGCAGCATGCGGGACAGGAGTGCGTTCGCGCTCATGGTCGTTTCCTCGTCGGGTTCACCTAATATGTGAGCTTCGTCACCATTATTTTCAGTGGGAGCCCGCATGTCCACTCGCGTTTCCAATGCCGTCGCCGCGATGCGCAAAGCCCCGCGCCAGGCTCGTTCGCGTGCGACGGTGGACGTGATCGTCACGGCCGGGGCTCGCGTTCTCGACAAGCACGGATGGGCCGGATTCACGACCAACGAGGTCGCGCAAGTCGCCGGGGTGAGCATCGGCTCCGTGTATCAGTATTTCCCGAACAAGCTCGCGTTGGTCGATGCGATTCGGCGTCGCCATTTCGACGACGTGCTCGCCGTGCTGCAGCGCGCGCATGACCGTCAGGCGAGCGCCGGGCGTCGGCTCGAAGGTCTGATCGGCGACCTGATCGCCGCGCACCGCGATTACCCTGCGCTGCACCGGGCGCTGCTCGATCTCCCCGATCCGGGCGGTGCGAAAGACGCGTATGACGCATTTCAGAAGGAATATCTGCGCCGGTATGCGCTGATCGTTGCCGCGTGTCGCGGGCGTGCGCCGATCAAGGCCGATACGTTGACCGCGCAGGTGCTGTCGTCCGCGTTCGAAGGTGTCGTGCACAACGCGGCCCGGCGCGGGCTGCTAGGGGATCCGAAACTGAAGCGCGAGCTCGTCAGGCTGGCCGGCACTTACCTCGAAGATCACCGCTCGGCGACGGCGAATGTGCGTTCATGAGCCGACCGGAAAAATCGTAACGGATACCGAAATTCGCGGTAGATTGACGCTCTCCTGATTTCGAACACCACGGGGTTGCCGCGCCATGTTGACCTGTTCCATCCAGAAAGTCGGCTACGATGTCAATCAGCTCGATCAGCAGGGCGCGACCGACTACGCGTCGTTCGTTCACGCATTCGATGCGTTCCCTTGGGCGGCCCAGCACGTCGAATGGAACGAGACGCAGGACGGCCCGCTGCCGGCGCTCGTGCTGCAGCAGGCCGACGATCAGCGCGAGCTGTGGGTGACTGCGTTGACGGATGCGCATTCGGACGGCTTCCAGCTGAATGTGGTGTCCATGCGGATGAAGAAGGGGCTCTTCGGGATCGGCAAGGGAAAGCTGGAGCAGCACGTCGAGACGATCGACGTGAGAAGGCGCGTCGACGTCGATGCGTTGTGCCGGTTGTTCTGCGACCGTCAGTACGACGCGCTGGATCAACGGGTTGCGCGACACGCGCAGCGCAACACCGACGACGATCGGGACAGCGACGACTGAACGCGTGTCGCCCGGCGGCGTTCGATCGAGCGTACCTGCGCCGGATCCGCGGTTGTCTAAGCGTCGCGTGCGGCGTGCGTCGTCGTCGCCCGCGGAAACGTCAGCACCACCGCGAACCCGCCCGCATCGGGAAACGCGAACCCGACGCGCCCGCCGTGCGCCTTCATCACTTCCTGCACGATCGCGAGCCCGAGCCCGGACCCCGTGCGCCGCTCGCTGCCGTCCGGCGCGATCCGCACGAACGGCTGCAATGCCGCGTCCCAGTGCTCGCGCGGTATCCCGCGCCCGTTGTCGGTGACGGTCAGCGTCACGGCTTGATCCGCGTTGCCCTGGGTCGCGACCGACACGACGATGTCGTCCGCATGGCCATGCAGCAGCGCGTTGTGCAGCACGTTCGACAATGCTTCCTGCAGGCTGATCGCATCGCCGTCGATCCACGCATGCGGCGCGTCGCTCGCGAACGCGACGGCCACGTCGCGCTCGCCGGCGAGCGGAATCGTGCGGCCCAGCACCTCCTTCGCGAGCGCGACGAGGTCGACCGGTTGCAGCGGCACGGCCTCGGTGCGATGAATCACCATCGCGTGATTGAGCAACTGCCCGGTGAGCCGGCCGACGTCCGACGAGGTCGCGCGCAGCGCATCGAGCCGCGCCGCGTGACGCGCGGGGTCGGATTCGCCGTCGAGCAGCTCGATCTGCGCGTCGAGCCGCGCGAGCGGCGTGCGCATCTGGTGCGCGGCGTCGGCGATGAAGCGCTGCATCGCGTTGATCCGCTCGGCGAGGCGGTGCATCAGGCCATTGATCGACCCGATGATCGCGTCGATTTCGCTCGGCGTATCGACGGCCACGGGCCGCAGGTCGGCCGGGTCGCGTGCGGCGATGATCGCGCCGATCTGCGCGAGCGGGCGCAGGCCGCGCCGGATCGCGAGGCCGCTCGCACCGACCGCGAGCACGCTCATCAGCAGGATCAGCGTCCACACCTTGAGGCTCATGTCGTTCGTCAGCTGCTGGCGCGCGTTGGTTGTCTGCGCAACCGTCACGAGCGCCCAGCCGGGCGTGCTTTCCTCGGGCATGTAGCGTGCGGTCGTCGCGGTGCGGATCCGGTGCCCCTGGTAGACGGCGTTCGCGAACGCGGGGCCCTGCTTCGCGGCGGCGAGCGTCGCGGGGCTCGCGAGGTCGTTGTAGCCGGCCACGACGACGCCGCGCGAATCGACCACCTTGTAATAGACGAGGTCGTAGCGCGACAGTGTCGACAGCGCGGCCACCGGCGGATTCAGCGCGAGCACGCCGCCTTGCACGTACAGGTTTTCCGCGACCTGGATCGACGCGCCCGCCAGCAACTGGTCGTACGCGCGTTCGGCCGCGACGCCCGCGTAGTAGCGCGCGATCGCCGCGAGCGCGAGCGCGCCGGTCGCGACGACGAGCGCGATGAACAGCAGCGTGCGTCCGAACAGCGTCTTCGGAAACCAGTCAATGCGCGGCAATCTGATACCCCATCCCGCGGGCGGTGCGGATCTCGACCGAGCTGCCCTGCAGCTTCCTGCGCACGCGCGTCACGTATTGCTCGACCGCGTTCGCGGTCGGCTCGTTGCCGAAGCTGAACAACTGGTTCAGCAGTTCTTCCTTCGAGAAGATGCGCTGCGGGCGGCTCGCGAGGATTTCGAGCAGCGCGAATTCCTGGCGCGACAGCGACAGCGGCTGGCCGTCGAGTTCCGCGAGGCGGCTGCTGCGGTCGATCACGAGGCCGCCGAGCGTCAGCACGTCGTTCGCGTGGCCGCTGTTGCGGCGCAGGAGCGCCTGCACGCGTGCGTCGAGTTCGCGGTAGTCGAACGGCTTCACGAGGTAGTCGTCGGCGCCGAGGCCCAGGCCGCTCACGCGGTCGTCGATCGCCGAGCGCGCGGTGACGAGCAGCACGGGCGTCGTGCTGCCCGACGCGCGCAGGTTGCGCAGGACCGTGAAGCCGTCCATGCCGGGCAGATTCGCATCGAGCACGACGAGATCGAAACGCTCGACGCGTAGCAGCCCGTTCGCGGTCGCGCCGTCGGTTTCGAGATCGACGGCGTGGCCGAGCCGGGCCAGGCGGCCGCGGATCGCCGCGCCGATTTCGGCATCGTCCTCCACGACGAGAATACGCATGGTGCCGTTTGCAGGTAGAGGGGTTAGGGGTTTTCCCGAGGCCGGGATGTCAGCATTTTCTCAGACTCGGTCGATAACCTGTGTCGAGCCGGAAGCGGATGCAAGGACGGCATTAATACCAGAAATATTCAAGGAGACGGCAAGATGCAGCATGTCACGGGCACGACGAACGCGCGCCGCGGCGCCACGCCGGCCCGCGCGTGGCGGCTGGCCGTTCGCCGCACGTCGACGGTGCGTGCATGACGACGTCGCCGCGCCGCCGCGCGTTGATCGCCGCCGGGCTCGGCGTGCTGGGCGTGCTCGGGGCGCCGGCGCTGGTGCGCGCGAAGCCGCGCACGGTGCGGATCTCGAAAGGCTATGGCGTGCTGTACCTGCCGCTGCTCGTGATGGAGAAGCAGCGGCTGTTCGAGCGGCATGCGGCGCGCCACGGCGTGCGCGACGTCGCGGTCGAATGGGTGCTGCTCGACGGCGGCAATTCCGTCAACGACGCGATGATGGCCGGCACGCTCGATTTCGCGGGCGCCGGCGCGCCGGGTTTCATCGAGCTATGGGCGCGGGCGCGCGGCATTCCGAACGTCGAGGTGATCGGCATCAGCGGGCTGTCGACCACGTCGCTGTCGCTCAACGCGAACCGGCCGGGCCTCGTGTCGCTGCGCGACTTCGCGCCGTCCGACCGGATCGCGGTGCCGGGCATCCGCACGTCGCTGTCGGCGGTCGTGCTGCAGATGGTCGCGAGCCGGCAGCTCGGCCCCAGGCATTTCGCGCAGCTCGATTCGATCACCGTGAACCTGCCGCATCCGCAGGCGATGCAGGCGCTGATCCGCCGCGAGAACGGCGTGACCGCGCACTTTACGTCGCCGCCGTTCTCGACGCTCGAATTGCGGCAGCCGGGCATCCATCGCGTGGTGAGCTCGGTCGATGTGCTCGGCCCGATGACGCTCGACGTCGTGTTCGCGCCGAAGCGGCTCGTCGATGCGGAGCCCGCGCTCGCCGTCGCGTTTCTCGGCGCGCTCGACGAAGCGAATCGCCTGATCGCGCAGGACCCGCGTGCGGCGGCGGCGCTGTATGCGACGTCGTCGGGCGTCGGCGTGTCGCACGACGACGTGATGCGGATGCTCGCCGCGCCCGACACGCGCTTCTCGGTGCTGCCGAACCAGCTGATGGACTACGTCGAATTCCTGTACCTGGCCGGCACGATCAAGGCGAAGCCGCGCGCGTGGCACGAGATGTTCGCGCCGATGCTCGACGACTACCGGTCGGGTTGAGCCACGCCTGCGGCCAACCGAATCCATTCATCGAACCCGCTGACGCCGGCGCATTCGTCACGCGCGACGCCGAATCAACCCGCCGATTCAACCGATATGCAACCGATTCACGCAAGGAGCCTGAAGTGAACGCTACCGACACCCTGGACCCCGCGTCCGCCGAAGAACAGCGCATCATGTCGAAGATGGCGCGGCGCCTGCTGCCCATCCTCGTCGTGATGTTCCTGATCGCGTTCATCGACCGGCAGAACGTCGGTTTCGCGAAACTGCAGATGGTGCACAGCCTCGGGATGACGGAAGCCGCGTTCGGGCTCGCGTCGTCGCTGTTCTTCATCGGCTACCTGCTGTTCGAGGTGCCGAGCACGCTCGCATTGCATCGTTACGGCGCACGCGTGTGGCTCGCGCGGATCATGCTGACGTGGGGGCTCATCACGGTGCTGATGGGCTTCACGACGTCGATGCCGGCGTTCTGCTCGCTGCGCTTCGTGCTCGGCATCGCCGAGGCCGGTTTTTATCCGGGCGTGATCTATTACCTGACGCTGTGGTTCCCGCAGAGCTACCGCGCGAAGGTGCTCGGCATCTTCACGCTCGGCAGCGCGCTCGCGAACATGCTCGGCTCGCTGGTCGGCGGCGTATTGCTGAGCCTGAACGGCGTGTGGGGGCTCGCGGGCTGGCAGTGGGTGTTCGTCGCGACGGGCCTGCCCGCCGTGATCGTCGCGATCGTCGTGTTCCGCGTGCTGCCCGCGTCGTTCCGCGAAGCACCGTTCCTCGACGCGCGCGAGAAGCAGATCGTCGCGGCCGCGCTGGAGCGCGAGAAGCCCGCGCAGGCCGAGCACGGCCAGCCGTGGAAGGCGCTGCTCGATCCGCGCGTGATGCTGTTCGCGGCGACCTACATGCTGATGTCGACGTCGCTGTACGGCGTCACGTACTGGCTGCCGACGATCGTGAAGTCGTTCGGCGTGTCGAGCACGACGAACGGGTTCCTGAGCATGCTGCCGTGGGCGCTCGCGGTGGTGCTGCTGGTGTGGCTGCCGTCGAAGCTGCGGCGTGCGAAGAGCATCCTGCGCACGATCGCGATCGTCGCGGCGCTCGGTGCGCTCGGTTTTCTGCTGAGCCTCGTGCTGCCGTCGACGCCGCTGCGCTTCATCGCGCTCGTGCTCGGCGGCGCGTGCATCCCGCTGCTGTATCCGTGCTTCTGGTCGATGCCGCCGCGCTATTTCACCGGCGCGCGGGCGGCCGCGAGCGTCGCGGCGATCAACTCGATCGGCAACCTCGGCGGCTTCTTCAGCCAGAACCTGATGCCGTTCGCGGGCAAGGTGACGGGCACCGCGTTCGGGCCGATGATCGTGCCGATCGTGTGCCTCGCGCTGCTCGGCGTCGGCGCGCTGGTCGCGTGGACGCGCTCGGAGCGGGGGATGGTGGCGGCGCGGGCGTGATGGGGCGCGGCTTGGCCCGGGATACGTGGGTTAGGCCGAATGGCTGACTGCACGCGAAAAAGTGAGTGTGCTACCATGCATTACATATGTAATACATGGAGTGTGCGATGAAAACCGCGACCATGCCGGCGCTGCGTGTCGATCCGCAATTGCGGGAGGAGGCAGAGTCGGTCCTTGAGGAAAACGAGACGTTGTCTGCGTTCATGGAGTCGGCGCTGCGCGACGGGATCGCGCGTCGCCGTCTGCAACGCGAGTTTGTAACCCGTGGCCTCGCATCGCGCGACGAGGCGCGTCGTACCGGTGAATACGTCGATGCCGCCGACGTGCAGGCCGAACTCGAGGGTATGCTGAAGGCTGCGCGTGCAGCGAAGGCGGCTGATTGATCTATCGGGTCCGATATACACGTGCGGCCCGTGAGGATCTGGTACGGATGTATCGATACTTGCTCGAATGTGATGTGGATGCGGCGGCGCGGGCTGTGGACGCGATCGAACAAGGTGTCGCCATGCTCCGCATGTTTCCGTTCACATGCCGCAAGGTCGATCACGGAAATCCATTTTTGCGCGAGCTGATCGTGTCCTTCGGCACGTCGGGCTATGTCCTGCTGTTCGAGATTGAAGCAGCCGAGCAAGTTACGATTTTAGCCGTACGACACCAACGGGAAGATGATTACCTCTGATACGTGACGATGCGGTGGTTGTCGTTGCCGCGTTGGTCAGCGATTGATTCGCGAATCCCCGTCCACGCTATGCGCGACCGCCACAGGCGCCGGCACCCGCGGAATCTCGACCTCCACCGTCGTGCCTTCGCCGAGCGTCGTCGCGATCCGCAGCGTGCCGCCGACCAGATACGCACGCTCGCGCAACCCCACCAGCCCGAATGAACTCGACTTGCGCGGCACCGCGGGATCGAAGCCCGCGCCGTCGTCGCGTATCGTCAGCGCGATCGCTTCGCCGCCGCACACGAGTTCGACGTTCGCATGCGACGCGGCCGCGTGCCGGGCGACATTCGCGAGCGCTTCCTGAGCGATGCGGAACACGGCCGTCGCATACGGCTCGTCGAGCTGCAATTCGGGCGGCTCGACGTGCAGCGCACACGCGATCCCGTGACGGTGCCGGAAATCCTCCACTAGCCATTGCATCGCCGCCGCGAAGCCGAGATCGTCGAGCATCAGCGGGCGCAGGTCCGACGCGATGCGGCGGGTCGCGGCCACCGCGCCGCGCGCGAGCGCATGCATCGCCGCGATCTTGCGCGCGAGCGACGCGTCGTCCTGCGGCACGCGGTCGATCAGCCATTCGAGATCGTTCTTCAGCGTCGCGAGCGTCTGCGCCAGTTCGTCGTGCAGTTCGCGCGCGATGCGGCGCTGCTCGGCTTCGCGCGCGCTGGCGCTGATCGCGGCGATCTCGCGCAACTCCTCGCGCGACGCCTGCAGCGCCCGCTCCGCGCGCACGCGTTCCTCGACTTCGCGTCGCAAGTCGCGGTTCGACGCGCTCAGCTGCGCGGTGCGCGCGGCGACGCGCTGTTCGAGCCGTTCGTTCGCCTCGTTCAACTGCGCGCTTTTCTGCGCGACGAGCAGATGCTGGTAGCGCGCGCCGGCCAGCGCGCGCACCGTCTGCGCATGCAGCCGGCCGTTCTCGAACAGCATCGCGAACAGCACGACGCCCGACGCGACGAGACCGTACGCACGCCCCGCATAGAAGCCGAGGTCGAAGCGGCCGTGATTCAGCATCGACGACAGCGCGATGTCGAACAGCCACGCGACGAGCACCGTCATCACCCACAGATCGAGCACCGAATGGCGGCGCCGCTGCCGCCACATCAGCATCAGCGCGACGAGGTTCAGCCCCCAGACGACCGTGATCGCGTTCGTCATCGTCGCGGTCATCCTGTTGCCGCTCATGATGCGCGGCAACAGGTCGTGGCCGGCGGTCGCGAGCAGCGCGAGCGCGACCGTCGCGCCGATCGCGGCCGCGATGCAGAGAACGACCGGAATCGCCGCGCGGCGCTGCGGGGCCGGAGCCGGGCGCCCGCGCGACGCTGCGCGCAGCAGCGCGTATGCGGCGACCGACAGCGGAAAGCCGCCGTGCCAGAACAGGTACAGCCACGCGGTGGTCTGTTCGCCGGCGCCGAGCAGGCCGCGCGGCGCGAACAGGCCGGGGAAGGTCAGCATGTGCGTGCCGGCCATGAACGCCGTGAACAGGTAGCCGCCCGCCAGCACGAGCAGCGGCTTCTCGCGCAGGATCGCGTACTGGCCGAGCAGCAGGCCGGCCGTCACCATGTCGTTGACGACGATCGCCGACTGGTACACGGGAATGAACGCCCAGCCCGGCGCGAGCGGCAGGGTGGCGAACGGTGCGAGCGCGGCGAAGATCACGGCCGAGACGAGCACCGTCGCGAGCGCGAGCCGCCGCTCGCGCCGGCCCGGCGGCAGCGACGACATGAACAGGCGCGACGTATCCGGATCGTCGTCGTTCGGCGGCGGCGGCAGCGGTGCGGAGGGGAAGCGGAAGGCGGCCATCATGCGTCGTCGGCGCCGAGGTCGAGATCGTGGCGCACCGCGTAGCGGATCAGGGCGGCTTCGTGCGGCAGCGCCATCTTGTCGAGGATGCGCGTCTTGTACGTGCTGACCGTCTTCGCGCTCAGCGCGAGTTCAAACGCGATCTGCGTGACCGTCTGGCCGGCGACGATGCGGCGCATCACGTCGAGTTCGCGCGCGGACAGTCGCTCGTGCGGCAATACCTGAGCCGGCGCGCGCAGCGTGCGAGCGAGGCTTTCGGCCGCGGACGGGCTCACGTAGATGCCGCCCGCGGCCACCTTGCCGACGGCTTCGACGAGCTCGGCGGTCGCACTGTCCTTCGTCAGGTAGCCGGTGGCGCCAGCCTTGAATGCGCGCGCCGCATACTGCGTTTCCGCGTGCATCGTCAGCACGAGCGTGCGCAGCGACGGCGCCTGGCGCTTGACCAGCCGGATCAGCTCGATGCCGGTCGGCGCGGGCATCGACAGGTCGAGCAGCAGCACGTCGGCGACGGTGCGCTCGGCCAGCGCGAGCGTGCCCGAGCCGTCGCTCGCCTCGCCGACGATCTCGAAACCGCCGGCCATCTCCAGGATGTGACGCAGTCCGTCCCGCATGACTGCGTGATCGTCAGCCAGAATTACCCTGATCATCTTCCAGCGATCCTCTTCGGGATGACGCCGCGTGTTGCCGTCCGGTTGTCGCCGCGGCCGTTCTTCTGACCAATATATGCCCCCGGACCCGAAAACGGTACTCGTTCGAGAAATTTTCGGGAGGGTTGAACGCGGAATGTGCACTGAAACGAAATAATTCACGGGAAAGGGTACGGCGCGACGCGCATCCGGATCCGGGTATTCCCGGGTGATCGTGGCACCCGCGCGGGGCCGGCGCGGCATCACGGCAACCGGTCCGCGAACCGGTCCGATTCGGGACTAAACTGGTGCCCGATGCCACTCGCGTCAACCAAGGAGTCCTGCGATGATCGACCTTGCCGATATCCTGCCGTCCGCATTGCCCGCCGCTGTCGCGTGGGCCGAAGCGGAGGCGGCGCGCGGGCTCGCGCGGGGCACGCCGCTGACGCCGGCACAAGCCGACGACGCGCGCACGGTGGGCGTCGCGCAACCGGAGCGGATCCGCGTGACGGCCGTCGATCGCATGCCGTTTCCCGACACGCCGACGCTTGCCGCGCTCGCCCGCGACACCGGGCTGCTCGCGCCCGGGACGATCGGCCTCACGCTCGGCCATGCGGTGTACGTGCTGCGCGGGCAGGACACGCGCCGCCTGCTGACTCACGAATTCCGGCATGTGCATCAATACGAGGCCGCCGGCTCGATCGGCGCGTTTCTTGCGCGCTATCTGCACGAGGTCGCGACGGTCGGCTACCACGATGCGCCGCTCGAGGCCGACGCGCGACAACACGAATTCGATTGACCCCTGACCCCGACACCGGCGCGAGCGTGCGCATGTCGCGATGAACGTATCCAATGCCCCTGCCGGCCCGCCGTTCGCGCGCCGGGCCGCACCGTTCGGGAGCGTGTGATGAGCGACACGATCCATGCGTGGATCGGTGCGATCGGCGCGCATCCGCTGCTCGTGCTGGCGATCGTGTTCGTGGCCGCCTGCGCGGAGGCGATCGCGTTGATCGGCACGATCGTGCCGGCCGGCGCCGTGATGTTCGCGGCCGGCGCGCTGATCGGCGCGGGCGCGCTCGACGCGTGGGCGACGATCGGCGTCGCGGCCGTCGGCGCGGTGATCGGCGACGGGATCAGTTACGAACTCGGGCGGCATTACCGCGGGATGATCCGCAACGCATGGGCGCGCTTCGGCTATGCGAACGCCTACGCGCGCGGCGAGGAATTCGTGCTGCGTCACGGCATGAAGAGCATCGTGCTCGCGCGTTTTCTCGCGCCGGTGCGTGCGGTGGTGCCGGTCGTCGTCGGCTGCGCGACGCTGCCGCGCCGGTCGTTCTATCCGGTCAACGTGATCTCGGCGCTCGTGTGGGCGCCTGTCCACGTCGCGCCCGGCATCCTGTTCGGCGCGTCGGCCGCGCTGGCCGCGGCGATCAGCGTGCGGGTCGCCGCGATCCTGCTGGTCGTCGCCGCGCTGGTCGCGCTCGTGTGGATCGGCGTGCGCATCGCGCTGCGGCGCGGCTGGCCGCTGCTGTGCCGTGCGCTCGCCGAAGCCCTGCATGCCTGCGCGCGCCGCTGGCCGCGGTTCGGCGCGCGGCTGCACGACGGGATCGCGTACCTGCGCGGGTTGCCGGGCGCGGTGCCCGTGCTCGCGCTGCTGTTCATCGGCTGTGTGTGGCTGTTCGCGGGCATCGTGCAGGACGTCGTCGCGAACGATCCGCTGATGCACGCGGACATCGCGCTGTACGCGTTCCTGCAGAACCTGCGCACGCCGCCCGTCGACGCCGCGATGAGCGCGCTCGCCGTGCTGCATGGGCACGACACGGGGCTGATCGTCGCGGCCGCGTTTCTCGTCTGGCTGATGATTCATCGCTGCTGGCTGTCGGCTGCGTGGTGGCTCGCGACGGTCGGCGTCGCCGTCGTGCTCGTGCCGGTGTTCGGCGGAGGCGTGCCGGGCGCGACACCCGCGAGCCTGCCGCCCGGCGCGCCGCACGTGGCGCTGCCCGACGCCGACGCCGCGTTCGCGATCCTCGCGAGCAGCGGCCTCGGCTGGGTGCTCACGCGCGACCGGCCCGCGTTGTGGCGCATTCCGGTCGTGACCGCGGTCGTGCTGTGGATCGTGCTCGGCGGTTTCGCGCGGCTGTACGTCGGCGACACCTGGTTGTCGGGCCTGCTGGGCGGATGGAGCCTCGGGCTCGCGTGGTTCGCGTTGCTCGCCGGCGCCTATGCGTACTGGCGCGTGCGCGAGCATGTGCAGCCGAGAGGCGCGCTCGTCGCGGTCGTCGTCGTGCTCGCGACGGCCGGCGTATGGACGGTGCCCGCGCAATGGCAGCTCGATCGCGCGGCGCGTCCGCATGTCGGCGACGTGGTCGCGATGACCGTCGACCAGTGGCTGCGCGGCGGCTGGCAGCGCGTGCCGACGCGGCGTACCGAGATCGGCGGCGACCGCGAGGAATATCTGCCGCTGCAATGGAGCGCGACGTCGGACACGCTCGACCGGCATCTCGCGCAGGCCGGCTGGCAGCGTGCGACGCCGTGGTCGCCGGCCACCGCGCTGCGCTGGCTGTTGCCGCAGGCGCCGACGGATACGCTGCCCGTGCTGCCGCGCTATACGCATGGCGAAAGCACGCGGCGCGTGTTCGTCCATATCGACCCGGCCCACCCGGAAAGCCGTTTCGTGCTGCGGCTGTGGCGTTATCCGTACGTGCTGCAGGATGCGCTCGGCATGCGGCCGCTGTGGTACGGCGCGCTGTATCGCGAGACGCTGCGCCGGCCGGCGCGGCTGATGACGATCGTGCGCACGACGACGATCGACGATGCGGCGGCGATCGCGCAGGCGCTGGCGGTCGAGCCGACGATCGCGCATCGGCCGGCGGGAGTGACGGTCGCGCCGGACGAGATGCTGCTGGTGTGGATGGTGAGGCCGTGAGGGGGTGCGCGTGCCGTGCGCCCCTTACGCGTGCGACGGCTGCGCGGGAACGACGGACAGGCGCAGGCCGACGGTCTTGAGCACCGCGAGCAGGGTCTTCAGCGTCGGGTTGCCGTTCGGGGACAGCGTGCGATACAGCGATTCGCGGCTGATGCCGGCTTCGGCCGCGACGGCGCCGAGCCCGCCATACGCTTCCGCGACCGTGCGCAGCGCGAGCAGGCCGGCCGCGCGGTTGTCCGGGTCGTCGAGCGACTCCATCGCGACGCGCAGATAGGCGACCGCGAGCTCGCGGTCGGCGCCGAGTTCGGCGACCTCTGCGTCGTGGTGCGATACCGCGCCTTTGAGCTTGTTCACATTTGCCTCCGTTTCCAGTTCGACCAGTGTTCCTTTGCGCGCCGGATGTCGTCGGATTGACTCGCCTTGTCGCCGCCTGACAATAGCAGCACCAGGGCGCTGCCGTGCCGGCCGAAGTACACGCGATAGCCGGCGCCGACATGGACGCGCAGTTCGATCACGCCTTCGCCGACCGGCTCGCAGTCGCCGAAATTGCCGGTCTGTACGCGGCGCAGGCGCTCGCGGATGCGTGCCTGCGCGAGCTTGTCACGCACGGCGTTCAGCCATTCGGTGAAAGGCTCGCGACCGTCGTCGCGCTGATAGCGAAGCAGTTCGAACTTGGAGAGCATTGTAACTTATAAGCTACAAAAAATCAATGGAACGAATCGGGTCGCATGCAATGGCTTCACAGCCGACGCGCATGCAGCGTCTTCATGGTTCGGCTGTCAGGGCATGGAGCGGACCTCCCGGACGACGATCATTGTTTCATCCGGTCGGGCGCGCGACGATTCGGCCAAATGGCCGGTATCGATGGCGTGATGAGGGGGGATGCGCTCGGAGACGGAGAGCGAGAGGAACGACTGGGTGGAGGGTTTGCCGGCTCGCGATGTGTACCGCGAGCCGGCAGATTCCCGCGCTACTGCTTCGCCGGCACGGCGGTCGCGACTTTGTCGAGTGCCGCCGGAATGTACGTATCGAGTTGCGCGGTCACCGATTCGTAGAAGTCGATCGGCTTGCCCCATGCGTCGGGCACGTCGACGTGTTTCCCGCTCGCGTACTCGGCCAGCGTGAACACCTTGCCGGCCGCCGCTGGATAGAGCGCGAGCACCTTTTCCTTGTGCTTGTCGGTCATCGTCAGGATGACGTCCGAATGCTTGACGTCGTTCGCGTTCAACTGCGCCGCGCGATGCGCGGACGTGTCGATCCCGCGGCGCTTCATCAGGATCACGCCGTTCTCCTCCGGCTTTTCGTCGTACGGATCCTCGTCGACCGCGCGCGAAATTACCGCGACATGCGCGTGGCGCTGCGCGATCAACTGGCCGGCAATCGCTTCCGCCATCACGCTGCGCCCGGTGTTGCCCGTGTCGACGAACGCGACCTTCTTCGGTTCGTCGGCCCATGCCGACGTCGCGCACTGGATGCCGACGCCGCAGAGCAGCGCAAGCGTGCCGAGGGTGTGCCTTCTTTTCATGATGTCTCCGCCAGGGTGGGGTGGTTGCTCGCCCCGGTGACGCACCGGGGTTTGCGGGAAATCATGACGGCCGCATGCGGCGGAAAAAAATAAACGGCCGGTTTTCGCAAGTCGGTGTCGCTTCGTTGCAAGCGGGTGCGACGCTCGGGCCGGCGCCGAGCGTCGTACGTCGCTGCTTCATCGTCATGCCGGCGAGGCGACACGTTCCGCTGCAAACCCCGCCAACGTACGCAACGCATCCCGCGCCGAGCGCAGATAAAACGCCTGCAGATGAAACACGTGCCAGCGTGCCGCATGAATCTCCAGCCGGCACAGCACGCCGCACGCATGCGCATGCTCCGCGAGGCGCTGCGCGTCGGACAGCAGCACTTCCTGGTCGCCGGCCTGGATCAGCATCGGCGGCAGGTCGCGCAGGTCGGTGTCGAGCGGGCCGCGCGCCGCGGCGGACCCCGTGCCGTGATACCAGCGCAGGCCCTGTTCGAGCCAGCCGCGCCGGATCATCGGATCGTCGTGGCGGCGCGAGGCCAGCGTCGCGCCGTCGAGCGCCGGGTCGGTCACGGGCGAGATCAGCAGCAGCGCGGCGGCAGCCGGCTCGCCGCGCTCGCGCAGCGCGATGGCGAGCGCCAGCGCCAGCGCGCCACCGGCGGAGTCGCCGGCGATCACGATCCGGTGTGGCGCATAGCCCTGCGTGCGCATCGCATCGTAGGCGGCCAGTGCATCGTCGAGCGCGGCCGGGCTCGGATGCTCGGGCGCGAGCCGGTAATCGGGCACCCACACCGGCAGCCCCGCGTCGTTCGCGAGGCGCGTCGTCACGCCGCGATGCGTATGCGGCCCGCCGAGACAAAATGCGCCGCCGTGCAGATAGAGGATCGCGCCACCCGTATCGCCACGCTTCGGCGCGACGACTTCGACGGGCACGCGTTGCGCCGACGTGCGGTAGCGCAGCGTGCCGCCCGCGCCGGGCATCAGCGGCGACAGCAGCGCGACGACGCGGCGCTGCATGCGCGCGCCGAACGGCGGCCCGATCAGCGGCCGGAACGCGACGCGCAGGAAACCGCGCAACGAAGCGGCCGTGAAGGCTTCGAGTCTGCCGGCGGGCGGCGCGACCATCGTGCCGTGCAGCGGCGAGGCCGCCGCGGGCAGCGGCTGCGACAAGCGGTACGCGGACATGCCGGTGAAGCGCGTGATCCACCGGTAGGTCAGCGTGAAGCCCGGCCAGTTCGTGCTGTTGTGTCCCGACGCATCGACGTACCAGCTCTTGCAATTGCTCCATACCGACCCTGCGAGCCGTTGCTGCACGTGCACGTTGAAACGCCGGTAGCGGCGCGCGTCGACGTCGATCTCGCGCGCGCCGTCGCGACGCATCGCATGCACGCAGCGCATCACGTGCGCGATCTGGCTTTCGAGCATGTAGACGATCGAGTTGTGACCGAGGTTGGTGTTCGGGCCGTACAGCATGAAGAAGTTCGGAAAGCCGGGCACGGTGAGCCCGAGATACGCCTGCGCGCCGCGTCGCCACGCATCGTTCAGTTCGAGGCCGCCGCGGCCCGTGATGCGCATCGGCGACAGGAACTCGGTCGCCGCGAACCCGGTGCCGTAGACGATCGCGTCGACGGGATGATGCACGCCGTCGGCGGTTTCGATCCCGTCCTCGGTCACGCGCCGGATCGGCTGCGTGACGAGCTCGACATGGTCGCGGCTCATCGCGGCGAGATAGTCGCTCGACAACAGGATGCGCTTGCAGCCGACCGGATAGTCGGGCGTGAGCCGTGCGCGCAGCGCGGGGTCCGGCACGTCGCGCGCGAGCAGCTTGCGAAACGGCCGGCCGACCGCGACCTTCATCAACCCGTGCAGGCGCGTGAACGCGATCGCACGCGCTTCGTAGTGCAGGTAGATCGATGCGCGATGCAGTTTCATCGCCGCCGGCAGCCGGCGAAACAGCGCCTTTTCCCACGGGCGATACGCGCGGTCGGGACGCGGCATCACATAGGCCGGCGAGCGCTGGAACACCGTCAGGCGCCGCACGTCGCCGGCGATCGCCGGAACGAACTGGATCGCCGATGCACCGGTGCCGACCACGGCGACACGTTTGCCGGCGAGTGCATAATCGTGATCCCAGTGTGCGGAGTGAAACGCACGGCCGCGAAACGTGTCGATGCCGGGCAGGTCCGGCATGGCGGGGCGGCTCAGCTGGCCGGTGCCGCTGACGAGCAGCGCGGCGCTCAGCGTCGTGCCGTCGCGCAGCGTGACGTGCCACAGCGCGCCGGCTTCGTCGTAGCGTGCGTGTTCGACTTCGGCGCCGAAGCGCAGATATCGCGCGAGGCCGTACTTGCGCGCGCAGTGTTGCAGGTACGCGTGAATTTCAGGCTGCGGCGCGAACACGCGCGACCACGCCGGATTGGGCTCGAACGAGAACGAGTACAGGTGCGAAGGCACGTCGCACGCGGCGCCCGGATAGCGGTTGTCGCGCCACACGCCGCCGACGTCGTGCGAGCGTTCGACGATCACGAAATCGTGAATGCCGGCGCGTTGCAGCGCGACCGCCATGCCGATGCCGGCAAAGCCGGCGCCGATGATGATCGCGGCAAGCGGCGTGGCGGAGCCGGCGGAACGGGAAGGATCAGGCGACAGCATGGCGGGTTTCCTCGGGCTGGGCGGTATCGTGCGCGGCGTGGGGTGCAAGGGTAGCGTCGAAATCCGTCGCTGTCCTGACGATTGCTTCGGCATGCGGCTCTACCGCTACGCGGCATACGCCGCGCATCAGGTCGACGGCCTTCTCGGCGATCATGATCGTCGGCGCATTGGTGTTGCCGCCGATGAGCGTCGGCATCACCGATGCATCGACGATGCGCAGCCCTTGCAGGCCATGCACGCGCAGTTGCGGATCGACGACGGCGAGCGCGTCGCGTCCCATCCGGCAGGTGCCGACCGGGTGATAGACGGTGTCGGTGCGCCGCCGCAGCACGTCGCGAATCTCGTCGTCGGTCGTCACGTTCGCGGTGAACAGGTCGCGCGTGGTCCAGCTGGCGAGTGCCGGTGCGTCCATCAGGCGACGCGTGAGGCGGAAGCCCGCGACCATGTCGTCGAGATCGCGCGGATCGTCGAAGAATGCGGGATCGATGCGCGGCGCCGCGAGCGGATCGGCGCCGTTCAGCGTGACCGAGCCGCGGCTGCGCGGCCGCAGCAGGCAGACGTGGCACGACAGCCCGTGACCGGCATGCGGCTTGCGCGCATGGTCGTCGACGAGCGCGACGACGAAATGCAGCTGGATGTCCGGTGCGGCGAGATCGGCACGCGTTTTCAGGAAGCCGCCGCCTTCCGCGAAGTTCGACGTCAGCATCCCGCGCCGTTCGCGGCGAAAGCGCGCGAATTCGCGCAGCATGCGCAGCCCGCCGCGGACGGATACGCCCATCGTGTCGACGCTGCGCGTGCGGTAGCCGAAGATGAAATCCGGATGATCCTGCAGGTTGCGGCCGACGCCCGGCAGGTCCGCCCGTACCGCGATGCCGCGCTGCTGGAGTGCACTGCCCGGGCCGACACCCGACAGCATCAGCAATTGCGGTGTCTGCAGCGCGCCGGCCGCGAGCACGACTTCGCGCCGCGCGCGCAGCGTGCGGATTTCGCCGTGCTGCCGCACTTCGACGCCGGTTGCGCGCGTGCCGTCGAACAGGATGCGCAGCACCTGCGCATGCGTCTCGACCGTCAGGTTGTCGCGTCGCCCGACGTGCGGCAGCAGGTACGCGCGTGCCGCGCTCCATCGTTCGCCGTGCTTTTGCGTGACCTGGTAGATCCCGATGCCTTCCTGCTGCGCGCCGTTGAAATCGTCGGTGAGCGGCAAGCCGGCCTGTCGCGCGGCTTCCAGATAGCGCGCGTGAAACGGGTTGCCGGTGCGCAGGTCGCTGACCCACAGCGGGCCGTCGCGGCCGTGCCACGCATCGTCGAAGCGCTCGTTGTGTTCGCTCAGGCGAAAGTACGGCAGCACGTCGTCGTATGCCCAGCCTTCGTTGCCGAGCGCGGCCCAGCCGTCGTAATCGACGCGATGGCCGCGGATATAGACCATCGCGTTGATCGCCGACGAACCGCCGAGCGTCCTGCCGCGCGGCTGATAGCCGATGCGCCCGCCGAGCCCCGGCTGCGGCACCGTGTCGAAGGCCCAGTTGTTCAAGCGGGTGGGCATCATCGCGACCGCGCCGGTCGGCACGTTGACGACCGCGCCGTCGCCCCGGCCGCCGGCTTCGAGCACGCAGACGGTCACGGCCGGGTCCTCGGTCAGCCGCCCCGCGACGACGCAGCCGCCCGACCCGCCGCCAACCACGATGTAGTCGAAAGTCCTGCTCATGGAATCGTCTCCTTTCCTCGGTAACCGGTGGGTCACGCGATGCACGTCGGCATGCGGGGACGGGCGGCGCGCCGGTGGGCGAAGCGGGCGGCGGGATCGATCGGGCGACTCGGTCGCATGGTGTCTCCTCCTGGGGCGATGGCGTCGTTCGGGCGACGACCGGATGACGCCGATGGTGCGGGCCGCGTGGGAAAACACCAATGCTGCTTGGGGACAATTGTTTTAGTATTTGGGCCAAATCGGCGCTTCGAGGGTTTCTCCGCATGAGCTTCTGGGATTTCACCCGGAGTCCGGCCAGTGCCCGGCTGCTGGCCGATTTCGGCGACGAACGCGGCGTGCCGCCTGCCACGTTGCTGGCCGGCACCGGCCTCGCGAGCGCACAGCTCGACGACCCGAAAGTCGAGGTGACGGCCGCGCAGGAACTGCGGCTGACCGGCAATCTGCTGCGCGCGCTCGGCCGGGCACAGGGCCTCGGGTTCGAGGTCGGGCTGCGTTATCACTTCTCCGCGTACGGCGTGTGGGGCTACGGGCTGATCTCGAGCGCGACCGGGAGCGATGCGCTCGCGCTGGCGATGCGCTTTTTGCCGCTCACGTATGCGTACACCGTCATCACGTACCGCGAGGCCGCTGACACCGGCGTGCTCAACTTCGGCGCGCCGGAACTCGACGCCGACCTGAGCCGGTTCCTCGTCGAGCGCGACATGACGGCCGCGGCCGTGCTGCTGCAGGAAATCGCCAGCGGCGATTTCGCGTTGTCGCGCTTCACGCTGCAGGCGGTGCGTTCGCCGGCGCTTGTCGCGCCGCGCATCGCGGGTATCGAGCCGACGTTCGCGGCGCGTGCGAACAGCCTCGAGTTCGATCGCGCGTTTCTCGACCGGCCACTGCCGCATGCGAATCCGCTGACGGTGTCGATGTGCGAGCAGATGTGCGGCCAACTCGTCGAAGCGCGGCGTGCACGCGTGGGCACGTCGGAGATGGTGCGCCAGTGCCTGAACGCGACGCCGGGCAGCGCGCCGTTCTCGCTCGAGGACATGGCGCGGCTGATGAACACGAGCCCGCGCACGCTCAAGCGCCGGCTTCAGGACGAAGGCACGACGTTTCGCGCGCTGCTCGCGCAGGCGCGCGGCGCGATGGCCGAGACGCTGCTCGCCGATGCGCGGCTGTCGCTCGCGGAGGTGGCCGAGCGGCTCGGTTTCAGCGATCTGTCCAGTTTCTCGCAGGCGTTCAAGCGCTGGTACGGCGTGCCGCCGGGCGCGTATCGCAGCGCGGCGCGGCGAACGGGCGACCCGCGATGAATCGCGGTACGATCGCTCGTTCGCCTGCCTTGCCTGCTGACATCACACTCACGAGACCCCCCGCATGATCACGATCCGCCCGATGACCGACGACGATTTCGCACGTTTCTGGCCGACCTACCGCGCCATCGTCGCTGCTCAGGAAACCTACGCATTCGATCCCGAGCCGACGCCCGAAGCGGCACGCGCACTGTGGCTCGACGCGCCGCTCTGTACGTGGATCGCCGAGGAGGACGGCGTGGTGCTCGGCTCGTATTACCTGAAGGCGAATGCGGCCGGGCCGGCCAAGCACGTGAGCAACTGCGGCTACATGGTGAACGAGGCCGCGCGCGGCCGCGGCGTCGCGCGCCTGATGTGCGAGCACTCGCAGCAGGTCGCGCGCGAGCACGGTTTTCTCGCGATGCAGTTCAATTCGGTGGTCGCGACCAACGAGGTCGCGGTCGCGCTGTGGCAGAAGCTGGGATTCGAGATCGTCGGCCGGCTGCCGCGCGCATACCGTCACGCGCGGCTCGGCTTCGTCGACTGCCTCGTGATGTTCAAGTGGCTCGGCGACGCGGCCGCCGCCGAAGCCTGAGTCACCTGCGCGCCGCGTCAGACGGCGAACGCGCCGTCGAACACGATCCGCTCGTCGAGCGCGAGCGTGCCGCGCGCGAAGATCAGGTCCAGATGGTGGCTGCCGTTTTCGCCGCCGCCGAGGCCGAGATGCAGGCCCGGATGGCGTTCCTCGAATCCCGCGTTGCGGCCGTACAGGCCGCGGATGCCGAGGTTCGTGCCGATGCCGAATTCCTCGATCCGCCGGTGATTCGCGTGCCGGTCCAGATAGGTCGAGAAGTCGCGCCGGAAGCCCGCATCGTCGGTGTCGAAATCGACGATCGTGCTGTGTTCGACATGCAGCGTCGCGAGCCGCTCGGCCACCTTGTACTTGATCGCGAACGGCACGGTGCCGAGAAACGTGCCGCTGAACACGACGGTGCCGTTCAGGTCCGTCACGTGCGTCGCGATCTCGCCGGGCACGACGTCGAGGTTGCCCATGCCGTCCACGCTCGTCCATTTCTGGTCCGGCGCGAGCGCGCCCGTCAGCGCGTTGCCGGCTTCGTCGATGAAGCGGATCTGCGACGCGCGCGAGGCCGCCTCGATCAGCCGGCCGTTGCGGGCGGCGATGTCGTCGAGCGATTCGGCGAACGCCTCGTCGAGGTGCGGGCCGTAATCCTTGAATAAAACCGATTTACTCCAGTGTTCGACGATCGCGGGGCGGATCGCGGCGAGGAACGGCGGCCCGCTCGGCGACGGCGTCGGCAGGCACGACGAGTCGTACAGCAGCACGAACAGGTCGGCGTTGTCGAGCGCGACGGCGATGTCGGCGGGCGCGGTGCTTTCGAGGCAGAGGGTGGTCGCGTCGAGCGAATCGGGCAGGGCGGAAAAGGCGCGCAACGCGATGTCGCGGTTGCGGGTGTCATAGCCGACCAGCAGTTTTCCCGATTCGCCGCGGGCCAGCTTGGCGCGCAGCGCCGGGTGAAAACCGAGCGCGCGGTGCAGGTTCAGCATGCGTATCTCCGGAAGCGGCGGAAGGGCCGAGGCCCTTCCGCGAGAACGGGTGGCCCGCTCAGACCGGCCAGAGCGCGGTGCCGAACGGCACCACGGCGTCCTCGACCATCATGTCGACGGCCTCGGGGTGCGTGTCTTCCTGCATCCAGTCAAGCAATTCGATTTGCTGGGTTTCCTGCATGTCAATTCTCCTGTGGTGAACATGAGTGATTCAACATGAAAGCGCGACAAAAAAATTGCCGCTCCTCGTTCGGCATTTTGTGAATCCCGGACAAGTGGCGTCGATATTAGTCTGACGAATTTTCGAATGCAATGCGTTGCCATGTTTTTAGCCGACACGTGCTAAACACGCAGCGTTTGCGCTTCACATACTGGAAAAACCGGATAAAACGGGCGACAGATCACGCATCATTTTTTTAGAGGACGGAATCCGGATCGACGAAATGAATTCGGCTATTTTTAATTCGAATTCAATTGTCCGGATTGCTGCGTTTTATGTCATTGACGAAAGCCGCATACGCATTCGCGTGGCGTTCGAATCCGCGATCGAACCGGTCCGCGATGTCACGCACCGCGCGCGGTTCGCACGCGAGCGTCATCCGAGCAACGCCTTGCCGATCGCCTTGGTCGGTTCGGAGCGCAGCACCAGCGAAGTCGTGACCGCGCCGAAGCGCGCAATCGCGTCGATGAGCGTTTCGAGCTGGCCCGGTGTCGGCACCAGCACCTTCAGCAGAAAGCAATCGTCGCCGGTCATGCGATGGACTTCGATGACATGCGGCATGTCGGCAAACGTGCGCAGCGCCGGTTTGATGTGCTCGTGAGTCGTCTTCAGCCGGATGATGGCCATCATGCCCAGCCCGAGCGCCGCCGGATCGATCCGTGCGCCGTAGCCCGCGATGATGCCGCGTTCTTCGAGCCGCTTGACGCGCTCCGACGTCGCGGGCTGCGACAGCCCGATGCGCCGGCCCACTTCCGACAGCGGCGTTCGCGCGTTGTCCTGCAGGGCCTCGAGGATCGCAAGATCCAGGCGATCCAGTGCTTCGTCCGGCATGACGGTCCTCCGGTACCGTTGATTCATCGGCATTTTGTCTCAATAACCGATGACTTGCCATTCCATGCCGACCGGCGCCCCGTCACACTGCCGGCTTTCGTTGATGGAGGGCGTGATGGAGCAAGCGATCGTGATCGTGCCGGGTATCGGCAATTCGGGACCGGATCATTGGCAGAGTCATTGGGAGACCGCGTTTCCCCGCGCCGCGCGCATCGCGCCTGAGTCGTGGGATGCGCCCGACCTGGCCGACTGGACGGCGGCGCTGGACGAGGCCGTGGCGAACGCCGGCGCGCCTGCGCTCGTGATTGGTCATTCGCTGGGTTGTCTGTTGTTCGCGCATTGGCATGCCGCGTCGGCGCGCGCGGTGCGCGGCGCGTTTCTCGTCGCCGTGCCGGACCCGGCAGGGCCGCGTTTTCCGGTGGCCGCCGCTGCGTTCGCGAAGCTGCCGCGCGGCCGGTTCGGGCGCGTGCCGGTGCTGGCGATCGCGAGCGCGGACGATCCGTACGATCCGTCCGGGCGAGCGCTCGAATGGGTCACGCAACAGGGCGCGACGCCGCTGCAGCTCGGCGCGCGCGGCCATCTGAACGCGGCTTCCGGGTTGGGGGAATGGCAAGAAGGACGCACGCTGCTGGCGGCGTTTGCAGCCGGGCTCGGGCGAGCGTGATCGTGCGTGCCTGCGCCGGCCGTCGGGTTTTTGTCGCCACCGCACCGGTTCACGGCGGCTCAAGTATGATCGACCGACGGCGGCGCAAGCCCCGCAATCGAACAACGATGGAGACACCCCCGATGCGCGCAGTGCCGCAACCGGAGCGTGCCGGCCGCTCGCGGCCGGACGCCGGCGCAACCGATCCCGGCCGCATGGCCGCGTGGCGACTCGCGATCTGCCTGTCGCTCGGCAGCGCGATCGCGCTCGGCCTCGCACGCTTTTCATATGCGCTGTTGCTGCCGCCGATGAAGGCCGATCTCGGCTGGACCTTCGCGCAGGCCGGCGCGCTGAACACGGCGAACGCGGCAGGCTACCTGATCGGCGCGCTCGCATTCCCGCTGCTGTCGCGGCGTTGGCGCGCGGGCACGCTGCTCGCGGCCGGCTGCGCACTGACCGCCGTGCTGATGGCCGCGGGCGGGCTCACGTCGGACATGCACGCGCTACTGGCGCAGCGGCTGGCCACAGGTATCGGCAGCGCGTTGATCTTCATCAGCGGCGGTGTGCTGGCCGCGCGGCTCGCGTCCGCGTCGCCGCGCGACGCAGGTCTGCTGCTCGGCCTCTATTACGGCGGCACCGGATGGGGCATCGTCGCGTCGTCGCTGCTCGTGCCGGCCACGCTCGTGCACCGCGTGCACGGCTGGCAGCCCGCGTGGTTCGCACTCGCGACGGCGTGCGTGCTGTTCTCGGCGGTGGCCGTGTCGGCTGCGCGCCGCATCGAGCATGCGCATGCGGCGCCAGTCAGACAGACCGACGGCGCGAAACGGGCGGCGAGCGCGAGCCCGGCCCGCTTCGCGCTCGCGCTGGCCGGCTACGGGCTGTTCGGCGTCGGCTACATCGGCTACATGACGTTCATCGTCGCACTGCTGCGCGGCGCGGGGATGAGCGGCACGGTGGTCGCCGCGTTCTACGTGATGCTCGGGATCGCGACCGTCGTGTCGGCGCGGCTGTGGTCGGGGCTGCTCGACCGGATGCGCGGCGGCCAGGCGCTCGCCGTGCTCAACGCGCTGCTTGGCGTCGCGACGCTGATGCCCGCGCTGTTCGTGCATCCGGCCGCCGCGTTCGCGTCGGGCCTGCTGTTCGGCGCGACGTTCCTGTCGGCGGTCGCGTCGACGACGGCCTTCGTGCGGCACAACCTGCCGCCCGACGGCTGGGCGAAGGGGATCAGCGCATTCACGACGGTCTTCGCATTCGGGCAGATCGCGGGGCCGGTCGCGATCGGCTGGGTGTCGGACAGCGCGGGGCTCGCGCGCGGGCTCGTGTATTCCGCGCTGACGCTGTTCGCGGGCGCCGCATTCGCGGCCGGGCAGCGCGCGCTGCGCAGCACGTCCGCGTAGTCAGGCACCCGTCACCGCACGCACGCGGTACGCGACACGCGATGAAACGCACGGCTGAAGTAGATGAGGCTGTCGCCGTCGTCGCGCACGCGAATCGACGTCGCCTCGATGAACATCACCGAATGCGAGCCGACTTCCTTCATCTCGGCGATCGTGCCCTGCAGGCTCGCGAGCGCGTCGCGCAGCACCGGCACGTCCTGTTCGCCGCGATCCCACACGGGCAACTGGAAACGCTGTTCCATCGGCAGGTCGGTGAGCCCCGCGAAGTGTCGCGCGAGCAGTTCGTGCTCGGCCGGCAGCACGTTGATGCAGACCTGACGGTTGCGCTCGAAGGTCGCGTGCATCGCGCTCGACCGGTTCAGGCACACGAGCAGCGTCGGCGGCGCGTCGGTGACGGAGCACACGGCGCTCGCGGTGATCCCGCAGCGGCCGTGCGGCCCGGCGGTGGTGATCACGTTGACGGCCGCGCCGAGGTGGGCCATCGCCTGGCGGAAGGCCTTCTGCGCGTCGGTCGGTTCGACGCGCGCCGGTCGCTGGATATCGGTCGTGGAAGACATGGGCGCTCCTGGTTGGACGAAAGCGGCGAACGATGCAGCGCGGCGAGCGCGGCGCCGGATCGCCGACGATGACCCAAGCGTACGTCGCGAAAATGCGGCCGACCATTCGCACGATTGGCGATCGGGATGGCGTTGCCGCCAACGCGTCTAAAGGTTCTACCTAGATGCGTGCCGCCGCGTGTGAAAAAAACCGCGATTGCGCGTTCGTGCGGCACGTGCAGGGGTTTGCAGCGGGTTTTCGGCTCGTTATGATGTGCCGCACACCCCCAGCGAACGACGCTCGCGACATGCCGGCCACCGGCTTCCCGCGCGGCGCGTGCGATACCGATACCGATATTCAGCGAGACACCCGCGATGACGTCACCCGCACCGATCGTATACATCGTCGACGACGACAGCGGCATGCGGACGTCGCTCGCGTGGCTGCTCGAATCGGTCGGCATCGCATCCGAAGGATTCGCGAACGCCGCCGACTTTCTCGCGCGCTTCGACGTGAACTTGCCCGCCTGCCTCGTGCTCGACGTGCGGATGCCGGAGAAAAGCGGCTTCGACGTGCAGGCCGAACTGAATGCACGCGGCGCGACGCTGCCGGTGATCTTCGTCAGCGGGCATGGCGACATTCCGATGTCGGTGCGTGCGTTGCAGAACGGCGCGATCGATTTCGTCGAGAAGCCGTACAACTCGCAGCAGATGCTCGAGCGCGTGCAGCGTGCGCTGCGGCTCGCGCAGCAGCGGCACGCGGTGAGCCAGCGCCACCGCGAGCTGCGCCAGCGGCTCGATGCGCTGACCGCGCGCGAGAAGGAAGTGCTGCGCGGCGTCGTGGACGGCAAGGGCAGCAAGCAGATCGCGTCGGATCTGTCGATCAGCGTGAAGACGGTCGACGTGCATCGCGCGAGCATCAAGGAGAAGCTCGGCGCGACGTCGATCGCCGCGCTGGTGCGCGACGTGATGGTCGTATGGGGCGACGACGGCGAATCGTCGCGATGAGTCCCGGCGCGTTCAGCGCATGTACAGCCCGCCGTTGATGTCCCAGCATGCGCCGTTCGCGAAATGCGCGTCGCCCGACGCGAGCAGCACGGCGGCATCCGCGACGAACCCGGTCGACCCGAGCTTGCCGCCCGGCAGGCTCGCGAGCACCTGACGCAGTTTTTCAGGCGCGACGCTTTCGTACACGATCGGCAGATCGAGCGGCCCCGGCGAGATCGCGTTGACGGTTACGCCGTGCGCGGCGAGATCGCGTGCGAACACCTTCGTCAGCGTCAGCGTGCCGCCTTTCGCTGCCGCATAGTGCGCGCCCGTCGCCGAGCCGCCGTTCTGCCCGGCGAGCGATGCGATGTTGACGATGCGGCCCGCGCCGCGCTGCGCGAAGTACTGGCCGAACACCTGGCAGCCGAACAGCACGCTGCGCAGGTTCACGTCGATCACCTGGTCGAACTGCTCGGCGGTGATCTCCATCGCCGGTACGACCTTCGACGCGCCTGCGTTGTTGACGAGCACGTCGACCGTGCCCCAGCGCGCGACGAGCGCATCGCGCGCCGCTTCGAAATCGCGTTTGGACGTGACGTCGAGCGGCAGCGCGATCGCGCGTGCGCCGCTCGGGTCGAGTTCGCGTGCATGCGCGTGAACGGCGTCGGCGGCGATGTCGGCCAGCGCGACGCGATAGCCGGCCGCATGGAAGCGTTCGGCGATGACGGCGCCGAGCCCGCGCGCGGCGCCGGTGACGAGAACGACTCGATCTGACATGGTGTGGAATTCCGTGGTTCGCGGGCGCACGCCGATGGAAGCGGCGCCCGCATCGTGGTTCATGCGGCGAGCGCCGCTTCGAAGTGGGCCGCGATCGCGCAGACCCGCTCGTCCGCGCCTTTGCGACCGACGATCTGCAAGCCGGCCTTCAGCGGTGAACCGGCGAGCGGTAGCGGCAGGCTCAGCGCCGGATGGCCGCTCAGGTTGAACGGCCGGATCAGCGACGACATCGCGATCACCGATACGCCGTCGCGGGCCTGCTGCAGCGTGATCGGCAGCGCGGGCAGCGTCGGCAGCACCAGCACGTCCGCGTGTTCGAGCGCGGCGTCGACCTGCGCGGTGAAGCGTGCGCGCACGGCTTCGGCTTCCGCGAGCGCGGCCGGTGTCGTCGTCGCGGCCATGCGCAGTCGCGCATCGAGATCGGCGCCGAGCCGCCCCGTTTCGACCAGATGGCCGAACGCGCGCGACGTTTCCGCATTGATCACGGTCAGCCCGGCCGCGAACGAGGCCGGCATTTCGTCGAGCACGACCGTGTGCGCGCGCAGGCTCGATGCGCGAACGGCCGCATCGAGCGCGGCGGCGATCGCCGGGTCGGCGTCGACGACGAGTTGCGCGACCGTGCAGCCTGCCGCGGCAGCCGTCGCCTGCGCACGATCGAAGCCCGGCGCGATCGCGGCCATCACCGCGACGAGCGTGCGCATCTCGCGTGCGAACGGCCCGACGCAATCGAGCGTCGTGTCGGCGGGCGCGACGCCGCGCCGCGACACGCGGCCGAACGTCGGTTTCAGCCCGGCCACGCCGCAGCACGCGGCCGGCCCGCGAATCGAGCCGCCGGTATCGGTGCTGAGCGCCGCATCGACGGCGCCGAGCCCGACGAGCGACGCGGAGCCGCTCGACGAGCCGCCGGGAATGCGCGTGGCATCCTGCGGATTGACGGGCGTGCCCGTGTAGTCGTTGATGCCGGTCATGCCGAACGCGAGTTCGTGCATGTTCGCCTTGCCGGCGATCTGCCAGCCGGCGTCGAGCAGCAGGCGGACCACGTCCGCGTGCTGCGCGGCGGGCGGCGCATCGGCGAGCGCGCGGCTCGCCGCGCGGGTCGGATGGCCGGCGATGTCGATCGTGTCCTTGATCGCGATCGTCGGGCCGGGGCCGCCGAGCGTGAAGGTGTCGATGAAGCCTGTCATGGTCGGTATCGTGCGAAAGCAGCGGGAAACATCAGGACCGTGGCGCGGCGGCGAGCGGCCACGGGCCGTCGAGCACGCGTTCGGTGCGGAAATGGCGGATCAGCCAGGTGGCGCCGTCGGCTGCCGGCGCGAAATCGACGGTCAGCCGCGCGGCGATCAGTTCGGCCGAGCCGTCGGCGTAGCGCGACGCCTGCAGCATGATCCAGCGGCCGCGCGCGCTGGCGCGATCGGCGCCGATCTCGATCGACTCCGACGTCAGGAAGTGCAGGTTCGCCGCGAAATGCGGATCGGGCGGCAGGTAGCGGCCGAGCATCGCGACGATCGCCGCGGGGCCTTCGAGGCGGCCGAACTTCCGCGCGTATTGCGGGCCGATGCCTTCCCACACGGCGTCGGCCGTGAACAGGTCGGCGAGCGACGGACCGGCGCCGGCGTCTGCGGGGACGTCGCACAGCGCCATGTAGCGCGTGAGCGTCGCGCGCACCGCGCGCTCGGCATCGAGCGCCGCGACGCGCTGCACGAGCGTGTCGATCGCGGCAGGGGACAGGTCGGTCATCGCGCGCCTCACGCCGCGGGCTTCGCGGCCGGCGGCACGGTTAGCGCGCGGCCCACGCGCGCCTCGATCTTGCCGTAGCGCCACAGGTTGTATTCGCCGACGGGTGTCGTGCGGTACAGGTTGCACACGGCGACCGTCGTGTCGAAATCGGCGACGTCGGCCATGATGTAGAAGGTCCAAGGCGCGCCGTCGGCCTGGCCGACCACGAGGCGGTCGTCGTCCATCACGCCGAGCACGCGCACGCCGGGCATCGCTTCGACGGCCGCGAGCATCGCGCCGTACGCCTGCCACACTTCGCCGATCTGCTCGCGCGGAAGGTCGAAGAAATTCTGCGACACGCCGCAGCAGAACAGGACGCGCAGCGGCAGCGGATTCGAATCGGACATATCGGTTTCTCCAGAGAAATCAGGCGGGCGCATGAGCCGGCCGGCGACGGCGCGACCGGTTCGGCTTCATGCGCGTTCATCAAAAGCGTCGGTCGATGCAGGTTACAGATAACCGGGAAACGGCGCGACGCCGGTGAATACCGCGCCCGCGCCGTCGAAGTTGCCTTCGGCGAGGAACGCGTGCTGCGTGACGACCATCGCATCGCGCAGCAGCCGCTGCAGCGGATGGGACCGGTAGATCGCCGCCGTGCCGCCGAGGCGGTACGCGCGCTCGACGACGCTCGCGCCTTCGCGGGCGATCTGCGTGGCCGCGAGCCGCAGCAGGCTGACCTGGTCGGGCGTCACCGGGTTGCCCGCGAGGATCGATTGCCACACCGAGTCGGTCGCATCGTAGAAGAACGCGCGCGCCGAGCGCAGCTGCGCCTCGGCCTTCGCGAGCTCGATGCGGAAATACGCGCGATCGGCCAGACGCGGCGCGCCGGTCGTCGTCTGGCGGCCGCCGGACATGCGATTCACGACGTCGAGAGCCGCACGCGCGAGGCCGAGGTTGACGACGGCCAGCACCTGCGCCGCATACGCGACAGTCGGATAGCGGTACAGCGGTTCGTCGACGGTCGGCTCGCCGCCGCGTACGAAGGTCCACGCCTCGGGCACGAAGCGGTCGTTCACGCGCAGGTCGTGGCTGCCGGTGCCCTGCATGCCGACCACGCTCCAGTTCTCGACGATCTCGACCTCGGCGGCGCGGAACACGGCCGTGCGCGGCTTGTTCGGCGCGGCGTCCTGCACACCCGGCACGGCGATGCCGACGCCGAGCCAGTCGGCGCCCTTGCAGCCGCTCGCGAATTTCCACGTGCCGTTCACGCGCCAGCCGCCCGGCGCGTCCTGCGCGGGCTGCACCGGGAACAGGCCGCCCGCGAACACCTGGTCGGGGCCGCCCGCGTACAGCTCGGCCTGGGTCTCGAGCGGCAGCGCGGCGAGGTAGACGTTCGCGGAGCCGAAGCTCGCGACCCACGCGGCCGAACCGTCGGCGGTCGCGATCCGTTCGATCATGTCGAGGAACGCGGTCGGCGCGAGCGCATCGCCGCCGAAGCGGCGCGGCGTGCCCGCGCGATAGATGCCGGCCTGCTTGAACAGCGCGATCACGTCGCGCGGCACGTGCGACAGCCGGTCGAATTCCTCGCGGCGCGCGGCGACCGTTTCGAGCACCGCGTCGAGCGCCGACAACTGCCCGGCCGCGGGAGAGGCCGCGGGCGGCGAGGTCGGCGCGGATTCGATGGCGAGGGCGGCTTGCGGCATGGTTGTCTCCTGGGGATGGGGGGCGATTTCTGTGTCGGTTGCGGGGAGCCAGACGATGCAACCAGTCTAGAAACGCCGAAAACACGCAGCAATTGGTGCGTTGGGCCGCGCGACTGGTGACGCTCCGTGCCGGCCTAAAGAAATCTTCAGATGCGATCGGCGCGCGCCGGTGCTATGTTGGGTTTCCGGCCGCGCGACGCCGCGCGCCTTCTTCCGAATCCGATCATGAGTTTTCCCGACGAAGACGATTTCCACCGGCTGCTCGACGCGCTGACGACCTGCGTGCTGCTGCACGACGCGCACACCAGGGCAATCGTGTGGGCGAATCGCGCCGCGTGCATCGCGCTCGGCTTCTCGGTCGAGGAACTGCTGCCGCTGAAGGCGCCGGACATGACGCGCCCCGAGCCGAAGTACCGTCGCGAGATCGCGGTGAGCGCATGGGATCGTGCGCTCGTCGACGGGCCGCAGGTGTACGAGTGGTGCTATCGCTCGCGTACCGGCGTCGACATGCTGTCCGAGGCCACCGCGACCTACGTGCCGCTGCGCGGGCGCGACGTCGTGATGGTGCAGTTCCGCGACATCAGCGCGGAGGAGGCGGTCCGCCAGCAGTTGCGCCGCTACGAGGCGCGGCTGCGCGAGTTCATGCAGGATCTCGACGAAGGCATCGCGGTCGTGACGCCGCACGGCGGCGTGCAGTTCATCAGCGAGTCGGGCCGCCGCGTGCTCGGGCTCGCGCCCGACGAGCCGCTCGGCGCGGTGCTCGACTACTGCTCCGCGGCCGATCGCGACCGGCTCGTCGCGCAGTTGCGCGACGCACCGTCGGCGCACCCGTCCGCACCGCAGCGCTACCGGATCGTGCGGCGCGACGGCTCGGCATGCTGGCTGCGCATCCTGTGCCGGCAGGTCGAGATCGAGGACGATCTCGACGGGCTGCTCGTGCAGTTCCGCGACGTGAGCGACGAAGTCGCGATCGAGGACGCGCGGCGCGCCGAGGCGCGCATGCTCGAATACGCGGGCCGTTACAACGCGATGGGCGAGATGGCGACCGTGATCGCGCACGAGTTGAGCCAGCCGCTCGCGGCCGTGCGCAATTTCATCGAAGGCGCGGTGCGGCGGCTGAACGGCGACGGCGCCGTCGACGACGCGATCTGGGGGCTGCGCAGCGCGGACCGGCAGGCCGAGCATGCGGCGCTGATCATCAAGAGCGTGCGCGAATTCATCGTGAAGCGCGAGCCGGTCGTCGCGCGGGCCGACCTGCGCGACATCCTCGCGGACGTCGCGTACTTCATCGAGCTGCGCGCGAAGGAGGCCGGCGTGACGGTCGCGATCGTGCAGGCCGACGCACCGCTGCCGATCCGCTGCGAACGCGTGCTGATCGGGCAGGTGATCCTGAATCTCGCGTTCAATGCGATCGAGGCATTCGCCAGTTGCGAGCGGCTGCCGCGCACGCTGACGCTCGGCACCGCGAACGTGGCCGGCCACGCGGAGTTGCGTGCGATCGACAATGGCCCGGGCATCGAGGCCGGCGCGCACGACCGGCTGTTCGACGGCTTCTCGTCGTCGAAGGCCGGCGGCAACGGGATCGGCTTGTCGCTGTGCAAGAGCATCGTCACGCACCACGGCGGGCGGATCGCCGCGAGCCCGGCCGCAGGCGGCGGGCTCGACTGCCGCGTGACGCTGCCGCTCGCCGACGCGCCCGCCTAGCGGCTGCGCGGCGTCACGACGGGGCAGCGGCGCGCGGCGCATGGTCAGCGCCCCAGCGCCCGCGCGGTCTGGCCGCCGATGCCGAAGTCCGTGTTCGGAATGTCCTTGATGATCACGCGCGTCGCCTGCAGCGGCGCGTCGAGCACGTGCGCGCCCGCGTCGGACAGCGCGGCGATCAGCGCGCGCTTCTGTTCGTCGGTGCGGCCGGCGATCAGGATCGCGACGATCACCGGCAGCGACGGCGGCGCGCCGTCCGCGGCGCTGCGGCCGCCGAGGCCGATATGCGTCGCCGGCAGCTCGGTGAGCAACACGCGCACCGATTCGATCGGTGCGCCGATCGCGTCGACGGTCGCACCGGTCAGCCTGGCGATCAGTTCGGCCTTGCGCGCGGCATCGTGGCCGGCCGGCAGGAAAACTTCGAGTGTGGGCATGGTCGTCCGGAAAGGTGAAGGTGACCGGCTCACCGTTGCGCAGGCGATGGCGAACCGGTGGGCCGCGCAAAGGTGAAGGTGACCGGCTCACCTTTGCGTTGGCGGCGGCGAACCGGCAGCCGCTCACAGGTGAAGGTGCCCGGTTCACCATTGCGTTGGCGACGTTGAACCGGTCAGGGCTTACAGCAGGAAGCCGATGGCGCTCAGCGCTTCGGTCGAGTCGATCAGGCGCACGACTTTCTCCGCGATCCGCATCTCGCCGTCGCCATCGACGTGCAGCTTGTGCGTGACGTCGGCCGCGAACAGCGTCGCGACGCCGCGCTTGTACGCGACGACGACCTGCGCCGATTTCAGCTCGACGGTATCGGCGCTGCCGCTCTCCAGCGTGAAGCGCGACACGGTGCGCACCGTGCGCGCCGCGTCGGTCGCCGACGCCGAATAGCCGGACACCATCCGCTGCACGCGCTTCTCGCGCATGTCCTGGTCGTCGAACACGTAGTTCAGCGTCGCCGCGAAATCGGTCGTGTCGGGATCGATCGGCACCACGTAGTGCCCGGACCGGTCCCACAGGTCGAGCCACGCGCGGTAGTCGCGGCGGTCGAGCATCTCGGCTTCGCGCCACACGAATTCGACCGCGCGGGCGAAGGTCTGCTCGGAAAAGAGGGCGTTGCGGTCGTCCATCATTGTTGCTCCATCATCTTGCGCCATTGCTGGTAGGCCTCGCGCATGCCGGTTTCGTCGGTCGCATGCGCGGTCTTTTCGCCGTTCGCGGCGGTCGTCTCCCGGTTCAGCCCGCGATTCACGAGGATCGGCACGTCGGGGCCCGCGTGCGCGCCGCGCTGCACGCGCTCCCAGGCTTCCGCGTCGTCGGGGCTGCCGAAGCCGAACGGGCCCTGGAAGTGCTCGTGGATGCGCAGCCGCTCGCGGTTCGCTTCGTCGGGGCCGCCGTCCATCGCGAGCGCGACGTGGCGGATCTCGGTTTCGTTCGCGGAGATCGGCCGCAGCACGCGGAAGAACGCCATCGACAGCGCCAGGTTCGGGAACAGGTTCAGGTTGAAGCCGACGCCCATCAGCGAGCGCACGATGCGGCGCACTTCGTCCGGCGCATGGCGCTCGGCGAGCTTCGCGGCGAGCGGCGCGAAGCGTTCGGGCAGCGGCGCGCCGTCGTCCTCGTCGAGATCGATCAGCTCGGGCATCAGCACCGCGAGGCTGTGGCCGTTGCCGAGCCCGCGGCAGAACGCGTGCTCGCTCGTCATGAAGCTCGTGATCGCGGCGGCCGTCTCGTCGTCGATCGACTTCATCCACGACTTGTGCGCGACCGGGAAGTGATAGAGGTCGGTGGTGTTCTCGAGCTGGATCTTCCAGTTGCCCTTGAACTTGAACTTGTGTTCGCCGTTCGCCTTGATCGGGTAGCCGGCGCCCTGTTTCATGAACAGGTCGATCCACGGCTTCGCGCCGCCGAGGAAATCCTCGAGCGGTTCGATCGCATCGTTGAAGCTCGCGAAGATCAGCCCCTGGTACACGCCGACGCGCAGCTTCACGAGCGGCAGGTCGCCTTTGTCGCACACGCCTTCGTAGCCGTCGCCGTACGGCAGCGCGCGCAGCGTGCCGTCGAGCGCATACGACCAGCTGTGATACGGGCACGTGAAGCCCTTCGCGTTGCCCTTGTGCGCTTCGCACACGGTCGCGCCGCGATGGCGGCAGCGGTTCTGCAGCACGTTGATCTCGCCGGTCTTGTCGCGCACGACGATCACCGGCTGGCGGCCGATCGTCGTCGTGATGAAGTCGCCCGGGTTCGGCAGTTCGCTTGCGTGCGCGACCCAGATCCAGGTGCGGTAGAAGATGCGGTCGAGTTCGGCTTCGAACAGCGCGGGATCGTGATACATCGCGGGCGCGATGCGGTCGGGCTGCGCGAGGCCATGCAACGCGCGGGTGTCGATCGTCTGGTAGGCAATGTCGCTCATCGTCGTCGTGGGGAAAGAGTCGCGAAAATCGGGCCGCGCCGTGCGCAGCGTCCAGGGGCCAGTCTCGTCTTCTGCTACATATCGGTCAAATTGATCTAAAATTGATGATCAAATAAATACGGCAAATGATGGAGGTCACGATGACGTCGGTCGATCATCTCGATCTGAACCTGTTGCGCGTTTTCCAGGCGATCGTCGAGGAACGCAGCCTGACGAAGGCCGGCGAGCGGCTCGCGCTGTCGCAGCCGGCCGTCAGCTATTCGCTCGGCCGGCTGCGCACGCTGTTCGACGATCCGCTGTTCGTGCGGACGCGTTCGGGCATGCAGCCGACGCCGGTCGCGCTGGAACTCGCCGGCATCGTCGGCAAGGCGCTCGACATGGTGCGCGTCGCGCTGCGCTATGCGGAGCGCTTCGATCCGGCCGCCAGCACGCGCACGTTCCGGCTGTCGCTGTCGGATGCGGGCGAGATGGCGTACCTGCCGGCGATCTGCCAGGCGCTGCGCGAGCGCGCGCCGCGCGTGACGCTCAGCGTGCAGCCGCTGCCGGTGGAGGAGATCGAGGAGGCGCTGCGCGCGAGCCGGCTCGATTTCGCGATCGGCAACCTGCCGGAGCTGATGCCGCGCACGCGCCACCAGTTGCTGTTCGAGGAAACCTACGTGTGCATGACGGGGCGCCGGCGCGGGCTGCCGGCGGCTGCCGCGCTGAGCCTCGACCAGTTCGTGCGCGCCGCGCACGTCAACGTGAAATCGGTCGAGCACAGCCACCACGCGCTCGACGACGCGTTGCGCGCGCAGGGCGTGGGCCGCAACATCGCGCTCGAGGTGCCGCACTTCGTCGCGCTGCCGAGCGTGCTGTCGGTCACCGATCTGTATGCGACGCTGCCGAAGCGGCTCGCGCAGATCCTGAACCGCGACAACGCATTTCGTCTGTATGAGCTGCCGGTCACGTTGCCGCCCGCGCCGGTGACGATGCACTGGCACGAGCATTTCCACGAGGACGAAGGCAACGCGTGGATGCGTGCGCTGCTCGCCGAGATCGTCGAGCGCTTCGACGAGTGACGCTCGGGTGGTGCGCGATGGGCGGCCGAGGGGGCGCGCCGGCGTCGGCCTGCATCGGCTTCCAGCGCACCGGTGCATCGGCCCGTCGCTGGATCGGCGCCGCAGCATGTCGGCGCGCTGGCCGCATTAGAGATCGAGCACCAGCACGGCGGAACGTGCGCGCGACACGCAGCAGCAGATCACCGTATTGCTCGCGCGCTCGGCCTTGCTCAGGCAGTGATCGCGATGATCGGGCTCACCGTCGAGCACCGGCACCATGCAGGTGCCGCACACGCCTTCGCCGCATGACGTGTCGACCTCGATGCCGATCGTCGCGAGTGCGTCGACGATCGACGTATCGGGGGCGACGCGCACCGACTGGCCGCTGCGGTGCAGGCGCACTTCGAAGCCACCGGCCGGGCCCGAACCGGCTTCGGCATTGCCCGCATCCGCGGCGACGGGTTCCGCCGCGAAGCGTTCGAGATGAATCGCGTCTTCCGGGATTCGCGTGGCCGCGGCCGCGACGACGGCATCCATGAACGGCCCGGGGCCGCACGTATAGACATGCGCCGTCGGGTCGATCGATTCCATGCAACGGCCGAGTTCGGCCGCGAGCGCATCGGGCTCGACGCCGTAATGGAACGTCACGTGCGCTGCGAACGGCCCGGCCGACAGTTCGTCGACGAAGGCGGCATGGTCGCGGCTGCGCGCGAAATAGTGCAGTCGATAACGCGCGCCGCGCTTGTGCAGCGCATACGCCATCGACAGCAGCGGCGTGATGCCGATGCCGGCCGCGACGAGCACGTGTTCGCTCGCGTCATCGGTCAGACGAAACAGGTTGCGCGGCGTGCCGATCGACAACTCGGCGCCGACGCTCACGTCGTCGTGCAGCGAACGCGAGCCGCCGCGCGACCGCGCTTCCTTCTTCACCGCGAACAGGTAGCTGCCGCGCTCGTCGGGGTTGCCGCACAGCGAGTATTGCCGCGTGATGCCGGACGGCGCGGTGACGTCGATATGGGCGCCCGGTTCGTACGCGTCGAACGGCTGGCCGTCGACGCGCGAGACCCGGAAACAGCGGATGTCCTGCGCCGCGTCGATCAGCGCGTCGATCCGGACCTGGTGGCGGTTCGCTTGCATGGGAAATTCCGTGGGATAGAGGAAAGCGGCGCGGCAGAGCCCGCGCCTTCATGCGATCGAGAATAGGGACGGGCATCGCATAAATCAAATCGATTAAAAAGCGATGCCTGAATCAGCCGGATGGATAATACTCGGGCGCGCGGTCGTGCCCGGCGTTCAGCGCGCGGCAATCGCGTCGCCAGCGCCGGCGGCCTGCGGCGTCGCGGCCGACGTGTGACCGCGTTCACGGTCGAGGCTGCGGCGATAGTGCCGGCAGCCGACGGCGAGCAGCAGCGCGGCGAGCGTGGCCGCCGCGACGTTGACGATCGACATCGAATGGCCGACCTCGGCCGGCGCGCCGAACACGCGATCGGTGAACAGCGCGACGACGGTCGTGCCGATGCCGAGCGCGATCAGGTTCGACACGAGCAGGAACAACGCGGAGATCTGCGCGCGCATCTGGTTCGGCGCGAGCGTCTGCATCGCGGCGGTCGAGGTCGGCATCGGGAACGACGCGAAGAACATCGCGACGACCAGCATCGCGAGCGATGCGGGCAGGCTATCGAGCTGCGTGAACAGCGTCGCGGGGATCGCCATGCACGCGGCGCCGATCGCACCGGCGCGCATCGGCGCATCGCCGCGACCGCGCCGCAGCAGCCAGTCGTTGAGCCAGCCGCCGCAGAACACGCCGGCGGTGTTGGCGACCAGCAGCACGATGCCGAGCGTGTAGCCGGCTTCGACGGCCGTCATCCCGAAGCGGCGGATATAGAACGCGGGCGTCCAGCTCAGCAGGCAGTACAGCGCCATCGCGTAGAACGAGAAGCCGAGGTAGTGGCACGAGAAGGTCGCGCGGTGCGTGCCGACGAAGCGCAGCGAATCGCGCATCGACACGCGCCGCACGGCGCCCGAGCGATCCTGCGCGAGCCCCTTGCGCTGCGGATCGCGCACGGTCGCGGCGAACAGCAGCGCGACGAGGATGCCCGGCAGCCCGACGATCAGGAACGTGACCTGCCACGCATGCACCTGTCCGACCACCGGCAGCGTGAACGCGCTCGCATGCTTGAGCAGCGCGATCACGTAGCCGCCGATCAGGAACGCGATGCCGCCGCCGATGAACGAGCCGAGCGAATACACGGCGACCGCGCGCCCGAGCTTCTCCTTCGGGAAGTAGTCGGCGAGCATCGAATACGCGCCGGGCGACAGCGCGGCCTCGCCGACGCCCACACCCATCCGCGCGACGAACATCTGCACGAAATGCTGGCTGAGCCCGCACGCGGCGGTCGCGACGCTCCACAGCGCGATGCCGAGCGAGATGATGCGCGGGCGCGCATAGCGGTCGGCGAGATACGCGACGGGCAAGCCCATCACCGCATAGAACAGCGAAAACGCGAAGCCGTTGAGCAGGCTGAACTGCGTATCGGACAGGTGCAGGTCGCGCTTGATCGGTTCGATCATCAGCACGAGGACTTGCCGGTCGACGAACGAAAAGATGTACGCGAGCATGCAGATGACGACGACATACCATTCGTACGTATAGCGCTTGCCGTCGGCAGCGCGGGCCGTGGATGCGGACATGCGGGTTCTCCAGGAGCGGGCGGTGGGAAAGCGCGGCATCGGCCTGGCGGGCCGGGCGCGGTCGCGGCGCGAAAGCGTGCGGGTGACACGATCGACACGATCGGAGAGCAGCGTAGTCGGCCAAATTCGGCCGCCATAGCCGGAGTGACAGCCGCGCCACACGGACATTTACCGACCCGGATAAAGAAAACACCGAGACCGTGCGCACGGGCCGCCGTGCAGCGCGCGTGCGGCGGGGCCCGCGCGCGTCATGCGGCGCATCTATAAGCGTTATAGAGCGCATTGCGTCGACGTCCGAAATTGTCGTTCCTAGACTCGGCCCGGTTTTGATCGGCAGCGTTCGCATCTGAAAGCGAACGCGCTTCACATCAAGCGGCGCGATGCCGACAGGCGCCGCAACTTCTACGGGACGACGCAGATGAACCATCCGAACGGGCGGGCCGACCGGCTTGCCGTACCGCTTGCCGCGCTGCTCGCATGCATCGCGCTGCCGGCCGTCGCGCAATCGAGCGTGACGCTCTACGGCCGCATCGACACCGCGATCGAATACGCGAACGCCGGGCCGAACCACGTGGCGCGCATGGGCAGCGGCAACCTGTGGGCGTCGCAGTGGGGGCTGAAGGGCGTCGAGGATCTCGGCGGCGGTTATGCGACGATCTTCAAGCTGGAAGACGGTTTCAACGCGGCGAGCGGCGCGTTGTCGAACAGCAGCGCGCTGTTCGGCCGCGAAGCGTGGGTCGGCATCACCGGGCCGTTCGGCGGCGTGCAGTTCGGCGAGCTCTACACGATCCTGCATACGACGCTCGTCACGTACAGCCTGCCGGGGCTCGGCGCGGGGCTCGCCTGGGGCAACGCGACCAACAATTTCGTCGGGCCCGCGTTCCTGCGCGTGCGCAACTCGATGCGCTACACGTCGCCGCGCTACGCGGGCTTCATGCTGCGCGCGATGGCTGCACGCGGCGCCAACGGCGCGGCCGGGCAGCCGGCGACGCTCGGCGATACGTACGGCGCCGGCATCAATTACGTGCGCGGCGGCTTGTCGGTCGACGTCGACTACATGCAGCAGAAGTTCAGTCCGGTCGCGGCGTCCACGCTCGGCAGCACGAGCCCGGCCGCGAACGGCAACTACACGCTCGGCGCGATTTCGTACGACTTCAGCGTCGTGAAAGTGGCCGCGCTGTACCTGCGCCATCGCGGCGGCCCCGATGTGGCGACCGCGATCGACGGCCAGAGCGCGTATCCGCACAGCGACATCATGGAACTCAGCGCGACGGTGCCGATCGGGCGCGCGTCGCTGCTGCTGAGCATCGGCCATTACCGGAAGGTGGCCGACAGCGACGGCAACGCCGATTCGTACGGCATCCGCTTCGACTATCCGCTGTCGAAGCGCACGGTGCTGTACACGGGCGCCGCGATGGTGCGCAACGGCGCGCATGCGCGCTTCGTCGTCAACGGCGCGGCGGGCGGCGGCGTCGCGGTGGCGAAGCCGGGGGCGACCGCCAGCTCGCTCGTCGCGGGCATCCTCACGTCGTTCTGAGCGTTGCGGCGGCCCCGCGTGCGCCGCTATGCGCAGGCGGGCGGCTGCGGCGCGAGCCATGCGTCGAACGGCGCCTGCTCGCCGATATTGAACAGTTCGAGCAGCAGCGCCCGCAGCCAGCGATGGCCGGGGTCCGCGTCGAAGCGGCGGTGCCAGTACGCATTGACGGCCCATTCGCCGGCGCCGGCGATCTCGTACAGCACGCACGGCTGGCGTGCCGCGAACGTGATCGCGATCGTCTCCGGCAGGATCAGCGCGTAATCGCCGCCCTGCAGCAGGGCAGGCACCACCAGAAAATCGGGCAGCGCCGCGCGCACGCGCGGCATCAGCTCGTGCCGTTCGAGCAGTTGCATCGATTGCGGATGCGACGTGACCGCGACGAAGCGCAACGCATCGGGCGCCGTGCCGTCGAGCACGAAATCGTCGGGCAGCCCGACGCGCTGCGCGGTGCGGCGTGGCATCAGCAGCACGCAGCGCTCGTGCAGCAGCGCGGTGCGCTGGAAGTGGCTCGACGCATCGGCGAAATGCCCGAGCGCGAAGTCGATGCGCCCCGATTCGAGCGCGACGTTGAGCTGGCATTCGTCGACGTGCAGTGTCTCGATCACGGCGCCCGGCGCGCGCCGGTCGAACGCGGCGAGCAGCGTCGGCAGGAACGCGCTCGCCGCGAAATCGCTCATGTGCAGGCGGAACACGCGCTGCGTGCTGTCGGGCGCGAAGCGCGAGCCTTCGTCGAGCACGTCCTGCAGGATCGCGAGCGCCTTGTCGACCGAGATCGCGAGCCGTTGGGCACGCGGGGTCGGCTCGACGCCGGTGCCGGTGCGCACGAACAGCGCGTCGCGGAACATCAGCCGCAGCCGGCCGAGCGCGTAGCTGACGGACGGCTGCGTGACGCCGAGCCGCAGCGCCGCGCGGCCGACGTGCCGCTCCTCGTACACCGCGCGAAACGTCTTCAACAGGTTGAGATCGAGATCCTGCACGCGCAGGCCGTCGGGCGCGTCGCCGTCGTGCGGCGCGGGGTCAGGGCGGGCGG
>FTHQ01000010.1_pt1 | contig 47271 bp, 43 predicted proteins | sample 1641001 | NCBI WGS metagenome assembly FTHQ01 (sample SAMEA3914872, study PRJEB12502) | metagenome | biome: forest; material: soil | place: Canada | collected 2011-07-03 | depth 0.3 m | reverse complement strand
TCGCGATCCAGATCGCGAGCAGGCCAAGCCAGGCAGTCAGGTGACGATGTCGGTGCAGCATGTGCGGCGACGAGTAAGCGGAATGTAAAAACAGCCGAGATGTTACAGAATGTTCAACGCGATGACCAGTGCCGACGACGGTAAACGAACCGGGGGCGCATGGTTGTGTTGACAACCATGCGCCCCCGGTTCGTTTACCGTCGTCGGCACTGGTCATCGCGTTGAACATTCTGTAACATCTCGGCTGTTTTTACATTCCGCTTACTCGTCGCCGCACATGCTGCACCGACATCGTCACCTGACTGCCTGGCTTGGCCTGCTCGCGATCTGGATCGCGATCGCCGCGCCGCTGGTGTCGCAGTGGCGTATCGCGCAGGCGGCCACGCCCGATGCGATCGTCTGCAGTACCGAGCATGGCGCGCATCGTGCGCCTGCTGCCGGCGGCATGCACGATCATGCGCTGCATCTCGACGCGTGCGGCTACTGCGGCTTCTTCGCTCATAGCCCGGCCATCGGCGCGCCTGCCGCCGCGTCGGTCGGCGCCGTTCCCGTCGTTTCCGTTTCCGTCGCAGCGCCGCCTGCCGTCGCGGCGCGCAGCGACCGCTATCCGCGCGCCTATCCGCGCGCACCGCCCGAGCGCGCCTGACGCGTTTCCCACCGTTTCTCATTCCGCCGATATCCGTGCGGCCCGTCGAGGCCGCGTGGAGGGCGTCACTCGGGCTTTCGATCATGACCAATTTCCAGTTGCGTGCGCCACGGGCGTCACGCAATGCCCGTGCGCGGCCCTTGCCGCGCATGCTGAAACTCACCGTTCCCGCGCTGGCTGTCGGCGCGCTGGCCGCGAGCGCCGCCGCGGCCGAAACGGCGCCTGCGGCCGGCGCGACGGCGAACGACGCCGCGATGCTGTTGCCGCCCGTCGAAGTCGTCGCGGCGCCGCTGTCGACGCCGCTCGTCGTCGTCACCGATCCGAAGGCGCCGCGCCAGCCGCTGCCCGCCAGCGACGGCGCCGACTACCTGAAGACGATCCCCGGCTTCACGTCGATCCGCAGCGGCGGCACGAACGGCGACCCCGTGCTGCGCGGGATGTTCGGTTCGCGGTTGAACATCCTGGCGAACGGGATGCCGACGCTCGGCGCGTGCCCGAACCGGATGGACGCGCCGACGTCGTACATCGCACCGGAAAGCTATGACAAGGTGACGGTCGTGAAGGGGCCGCAGACCGTGCTGTACGGTCCCGGCGCATCGGCCGGCACCGTGCTGTTCGAGCGTGTGACGCCGCGTTTCGAGCGCCCCGGCATGCGCTTCGAGGGCAGCCTGGTCGGCGGATCGTTCGGCCGCAACGACCAGAACATCGACCTCACTGCCGGCACGCCGGACGTCTATGGCCGCGTGACCGCGAACCACGCGCATTCGCAGGACTACCAGGACGGCAACGGCAACACCGTGCCGTCGCAGTGGGACAAGTGGAACGCCGATGCGGCGCTCGGCTGGACGCCCGACGACCATACGCGCGTCGAGTTGACCGCCGGCACCGGCGACGGCTACGCACGCTATGCGGGCCGCGGGATGGACGGCGCGCATTTCCGCCGCGAGACGTTCGGCCTGTCGTTCGACAAGCGGCATCTCGGCGACGTGCTCGACCGGATCGAGGCGCGCGTGTACTACAACGAAGCCGATCACGTGATGGACAACTACACGTTGCGGCAGCCCGACCCCGCGAGCAGCATGCCGATGCGGATGGCCGCGGACGTGCGGCGCCGCACGGTGGGCGCGCGTGCGGCCGCGACGTTCCGCTTCGGCGACGACTTCAAGTTCGTCACGGGCGTCGATGCGCAATCGAACCGGCTCGATTCGCGCTCGTCGATGGGGCAGCAGAACTACCGCGACCAGCCGTGGGATGCGCAGGCGACCATGTGGAATGCGGGCGTGTTCAGCGAGCTGACGTGGTATGCGAGCGACGTATCGCGCGTGATCGGCGGCGCGCGCGTCGACTATGCGAGCGCACGCGACAAGCGCGCGATGAAGCGCGGCATGATGATGAGCAAGCCGAATCCGACGTTCGACGACGATCGGACGAAGGTGCTGCCGAGCGGCTTCGTGCGCTACGAGCGCGATCTCGCGTCGCTGCCCGTCACGTGGTACGCGGGGATCGGCCACGCGGAGCGTTATCCGGACTACTGGGAACTGTTCTCCGCGACGCGCGGGCCGACCGGGTCGGTCAACGCGTTCTCGGCGGTGCGGCCGGAGAAGACCACGCAGCTCGATATCGGCGCGCAATACAAGAGCGACCGGTTCGATGCATGGGTGTCGGCGTACGCGGGCTACGTCCAGGACTTCATCCTGTTCGACTATGCGACCGGCATGATGGGCCCGACCACGCAGGCGACCAACGTCAACGCGCAGATCATGGGTGGCGAGGCCGGCGTGTCGTGGCGGCCGGTCGCGCCGCTGCGCGTCGAGACGTCGCTCGCGTATGCGTGGGGGCGCAACGTGGCGAGCGGCGATCCGCTGCCGCAGATGCCGCCGCTGGAGGCGCGCATCGGGCTCGAATACACGCGCGGCGCCTGGTCGGCGGGCGGCCTGTGGCGCATCGTTGCGTCGCAGCATCGCTATGCGCTGAACGAGGGCAACGTGGTCGGCAAGGACTTCGGCCCGAGCGCCGGATTCGGCGTGCTGTCGCTGCATACGCAGTACAACGTCAGCAAGACCGTGCGGATTTCGGTGGGGGTCGACAACGTGCTGAACAAGGCCTACACCGAGCATTTGAACCTTGCCGGCAACGCGGGTTTCGGCTATCCGGCGAATGCGCCGGTGATGGAGCCGGGGCGTACCGCGTGGGTACGCGTGAGCGCGAAGCTGTAGCGCGCCACGCGCGTGTGCGCCGCAGCATGCGCGTGCCTGCACGCCGCCCCGCCCGAACGGGCGGGGCGCGTCAACCGATTAGAGAACCGTATCTAGTCGGGGCGCAAACGTTCGCGAGTCGTGCTTCACTCCCGCATTCGACACACGAGGTCCGTGCGAGGCGGCGTGCGTGTCGATCCGGTGTCATTCGCACCGGCAGCACAATAATCAGGAGAACATGCATGGCCAAATCGATGCGTTCCAGGGTAATGGCAGGGGCAGTGGCATGCGCGATGAGCGTCGCGCCGTTCGCGGGGACGACCGCGCTGACGACGCTCGCGACGACGCACGCGGCGATGGCGGCAACCGCGCCCGCCGACGACTATGCGACGACGCGCTATCCGATCATTCTCGTGCACGGGTTGACCGGCACCGACAAGTACGCGGGCGTACTCGATTACTGGTACGGCATCCAGGAAGACCTGCAACAGCATGGCGCGACCGTCTACGTCGCGAACCTGTCGGGCTTCCAGAGCGACGACGGCCCGAACGGGCGCGGCGAACAGCTGCTGGCTTACGTGAAGACGGTGCTCGCCGCGACCGGCGCGACCAAGGTCAATCTCGTCGGTCACAGCCAGGGCGGGCTGACGTCGCGCTATGTCGCGGCCGTCGCGCCCGATCTCGTCGCGTCGGTGACGACGATCGGCACGCCGCATCGCGGCTCCGAGTTCGCCGACTTCGTGCAGGACGTGCTCGCGTACGATCCGACCGGACTGTCGTCGACGGTGATCGCCGCGTTCGTCAATGTATTCGGAATCCTGACGAGCAGCAGCCACAACACGAACCAGGACGCACTCGCGTCGCTGAAGACGCTGACGACCGCGCAGGCCGCCACCTACAACCAGAACTATCCGAGCGCGGGCCTCGGCGCTCCCGGCAGTTGCCAGACCGGCGCGCCGACGGAAACCGTCGGCGGCAACACGCATCTGCTGTATTCGTGGGCCGGCACGGCGATCCAGCCGACGCTGTCGCTGTTCGGCGTGACGGGGGCGACGGATACGAGCACCGTTCCGGTCGTCGATCCGGCGAACGTGCTCGACCTGTCGACGCTCGCGCTGTTCGGCACGGGCACGGTGATGATCAACCGCGGTTCGGGCGAGAACGACGGGCTCGTGTCGAAGTGCAGCGCGCTGTACGGCAAGGTGCTGAGCACGCGCTACAAGTGGAACCATATCGACGAGATCAACCAGCTGCTCGGCGTGCGCGGCGCGTATGCGGAAGACCCGGTCGCGGTGATCCGCACGCATGCGAACCGGCTGAAGCTCGCGGGCGTGTGATCGATGGCGGCACGTGAAGGGCGCGCGCCGCTCGTGCGGCGCGCTGCGATCTACGGGGGCGTGGGGCTCGCGGCAGTCGCCGGCGTCGCGATGTGGAGCGGTGCGGGATCGCATCGCGGCACGGGCGCAGCGGGTGATGCGCCGGAGGCGGCCGCGGTGGGCGGCGTGGCGGTCGCCGCATCGCAGGCCGCGGTGCCGGCGAGTGCGGGCGTGCCGCCGTCGCTCGCCGGTTCCAGTGCGCCGCGGTTGCCGCTCGATGCAGGCGGCCATCTCGCGAAGTCTCGCACGGTGCGCGATTTCTTCGACTATTGCCTGACCGCGCGGAGCGACCTGAGCGCGGCCGCGCTCGATGCGTTCGTCGTTCGCGAGATCGCCGCGCAGCTCGACGGCACGGTCGCACAGGCGGAGGCGCTCGACGTGTGGCATCGGTATCGCGCGTATCTCGATGCGCTCGCGACATTGCGCGACGCCGGTGCGGTCGACAAGTCCGATCCCGGCGCGTTGCAGCTCGCGCTCGATCAGCGGGCGTCGATCGCGTACCGCACGCTCGGCGACTGGAGCCAGCCGTTCTTCGGCGCGGAGCAGTGGCGGCAGCGCTATGACCTCGCACGCTTGAAGATCACTCAGGACCGCTCATTGACCGATGCGCAGAAGGCCGAACGGCTCGCGGCGCTCGAGCAGCAGATGCCGGCCGACGAACGCGAGGCGCAGCAGCGGGTGGATCGGCAGCGCGCGGCGATCGACCAGATCGCACAATTGCGGAAGAGCGGCGCGACGCCCGATGCGATGCGCGCGCAACTGACGCAGACGCTCGGGCCCGAGGCGGCGGCGCGCGTCGCGCAGATGCAGCAGGACGATGCGTCGTGGCAGAGCCGTTACGCGGATTATGCGGCGCAGCGTACGCAGATCGAGTCGGCCGGCCTGTCGCCGCAGGACCGCGACGCACAGATTGCCGCGCTGCGGCAGCGCGTGTTCACGAAGCCCGGCGAAGCCGTACGCGCGGCGTCGCTCGATCGCGGCGCGGGCAGCGCGCATTGACCCGGGTGTCGCCGCGTGTGGCGGGCTTCATGCCGCGCGCGTGATGTCTCGCGGCAGATGTTGCTCGATGGTATCGGCGAGCGTATCGAACGCGGGCCGGATGCCTTCGTGCGCGACGCATGCATAGCCGAGCAGCAGGCCCTGCCGCGCGGTGTCGAGGTTGCTGTAGTAGCTGGTCAGCGGGCGCACGATCACGCCGGCGTCGAACGCGCTCTGCGTGACCGCGCGATCGTCGCACGCATCGGGCAGGCCGAGCACCAGATGCAGGCCGGCCTCGTCGCCCATCACGGGCAGCGCCTCGCCGAAGCGCGCCCGGATCGCGTCGATCATCAGTTGCCGGCGCTCGCCGTACAGCGTGCGCATTCGTCGGACGTGTGAAGTGAGGTGGCCGTCCATGATGAATTCGGCGAGCACGGCCTGCTGCATCAGCTGGCCTTCGCGGTACAGCTCCGACAACCCGGTGCGGAAGGTGTCGACCAGGTGCTCGGGCACGACCATGTAACCCATCCGCAGCCCCGGGAACAGCATCTTGCCGAGACTGCCGACGTAGATCACGCGGCCGCCGTCGTCGAGACCCTGCAGCGACGCGAGCGGGCGGCTGCCGTAACGGAATTCGCTGTCGTAGTCGTCCTCGATGATCCAGCAGCGGTGCTGGCGCGCATATTCGAGCAGCATGCGGCGCCGCGCGAGGCTCATCACCATCCCGAGCGGGTACTGGTGCGACGGCGTGACCAGCACGAGCCGCGGCGGGTGCTGCATGTCGCTCGCGCGCGGGTCGAGCCCTTCCTGGTCGACCGGCACCGGCGCGAGCGTCAGGCCGGCCGCCTGCAATACGCTGCGCACGCCCCAGTAGCACGGTTCCTCGACCCACGCACGATCGCCGATGTCGGACAGCAGCCGCACCGCGAGATCGATCGACTGATGGATGCCCGTCGTGATGATCACCTGGTCCGGCGAGCATTTGACCGAGCGCGCGACGCGCAGGTAATCGGCGAGCGCACGCCGCAGCGGCCGGTAGCCGCCGCCCGGCGCATAGGTCAGCAGCTCCGGATTGGCCTCCTTCCACAGCCGCGCCTGCAGGCGGCTCCACGTGCGGCTCGGGAATTCCGACACGTCCGGCACGCCCGGCATGAACGCACCCCACTGGCGCCGCGAGACGCCCGCATGCTCGATCAACTGCCGCCCGCGCATCGACAGGCTGCCCTGCGCGTCGGGCGCCGGCAGTTCGTCGGCGGCTGACGGCGGCGGCGTGGCACCCGGCACGCGGATCGCGGCGGCGTCCGGCCGCGTGTCGGCCACGTAGGTGCCGCTGCCGGTCGTCGTCAGCACGTAGCCTTCGGCCGTCAGCTGGTCGTACACGTGCAGCACCGTATTGCGCGCGATCGACAGGTCGCCCGCGAGCGTGCGCGAACTCGGCAGCTTTGTCCCTGGCCCCAATTCCCCGGTCAGGATGGCCTGCTGCATCAGTTGCAGCAGCTGCCGGTACATCGGTTCGGGCGAGCTGCGGTCGATGCGGGCGGACAGCCAGTCGGCGACGATCACGGTATCCAAAGTGGTCCTACTAGGAATATTGAAATGGTTCCCTAGTATAGAACCGTGCGCGCCGTATAGTGGCTCGCATCTCAAAATCAATTGGCGCGGAACCAGGGGACAGCACGATGAAGTCCGATGATGTGATCGTCAGCTTTCGCGGCGTGCGGAAGACCTACGACGGCGAAACGCTCGTCGTCAAATCGCTCGACCTCGACATCCACCGCGGGGAATTCCTGACGCTGCTCGGGCCGTCCGGCTCGGGCAAGACCACCTGCCTGATGATGCTCGCCGGCTTCGAATTCCCGACCGGCGGCGAGATCCGCCTCGACGGCGAGCTGCTGAACAACGTGCCGCCGCACAAGCGCAACATCGGCATGGTGTTTCAGAACTACGCGCTGTTTCCGCACCTGACGGTCGAGCAGAACGTCGGGTATCCGCTGACGGTGCGCAAGCTGCCCGCCGGCGAGCGCGCGGAGCGTGTCGCGCACGCGCTGAAGATGGTGCAGATGGAGCGCTTCGCGAAACGCTATCCGGCGCAACTGTCGGGCGGCCAGCAGCAGCGTATCGCGCTGGCGCGCGCTCGTGTTCGAGCCGAAGCTGGTGCTGATGGACGAACCGCTCGGCGCGCTCGACAAGCAGTTGCGCGAACACATGCAATACGAACTGAAGGCGCTGCACGAAAAGCTCGGCGTGACCTTCGTGTACGTGACGCACGACCAGGGCGAGGCGCTGACGATGTCCGATCGCGTCGCCGTGTTCGACAAGGGCATCGTGCAGCAGCTCGACACCGTCGACCGCCTGTACGAATCGCCGTGCAACGAATTCGTCGCGAACTTCATCGGCGACAGCAACCGGCTGCGCGGCACCATCGCGCGCGTCGACGGCGAATTCTGCGAATTCCGGCTCGACGACGGCACGAAGCTTGTCGGCCGCCATATCGGCGAAGCCGCCGAGGGCGCATCCGCTGTCGCGTGCATCCGCCCCGAGCGCATGAGCCTCGCCGCGCACGGCGCGAACGGGATGAATGGCGGCGCCGCCAATTGCGTGAGCGGCGAGGCGCGCAGCCTCATCTATTTCGGCGATCACGTGCGCATGCGCTGCGCACTGCCGGGCCAGGACGAGTGCTTCGTGAAGGTGCCGCTCGGCACCGGCGCGCTCGACGCGTTCTCGCCAGGCGCCCCGGTCTCGCTTGCGTTCTCGCCCGAACACCTGCGCGTGTTCGCGTGAGCATGGATTACCCGGTTTTCCGCAGCACGTCGTCAACAACAAAGCCCACTTCCACCACGAGAGGAGAGGAACCATCATGAAACGAGCAAGCTTTACCGCGCGCCGTACGGCACTCGCGCTGGCACTGGTCGCGTTCGGCGCATCGGCCACGGCTGCCGAGCTCACGGTCGTCAACTTCGGCGGCGCGAACGGCGACGCGCAGAAGGTCGCGTTCAACCAGCCGTTCGAGAAGGCGACCGGCAACAAGGTCACGGCCGTCGAATACAACGGCGAGCAGGCGAAGGTGAAGGCGATGGTCGAGGCGAAGCACGTCAACTGGGACGTGGTCGAAGTCGAATCGGGCGACCTGAACCGCGGCTGCGACGAAGGGCTGTACGAGAAGCTCGACTGGTCGAAGATCGCGAAGAAATCCGACCTGATTCCGGAAGCGCCGCAGGTGTGCGGCGTCGGCTTCTTCGTGTGGTCGACCGCGCTGTCGTACAACGCGGACAAGCTGAAAACCGCGCCGACGGGCTGGGCCGATTTCTGGAACGTGAAGAAATTCCCCGGCAAGCGCGGGATGCGCAAGGGCGCGCGCTACAACCTCGAATTCGCGCTGATGGCCGACGGCGTCGCGACGAAGGACGTCTACAAGGTGCTCGGCACGAAGGCCGGCCAGGATCGCGCGTTCAAGAAGCTCGACGAGCTGAAGCCGTACATCCAGTGGTGGGAAGCGGGCGCGCAGCCGCCGCAGTTCCTCGTCGCCGGCGACGTCGTGATGTCGACCGCGTACAACGGCCGCATCGACGCCGCGCAGAAGGAAGGCAAGAACCTGAAGGTCGTGTGGAACGGCAGCATCTACGACCTCGACTACTGGGCGATTCCGAAGGGCTCGCCGAACAAGGCGCTGGCCGAGCAGTACATCGCGTACTCGCTGACGCCGAAGCCGCAGCAGGCGTATGCGCAGCACATCGCGTACGGCCCGACGAACGTCGCCGCGATCAAGGCGCTCGACGCGAAGACGCTCGCGAATCTGCCGAACTCGCCGGCCAACGGCAAGAACGCGGTGCTCGAGGACATCGGCTTCTGGACCGACCACAGCGACGAGCTCGAACAGCGCTTCGCCGCGTGGGCAACGAAGTAACCGGTCAGGCATCCTCACGGGTGTCGTGATGCAACCGGCCGCGCGACGCGTCGATCGCGTCGCGCGGCATGCCGCCGGAACGTGTCCGGCCGGAGAGACCAGTTGAATACGATGACGATCGCGCCTTCCTCGCCGTCGACCGCCGCGCTCAAGCGCGAGCTGAAGGTCGCCGAGGCCCGCAAGCGCACGATGGCGCTGCTGCTGGTCGCGCCGCTCGCGATTTTCCTGCTGCTGATTTTCGTCGTGCCGATCGGCACGCTGCTCACGCGCGCGGTGCAGAACCCGGAGATCGCGACCGCGTTGCCGAACACGGTCGCCGCGTTGTCGGGCTGGGACCGCAAGACGCCGCCGGCGGACGCCGCGTATGTCGCGCTCGCGGCCGACATGACGAAGGTGGCCGACAGCGAGGCGATGGGCGCGCTCGCGCGGCGCCTGAACACCGAGATTCCCGGCTATCGCTCGCTCGTCGCGAAGACGGCGCGCGCGATGCCGCTGAAGGGCGACAATGACGCGGCGCTGACGCCCGCGCAGACGCGCGCCAAATTCATCGACCTCGATGCGCGCTGGGGCGACGTCGCGTACTGGCAGTCGATCGCGAAGAACGGCAGCCAGGTGTCGCCGTTCTACCTGCTCGCCGCGCTCGATCACAAGCAGGACGGCTTCGGCCACATCGTGCAAGCTGATCCCGATCAGTCGATCTACCTCGCGATCTTCGGCCGCACGTTCGTGATCGGCGTGGCCGTCACGCTGTTCGCGCTGCTGCTCGGCTATCCGCTCGCGTACTGGATCTCGACGCTGTCGGAACGACGCGCGAACCTCGTGATGATCCTCGTGCTGATTCCGTTCTGGACGTCGGTGCTCGTGCGCGTCGCCGCGTGGATCGTGCTGCTGCAGAGCGAAGGGCTCATCAACACGGCGCTGATCGGCAGCGGGCTGATCTCGCATCCGCTGACGCTGCTGTTCAACCGCGTCGGCGTGTACATCTCGATGACGCACATCCTGCTGCCGTTCATGATCCTGCCGCTCTACAGCGTGATGAAGTCGATCCCGCCGACCTACCAGCGCGCGGCCGTGTCGCTCGGCAGCCATCCGTTCGCCGCGTTCTGGCGCGTGTACGTGCCGCAAACCTATCCGGGCGTCGGCGCGGGCGCGCTGCTGGTGTTCATCCTCGCGATCGGCTACTACATCACGCCCGCGCTGCTCGGCGGGCCGAACGACCAGATGGTCAGCTACTACGTCGCGTACTTCACGAACGTGACGATCAACTGGGGCATGGCGTGTGCGCTCGGCGGGCTGCTGCTTGCGGCGACGCTCGTGCTGTACGCGGTGTACGGGCGCTTCACGCGCACCAACGTGAGCCTCGGCTGAGCGCCGGGCACAGGGAAACGGGAAGGGGATGCCGACCATGAAACTCGCCAGGCCGCTGTTCGCGCCGCACATGTCGTTCGTCGAGCGCGCGTGGTACGTCGCGTTGCGCGTGCTCGTCGTGCTGACGCTGCTGTACCTGATCCTGCCGGTGCTCGCGATCGTGCCGCTGTCGTTCTCGTCGAGCACGTTCCTCGTCTATCCGATTCCGGGTTTCTCGATGCGCTGGTACGAGAACCTGATCGCATCGGACGAGTGGCGGATGGCCGCGAAGAACAGCTTCATCGTCGCGCCGTCGGCGACCGTCGTCGCGACCGTGCTCGGCACGCTCGCGGCCATCGGCCTGACGAAGGCCGATTTCCGCGGCAAGGGGCTGCTGATGGCCGTGCTGCTGTCGCCGATGATCGTGCCCGTCGTCGTGGTCGGCGTCGGCATGTACCTGTTCTTCGCGCCGCTCGGGCTCGCGAATACCTACACGGGGCTGATCGCCGCGCACGCGGCGCTCGGCGTGCCGTTCGTCGTGACGACGGTGGCCGCGACGCTGCAGGGCTTCAACCAGAACCTCGTGCGCGCGAGCCTGTCGCTCGGCGCGAGCCCGGTGTCGACCTTCTTCCGCGTAACGCTGCCGGTGATCGCGCCGGGCGTGATGTCGGGCGCGCTGTTCGCGTTCGCCACGTCGTTCGACGAAGTGGTCGTCACGCTGTTCCTCGCGGGCGCGGACCAGACGACGCTGCCGCGCCAGATGTTCACGGGCATTCGCGAGAACATCAGCCCGACGATCGCCGCGCTCGCCACGATCCTGATCATCTTCTCGACGAGCCTGCTGCTCGCGCTCGAATGGCTGCGCGGTCGCAATGCGCGGCGGGCAGTGTCGTAAATAACGGCGGTGGGCCGCGCGCCGTCCTGCAGGTTGCGAGACCGCCGCTCGTTGCGTCTTCATCGGTGCCGCTCGTTCGACGCGGCATGCCGAATCTTTCGTTTCGCTGACTGACGGCGCGGCCGCCTGCACGTTCGGTGCGGCTCTGCAACAATACGGCTCGCGGTGCCGCGCGTTCCGTTCTTGCCGCACGGAGCGCGCGTCGCCGCGCCGCTCAATCCGCGACGCCGCGCGTCGCTCGTCAGCCGAGCCCATCTTGTCCGAATTCGCTTCCCCCGCCGGCGCCCACGAGCCGGCCGTCAACTGGCGCGCGATGTCCGCCGTGCTGCTGGCCGTCGCGCTCGCGACGCTCGACACCGCGATCGCGAACACCGCGCTGCCCGCCATCGCGACCGACCTGCATGCGTCGCCGGCCGCGTCCGTGTGGATCATCAACGCGTACCAGCTCGCGATGGTCGCGACGCTGCTGCCGTTCGCGTCGCTCGGCGACATCGTCGGTCACAAGCGCGTGTATGTCGCGGGGCTGGCGGTGTTCACGCTGGCGTCGCTCGGTTGTTCGCTCGCGTCGACGCTGCCGATGCTGACGGCCGCGCGCATCGTGCAGGGCTTCGGCGCGAGCGCGATCATGAGCGTCAACGTCGCGCTGATCCGCGGCCTGTTTCCCGCGCATCGACTCGGGCGCGGCGTCGGCTTCAACGCGCTCGTCGTCGGCGTGTCGTTCGCGGTGGGGCCGACGATTGCGTCGCTGATCCTGTCGGTAGCCGCATGGCCGTGGCTGTTCGCGGTGAACGTACCGCTCGGCGTGTTCGCACTCGCGGTGGCGATTCCGTCGCTGCCGCAGACGGCGCGCGGCAAGCACGTGTTCGATCCGGTCGCCGCGCTGTTCAACGTGATCACGTTTGCGTCGCTGATCTTCGCGCTCGGCGAATTCGCGCAGCGCGGGCCGCTTTCCGTCGTGTTCGCGTCGGCCGCGGTTGCACTCGCGTTCGGCTGGCTGCTGATCCGCCGTCAGGCCGGGCATCCGGCGCCGATGCTGCCGGTCGACCTGTTCCGCCGGCCCGTGTTCACGCTGTCCGCGCTGACCGCCGTCTGCGCGTTCGCCGCGCAGGGCCTCGCGTTCGTGTCGCTGCCGTTCTATTTCGAAACCGTCCTGCATCGCAGCGCGGTCGAAACGGGGTTCCTGATGACGCCGTGGTCGGCGATCGTCGCGCTCGCCGCGCCGATCGCGGGGCGGCTGTCGGATCGTTATCCGCCCGGGCTGCTCGGCGCGATCGGCCTGGCGTTGCTGAGCGCGGGCATGGTGTCGCTCGCCGCGCTGCCGGTATCGCCGGGCGTCGTCGACATCGGCTGGCGGATGATGCTGTGCGGCGCGGGCTTCGGTTTCTTCCAGTCACCGAACCTGAAGGCGCTGATGTCGAGCGCGCCGCCCGAGCGCAGCGGCGGCGCGAGCGGGATCATCGCGACCGCGCGGCTGATCGGGCAGGCGACGGGCGCGGCGCTGGTCGCGCTGTCGTTCGGCATTGCGGGGCGCCACGGGCCGACGCTTGCGTTGATGCTCGGCGCGGGTTTCGCGGGCGCGGCGAGCGTCGCGAGCGGGCTGCGGCTGTTCGCGCCGTCGCATCGGGCCGGCGCACCGGTCGTGTCGGAGCGCGTGAAGGAGCCAGCGACGGAGTAGGGGGCGGGGCGGTCACAACCGGCGCACGGCAACCCTCGCCGCGCGCCGGCCTTCACGCTTCGCTCAGAACCCGCCCGACTTGATCAGCTGGTTGAGGTTCGCGATGTTTAGGCTGCCGAAGCCGGTGGTCAGATCCCAGCCGGTGCCGGCCTTGTAGCCATACCCCTGATAGCCGTTGTTGCCCGACGTGACGTCATAGCGCACGAGCGACGGATGCGACGGAATGTCCGCATAGAAGTTGCCGGCCGGGAAGCCGAGGCCGGTCCCGTTCGCCGCGAGCAGGCGGGCCCAGAAGCCCGTGAAGATCGGGGCGGCGAGGCTCGTGCCGCCGATCTGCTGCAACTGGCCGTAGTTGTAGATGTACGCGCCCGTGCTCTGCGCGGCGTCGAACGAGACGTCCGGCAACTGGCGATTGCTGCCCGACTGCCACGACGGCGCGGGCAGGATCGTGCTGACGCCGCCGCCCGTCGCCCACAGCTTGCCGTTCGAATCGAGCCCTTCGTTCCACACCGTCTCGTTCGAGAACGCACCGGCCGACGTCGTGTAGAGCGTCGTGCCGCCGATCGCGAGCACGTGCGGCGACGAAGCCGGCCACGACACCGTGTAGTTCGCGCCGTCCGGATAGCCGCGGTTGTTGCACTCGTACACGCCTTCGTCGCCCGACGATACCGAGAAGGTCTGCCCCTGCGCGGCGGCTGTCGTGAAGATCTGTTCCTCGGCGTCGAGCGTGCCGTCCGCGTTTGCATCGGTTTCGCACCAGCCGAGCGACACGTTGATCACCTTCGCGGTGTTGTCCGACACCGCGCGGTTGAATGCCTGCGTGAGGCCCGTGTTGCCGGCGGCGTTGAGGTCCGCCATGTAGAACACCAGCTTGCCGACCTGGCCGCCGGCCGAGCCGACGATCGACTGGCTGTCGAGATCCCATTCGCCCTGGCCGTCCTGGTCGTCGGTATAGCTGCCGCCCGTGCCGTTGGTCTTGACGGTCTGCGTGGAGACCGTGCCGTAGCCGTTGCTCGACGTGAACTGCTTCAGGTCCTGCAGCGTCTGCGCCACGCCGCCGATCGTGATGATGCCGACCGTCACGCCGGCCGCGGTCGGCACGCCGGTCGCGTTGTAGAGGCCCGGGAATTCCTTCGGATAGTGGCCGGTGGCCGTGCCGGCGGCGAGTGCCTGCGGCTTCGCGACGTTGCCGATGCGCAGCATCGGCCGCGCACGCGCGACACTTTGCAGCCCGAGCACCGAGCCGACGACGTCGCCGAGTGCGCGCGGCACCTGCGCGGTCGACGTGTTGGCGAAGCCCGAGCGGCCCGCGTACTCGAAGTGCACGAGCGACGTGTTGAACGCAGCCTTCACCGTGCCGGCCGTGCCGCTGGCGGAGACCAGCAGCCGGTTCGGCGCGACCTCGACATTCGTGAAGCCGCTCTTGTGCAGATAGTCGACGACCGACTTCACCTGCGCGTCGGTCGGCGCGTAGTTCGCGAGGAATTGCTCGTGCGTCAGGTACTGGCGGTAATGCGCGCTGCCGGGCCGGTTCACGTCGCGCGCCAGTTGCTTGAGCTGCGTGGCGTTGCGCAGCTTCAGGCTGACGACGACGTTGGTCGTTTCACCGGCTGCCAGTTCGAGCGACGGCGCCGCACTGCGCGCCATCAACTGCGGGCCGGTCAGAAAGGCCTTCGTGTGGGTATCGACCCAATCCGTCGTCGCATGCGCCGCAGCGGCGGCGAACACGAGTGGTGCCACGCACGCCAGGCGGCGGGGCGACGGAAGGGGAAGGGCAAACCAGGCGTTCCTTTTCATCGGGAGTCCTTTTTTAGGAGAGGCGACGTTACTGGAACCCCCGGCCCTTGTGGGGCCGCGAGCGGTGACGAGCGTAGGGCCTCGGTGCCGTTCGGGTAGCTGCCAGTTTCCATAGCTGTCAGTTCTGACAACTGGGCGCATGCGTGCGCGCGCGGCGTCGTTCACGCTGGCAATGGCGGGCGCCGTGGGCGGAACCGGTTCGCGGCACGACGGCACGGCCACGCGCGTCGCTCACACGCACGCGTCGTTCGTTGCAGCATCGGAATGTGCGCGGGCCTGGAAGGGCGCGCCGCGCGGTTGCGTGGCGTGTGCGTGTCAATGGCCGCACGCCGTATCGCACTATGTGGTCATTGGAAGCGACTCGTCAGGAACGGCTTCGTGCAGGCACAAGAACGGGGCAGGCCGAAGCCAAACGTTTCCCGAACTGTGGAACAGCCCAGCGGCCAGTCTTGCAGGCTGCTTTCGGATCGCGCGTCGCAATCGCGGATTAGAGGAAATGCTCTAATCGGGTGTCGACTCGAGCCAGTGCGACGCACGCACCCGTGGCGCGGGATCGAACGATGTCGTTCGCGAAATCCCGCCTTGACGTACGGCGATCAGCAGATATCCTTCAATCCATAACCATCGAGTTATGAATTGTGCCAGACATGCAGAACACCCACGACACGCTGTTCCGGACACTCGCCGATCCCACGCGCCGCGCGCTGTTCGAGCGGCTCTGCGCGGAGGGCGAGCTGACGGTTGCCGCGCTGACCGCCCATGCGGGCGTGTCGCAGCCGGCCGTGTCGAAGCACCTTGGCGTACTGAAGCAGGCCGGGCTCGTGAACGACCGTCACGAAGGCCGGCAGACGCACTACAGCGCGCAGCCGCAGGCGCTGGCCCCGTTGATCGACTGGACGAGCCAGATGGCGGGCTTCTGGCAGCGCCGGTTCGATGCCCTCGAAGATCTGCTCAAAAGGATGGATCAATGAACCAAGCCTCTACCGAAACGCGCTCCGTCGTCGTCGACCGCGAGCTGCCGCATCCGCCGGAGAAGATCTGGCGTGCGCTCACGCAACCGCACCTGATCGAGGCGTGGCTGATGCAGAGCGACTTCGAGCCCGTCGCGGGCCGTGCATTCACCTTTCGCGCGGACTGGGGCTCGGTCGACTGCACGGTCCTGACGATCGAGCCGCAGCGCGTGCTGTCCTATACATGGGCCGCCTATGGCCTCGAAAGCGTCGTGACGTGGACGCTCACGCCGACGCCGCGCGGCACGCTGTTGCGGATGGAGCAGGCCGGCTTCCGCACGGACCAGGAGCAGGCGTACCGCGGTGCGCAGCACGGGTGGGCACAGTTCTTCGCGTCGCTCGAACAGGTGCTGGCGCGTCCCGATCCCGATGAAGGCACGGAGGCCCGCGCATGAGTACAACCGATCTCACGCCGTCGGCGCGCATCGACGCGCTGATCGCCGGCATCGCCGACTGGCGCGGCAAGACTTTCGCGGACCTGCGCCAGACGATCCTCGACGCGCAAGCGGGCATCGTCGAGGAATGGAAATGGATGGGCAGCCCCGTATGGTCGTGCAACGGGATGATCGCAGTGGCGAACGCGCACAAGGGCAAGGTGAAGCTGACTTTCATGCACGGCGCGAAACTGCCCGATCCCGACCAGCTGTTCAACGACGGTCTCGACGGCAATGCGCGGCGGGCGATCGATTTCTTCGAAGGCGACAGGATCGACAAGCGGGCATTGAAGAACCTTGTGCGCGCGGCGATCGAATACAACCGCACGCATCTGAAGAAGAACGCGCGATCGGGTTCCTCCGCGGGCGCGAAGGTGCGAAGCAGCAAGGCGGCGTGACGCGCGAGCCGGATACCGGCGGGTGACGTCGCGCGAAAGCGGGCCGCCGCCGTGCGATCGGCGCTGCGCCGGCCGCACACCGACCGGTGCACGAAAAAAAGCCCGACACGAGGTCGGGCATCCAAATCGGCCGCAACCGCCGCGAGGCGGCTGCGGCACCTGCAAAAGCAGGGCGCTTACGCTGCGAGCAGCGAGCGCAGCACGAACGGCAGAATCCCGCCGTGCTTGTAGTAATCGACTTCGATCGGCGTATCGATGCGCAGCAGTACCGGCACGCGCTGCGTTTCGCCGTTCTTGCGATGGATCACGAGCGTGACGTCCTGCTGCGGCTTGAAGTCGTCGCCGAGGCCTTCGATGTCGTACGTCTCTTCACCGGTGATGCCGAGCGACTGGACGCTGTCCGAGCCCTTGAACTGCAGCGGCAGCACGCCCATGCCGACCAGGTTCGAGCGGTGGATCCGCTCGAAGCTGCGTGCGATCACGGCCTTCACGCCGAGCAGTTGCGTGCCCTTCGCGGCCCAGTCGCGCGACGAGCCCGTACCGTACTCTTCGCCCGCGAACACGACGGTCGGCGTGCCGGCGGCCACGTATTGCATGGCCGCGTCGTAGATCGACTGCTGTTCGCCGCTCGGCTGGTGGATCGTCAGGCCGCCTTCGACGCGCGTACCGTCCGCCTTCGCCGGGATCATCAGGTTCTTGATCCGGACGTTCGCGAACGTGCCGCGCATCATCACGTCGTGGTTGCCGCGGCGCGAGCCGTAGCTGTTGAAGTCGGCCTTCTGCACGCCGTTTTCCTTCAGCCACTTGCCGGCCGGCGAATCTTCCTTGATCGAGCCTGCCGGGCTGATGTGGTCGGTCGTGACCGAGTCGCCGAAGATGCCCAGGGCGCGCGCGCCCTTGACCGTCGGGATCGATGCAGCCGGCTCCATCGAGAAGTCGTTGCCGAAGAACGGCGGCTCGGCGATATACGTCGACTTCGGCCAGTCGTAGACCTCGCCCGTCTCACCCTCGATCTTGCTCCAGAGGTCGCCCTTCTTGGTCAGCTTCGAGTAGTTGTCCTCGAACTTCTTCGGGTCGAGCGCGAACTTGAGCAGCGCGTGGATTTCGTCGCTCGTCGGCCAGATGTCGCCGAGGTAGATGTCGCGGCCGCCCTTGCCCTTGCCGACCGGCTCGGTCATCAGGTCGCGCGTGATGTTGCCGGCGATCGCGTACGCGACGACGAGCGGCGGCGACGCGAGGAAGTTCGCGCGGATATTCGGGTGGATACGTGCTTCGAAGTTACGGTTGCCCGACAGCACGGCCGCCGCGACGATGTCGTTCTTCGTGATCGCTTCGTTCAGTTCCGGCGTCAGGTCGCCCGCGTTGCCGATACAGGTCGTGCAGCCGTAGGCCGCGACTTCGAAGCCGAGCTTCGACAGATAGGGCAGCAGGCCCGTCTTCGTCAGGTACTCGGTGACGATGCGCGATCCCGGCGCGAGCGAGGTCTTGATCTTCGGGTCGACCGTGAGGCCGGCCTCGACCGCCTTCTTCGCGAGCAGGCCGGCGGCCAGCAGCACGCTCGGGTTCGACGTGTTCGTGCACGACGTGATCGCGGCGATCAGCACGTCGCCGTTCTTCACGTCGACGCCGTTGCTCGTCGTGTACTGGGTGTTCAGGTCTTCCGCCTTCTTCGCGAAGCCGTTCTCCGCGACCGGCTTCGAGAACAGGTCGGTGAACGTCGACTTGACGTGGCCGATCTCGATGCGGTCCTGCGGGCGCTTCGGGCCGGCCAGCGACGGGGCGACCGTCGCGAGGTCGAGCGTCACCGTCTTCGTGTAGTCGATGTCGCCGGCCTTCGGAATGCCGAACAGCTTCTGCGCCTTGAAGTAGTTTTCGAACGCGGCGATCTCGGCCTTCGTGCGGCCGGTGCCTTCGAAATAGTCGATCGTCTTTTCGTCGACCGGGAAGAAGCCCATCGTCGCGCCGTATTCCGGCGCCATGTTGCCGATCGTCGCGCGGTCCGGCAGCGACAGCGACTTCGTGCCTTCGCCGAAGAATTCGACGAACTTGCCGACGACCTTCTCCTTGCGCAGCATCTCGGTGATCGTCAGCACCAGGTCGGTGGCCGTCACGCCTTCGCGCAGCTTGCCCTTCAGCTCGACGCCGACGACGTCCGGCGTCAGGAAGTACACCGGCTGGCCGAGCATGCCGGCTTCCGCCTCGATGCCGCCCACGCCCCAGCCGACCACGCCGATGCCGTTGATCATCGTCGTGTGGCTGTCCGTGCCGACGAGGGTGTCCGGGTAGTACACGGTGTCGGTGCCGTCGGCCTTCTTGTGCACGCCGCGCGCGAGGTACTCGAGGTTCACCTGGTGGACGATGCCCACGCCCGGCGGCACGACCTTGAACGTGTCGAACGCCTGCATGCCCCACTTCATGAACTGGTAGCGCTCGTTGTTGCGCTGGAATTCCAGCTTCATGTTCAGGTCGAGCGCGTCCTTCTGGCGGAAGTAGTCGATCTGGACCGAGTGGTCGACGACGAGATCGACCGGGACCAGCGGCTCGATCTTCTTCGGGTTCTTGCCCGTACGCTCGGCGACGCCGCGCATGGCCGCGATGTCGGCGAGCAGCGGCACGCCCGTGAAATCCTGCAGCACGACGCGCGACACGACGAACGGAATCTCGTCGACGCGCTTCGCGGTCGGCTTCCAGTTCGCGAGCTGCTCGATGTGCTCTTCGGTGATTTTCTTGCCGTCGTAGTTGCGCAGCACGGACTCGAGCACGATGCGGATCGACACCGGCAGGCGTTCGATCTTCGTCTTCAGCTCCTTGCCGAGTTGCGGCAGCGAGTAGAACTTGCCTTTGCCGGAACCGCTGTCGAATTCCTTGAGGGTCTTGTGGAGATTGTGGGCCATGGTGATTTTCCTGGGTTTAAGGCTAGGAAACAAAGAGTCCTGTATCTGACGGCTATATCACATACAAGTCGACGTACTCATCGACCGGCATCGCTTCGAGCTTTGCCTGGTCCAGCGACACGTCGAGAATCGCTTGTTGCTGCTTGGCCGGGAAGCGGCGGGCGAGGTTGGTCCTGAACTTCTCGACCAGCAGCGGAACACCTTCGGCGCGGCGCCGCCGATGGCCGAGCGGGTACTCGACCGCCACTTCGGCAAGCTTCGATCCGTCCGTGAACGCGATCGTCAGCGCATTCGCGATCGATCGCTTGTCCGGATCGTGGTAATCCTTCGTGAACTGCGGATCCTCGACGCACACGGTTTTCGCGCGCAGCGCGTCGATGCGCGGGTCCGCCGCGGCCGAGTCTTCATAGTCGGCCGCGGTCAGCCGGCCGAACAGCAGCGGCACGGCGACCATGTACTGGATGCAGTGGTCGCGGTCGGCCGGATTGGCGAGCGGGCCCTGCTTGTCGATGATGCGGATCGCGGCCGCGTGCGTGCGGATCGTGATCCGGCTGATGTCGTCGGTCGTGCGGCCCGCCGCGGCGAGCTGCGCGTGCAGCTGCAGCGCGGCCTCGGCGGCCGTCTGCGCATGGAATTCGGCGGGGAACGCGATCTTGAACAGCACGTTTTCCATCACGTACGTGCCGTACGGGCGCTGGAAGCGGAACGGCTTGCCGTCGAACAGCACGTCGTAGAAGCCCCAGGTTTTGGCGGTGAGCGCCGACGGATAGCCCATTTCACCCGTTTTCGCGATCAGCGCGAGGCGCACCGCGCGGGACGTCGCGTCGCCGGCCGCCCAGGATTTGCGCGAACCGGTGTTCGGCGCATGGCGGTAGGTACGCAGCGCGTGGCCGTCGACGAATGCGTTGGAGACCGCGTTGATCAACTCGTCGCGCGTGAGCCCGAGGAGCCGCCCGACGACGGCCGTCGACGCGACCTTCACGAGCAGCACGTGGTCGAGCCCGACCGCGTTGAACGAATTCTCGAGGGCGAGGCAGCCCTGGATCTCGTGGGCCTGAATCATCGCGACCAGCACGTCGCGCATCGGGAGCGGCTTCCGGCCGGCCGCGCGGGCCGTGCGGGAGAGCCAGTCGGCCGTCGCCAGGATCCCGCCGAGGTTGTCGGACGGATGACCCCATTCGGCGGCGAGCCAGGTGTCGTTGAAGTCCAGCCAGCGGATCATCGCGCCGATGCCGAACGCGGCCTGGACGGGATCGAGCTGGAAGGACGTGCCGGGCACCTTCGCACCGTTCGGCACGATCGTGCCGGGCACGACGGGGCCGAGCAGCTTGGTGCAGGCAGGGTAGGACAGCGCCTCGAGTCCGCATCCGAGCGTGTCGATCAGGCAATGACGCGCCGTCTCCAGCGCGAGCGCGCTGTCGATACCGGTGTTCAGCACGTAGTCGACGATATCGACGAGTACCGTATCCGGAGCAGGGCGGACGTTGGAGACCGGGGCGGACATCGAGGGGCCGGGAGCGGAAAAACGCGCTTAGTTCGTGGCCGGCTTCAGCTCGTTCGACTGCGTCGGTGCTGCCGTGCCTTGCGCCATTTCCGGCGTCACGCATTCGTCCGCGAGGCGCTCGCCGCCGTTCGCGTCGGAGAACAGCATCGCCTTGGTCGGGATCACGACCAGCTTGAAGCCCGCTGCCGGATCGTAGAACGTGTCGGCGCCCGTCGTCGTGGTCTGACGCGGCAGCTTGTAGTTCTTCTTCGCCCAGTGAACCGTGACGACCTGGTCGCGCTTCATGTCGCCGGCGAGGTCGAACGACAGACCTTCCTTACAGGACCACTTGACCGCGCCGTCCGGTACCGGATCGACCTTGGCCGCCGCGCGTGCCTGCGCCTTCTTGCTGCGCGGGATGATGCGCTTGGCCGGCGCCGGGCGCTTGGCCGTGGCCTTCTTCGCGGTGGTGGCCGTACCCTGGGCAAACGCGCTCGGAGCCGACACCAGCATCGTGGCGGACAAGGCGCCGATGGCGGTAGCGATCAGGAGTTTCTTCATGGAGTCAGAACCTTTCGATAATCAGTTGACAAGGGCCGGCAATCGAAACTGCCGGCCGGTTTGAAACTGCACGCGCCCCGAAAGCGCGCAGCGGCCGCTATTTTCACCTATTTGGCCGCGCATATATCAGGTTTTCGGGCTCCGTTACGTTTTTTGTCGTTTCGCAAACCTCTGTCCGGTTCGCGCATCGACGAATGCATGAAACGCGTGTATCGACAGGCGGCGCGCGCTCACGGCGCGACGCCCGCTGCGGCAGGGCCGAACAGCGGTGCGGCCTCGGATGGTACGGGTTGGCCGGTGGCCTGCGCGCGGCGCAGCACCGACCAGTAATAACGATAACTCGCGCGATCGTGCAGCGTATCACCGTGGCGCGTCGGGCCCCAGTCGGCGGCCTGCGCGGCCAGCAGGATCTCGGCGGCCAGCGTGACTTCGTCGGTGCGCGGCGCGAACGCGTCGACGATCGGGCGGATCTGCGCGGGGTGGATGCTCCACATCCGCGTGAACGCGAATTCGTCGCGCGCGCGGCACGCATCGCCGGCCACGACGCTCATGTCGCGCACCTCGGTCGTCACGTTGTGCGACGGCGTCTTGCCGTGCGCGTGACAGGCGGCGGCGATTTCCAGCTTCGCGCGGCGCACGAGCGGATGATCGAACTGGCCGGGCGAGCGCATCGCGGAATCGGGAATCGCGCCGTGGTGCGCGGACACGAAATCCATCAGCCCGAAGCTCAGCGTGCCGACCGTCGGCAGCGCGGCGAGGGCGGCCGCCTGCGCGAGCGCGCCGTGCGTCTCGATCAGCACGTCGACCGGGATCGGCTGCGCGATGCCGAGCTCGCGGCGGGTGCCTTCGATGAACGCGGTCATTTCGGCCGCGTCGGCGGCGTTCGCGACCTTCGGCAGCGTGATGTAGGCGGGTACGCGCGATGCGCGCAGCACGATGCGCACGTCGTCGCGCCAGTGCGGATGGGAAAAGTCGTGGATGCGGACGCCGACGCGGCCGAAGCGGTTCTCGGCGCTGCCGAGCAGGTCGGCGACGAGCGCCGCGTGCGCGGCCTCCTGGCCGACGGCCGCGCCGTCCTCGCAGTCGAGTGTGAGGTCGAACACGGGACCCAGCTCGGCCTGCAGCGCGAGTGACTTGCGCATCAGCTTCTCGCTGCCCGCGTAATGATCGCAGCAGGGCAGGATCGCGGGCGGGGGCGCCCCGTCGTACAGCACTTGTGCAGGAGTGAGCACGGCCATCTCTTCTACGTCAGGGAAGCGGGTCAACGTGGAGAAAATCGGATTCGGGCAGGTTCTGGGCCGGTGCGCGGCGGGCGCCGGGCGGCAAAACGTGCGCGGATCGGATCGTTCGGCAGGGCCGGCGGCTGGCCGGCCCGGACCGGAACCGGGTGGCCCGAGGGCCGCCCGGCAAAGGCGCATGATGCTTAGTTCTTCAGCAGGTGGGCGACGCCATCGCGCTCTTCGAGCAGCTCGGCCAGCGTGCCGTCCATCTTCTCGCGCGAGAACGCGTCGATTTCCAGGCCTTCGACGCGCTTGTATTCGCCGTTTTCGCAGGTGACCGGCACGCCGTAGATGATGTCTTCGGGGATGCCGTACGAGCCGTCCGACGGGATGCCCATCGTGACCCACTTGCCGTTCGTGCCGAGCACCCAGTCACGGACGTGGTCGATCGCCGCGTTGGCTGCCGACGCTGCCGACGACAGGCCGCGCGCTTCGATGATCGCCGCGCCGCGCTTGCCGACGGTCGGGATGAACGTGTCGCGGTTCCACACGTCGTCGTTGATCAGCTTCAGCAGCGATTCGCCTTCGGCGGTCGCGAAGCGGAAGTCCGGGTACATCGTCGGCGAGTGGTTGCCCCACACGGCGAGCTTCTCGATCGACGCGACCGGCTTGCCCGACTTGGCGGCGAGTTGCGACAGCGCGCGGTTGTGGTCGAGGCGCAGCATGGCCGTGAAGTTCTTCTTCGGCAGATCCGGCGCCGACTTCATCGCGATGTACGCGTTCGTGTTCGCCGGGTTGCCGACGACCAGCACCTTCACGTCGCGGCTCGCGACTTCGTTCAGCGCAGCGCCCTGAACCGTGAAGATTTCGGCGTTTGCCGACAGCAGGTCCTTGCGCTCCATGCCCTTCGAGCGCGGACGTGCACCGACCAGCAGCGCGACGTCTGCATCCTTGAATGCAACCTTCGGATCGTCGGTGATCACGACGCCCGCGAGCAGCGGGAACGCGCAATCGTCGAGTTCCATCACGACGCCTTTGACGGCGGCTTGGGCTTGCGGGAGGTCGAGCAGCTGCAGGATGACCGGCTGATCCTTGCCGAGCAGGTCGCCGTTCGCGATGCGGAACAGCAGGGAGTAAGCGATTTGACCTGCGGCGCCGGTGACGGCAACGCGCTTTGCGGGCTTAGCCATTGAAAATCTCCAGGACGGGTGAAGCGTTGGACGCGAGCGAAAACGCCATTCTATGCGCGTTGTGCGTAGCGTTGCATTGAAGCAGGGCGGAGGACTTGCGATGGCAGACGCGGTGAACCTGGAGACGGCCGTGGCACGTAGCCGGGGACGCGCTGTTGCACCCGCGAACCCTTGCTCGACCGGGAGTGTAGGAGCCGTCACGCGCAAAGTCAAACGGTATCATATGTCTTATATAAGACAGATGTTTTGCGGAAATTGAGTGGACGAAAAAGTGCGGTTTGTGATGAAATGCGCGCCATGACATCGAACCAGGCGAACACCGCGAATCAGACCGGCGCAGGCGGCCCAGGGCAGCCGGGCGCGGGCGATCCCGCAGCCTCGCCCGCGGCCTCCGCGTCGCCGACGTTCAGCCCGTTATACCAGCAGATTAAGTCATTGATCACGCAAAGTCTCGAATCCGGCGAGTGGAAGCCGGGCGAGATCATCCCCAGCGAAGTGGAGCTCGCGGCCCGTTACAAGGTCAGCCAGGGCACCGTTCGCAAGGCGATCGACGAGCTGGCCGCCGAAAACCTCGTGGTCCGGCGGCAGGGCAAGGGCACTTTTGTTGCAACGCACAACGAAGATCGCGCGCAGTTCCGCTTCCTGCGGCTGCTGGCCGACGACGGTGCCGAGCACCCGCACGTGAGCCGCCTGCTCGAATGCCGGCGCCTGCGCGCGCCGGCCGAGATCGCGCGGCAGCTCGACCTGAAGCCGGCCGATCCCGTCGTGCAGGTGCGCCGCCTGCTGGAGTTCGAGAGCGAAGCGACGGTGCTCGACGAGATCTGGCTGCCGGGCGCGATGTTCCGCGGGCTCACGTTCGAGCGGCTGAGCGAATACAAGGGGCCGCTCTACGCGATGTTCGAGACGGAGTTCGGTACGCGGATGATCCGCGCGACGGAGAAGATCCGCGCGGTCGCGGCGGATCCGGCGGTGGCCGACCTGCTGCACGTGCCGGCGGGTTTCCCGCTGCTGTCGGTGGAGCGCGTGTCCTATACGTACGGGGACCGGCCGGTGGAAGTGCGACGCGGCTGGTATGTCACAACCGGGTACTACTATCAGAATGACTTGAGTTGACGACGTTTGGCTCAGGCCGCGTGCATTCGCGTACCCCACGCTCGCGAAGCACGTTTCGGGCCGCCTTTGTTCTTGTTCGCGCAACTATCCAGAGCAGACTTTCGCTGCAGCGCGATATAAAAAGGCGCTAAAATTGCGGATTAGTGTGACAACATAGTAGGGGTCTAGCATGACTGACGCAGTAAGAAAGCCGAGGCCGGAATACCGGAACATCGGATTCGGCGATATCACGATGAAATATCGCATGCCGCTGGCGGCGATATTGTCGATTCTCCATCGAGTCAGCGGCGCGCTGCTGTTCTTGTTCCTGCCGTTCCTGCTGTTCCTCTTCGACCAGAGCCTGACGTCCGAGCTCAGCTTCGAAGTCTTCAAGGCCTTCCTCTCCAACATCGTCGTCAAGCTGATCGTCCTCGCGTTGTCGTGGGCCTTCTTCCACCATTTCTGCGCCGGCATTCGCCACCTGCTGATGGACGTCAACCACGACGCCGTCACGAAGGAAGGCGGCAAGCGGACGGCCGTCGTCGTCTTTGTCGTCTCGATCGCGCTGACGATCGCCATGGCACTCAAACTGTTCGGAGCATTCTAAGAAAATGGCAGCCAACAACCGAATCGGCTCGAAGCGCCTCGTCGTCGGCGCACACTACGGCCTGCGCGACTGGCTCGCGCAGCGCGTCACCGCCACGATCATGGCGGTCTACACGGTCATTCTGCTCGTCCTGTTCTTCGGCGCGCACGATTTTTCGTACGAAGGCTGGGCATCGATCTTCGCCGCGCAATGGATGAAGCTCGCGACCTTCGTGATGCTGCTTTCCCTCTTCTACCACGCATGGGTCGGCGTGCGCGACATCTGGATGGACTACGTGAAGCCCGTCGGTGTGCGCCTGCTGCTGCAATCGCTGACCATCGTCTGGCTGCTCGCATGTGCGGGCTACGCCGCGCAGATTCTCTGGAGAGTGTAAAGAATGGCTGCAATCAAAACTTCCCTCCCGCGCCGCAAGTTTGACGTCGTGATCGTCGGCGCGGGCGGCTCCGGCTTGCGCGCGGCGCTGCAACTGTCGCGCGCGGGCCTGTCGGTCGGCGTGCTGTCGAAGGTGTTCCCGACGCGTTCGCACACGGTGGCCGCGCAAGGCGGTATCGGCGCGTCGCTCGGCAACATGAGCGAAGACAACTGGCACTTCCACTTCTACGACACGATCAAGGGCTCCGACTGGCTCGGCGACCAGGACGCGATCGAATTCATGTGCCGCGAAGCGCCGAACGTCGTGTACGAGCTCGAGCATTTCGGCATGCCGTTCGACCGCAACGCGGACGGCACGATCTACCAGCGTCCGTTCGGCGGCCACACCGCGAACTACGGCGAGAAGCCGGTCCAGCGCGCTTGCGCGGCCGCCGACCGTACCGGCCACGCGCTGCTGCACACGCTGTACCAGCAGAACGTGGAAGCGAAGACGCAGTTCTTCGTCGAATGGATGGCGCTCGACCTGATCCGCGACGCGGACGGCGACGTGCTCGGCGTGACGGCCCTCGAGATGGAGACGGGCGACGTCTACATCATGGAAGGCAAGACGACGCTGTTCGCGACGGGCGGCGCAGGCCGGATCTTCGCGGCATCGACCAACGCGTTCATCAACACCGGCGACGGCCTCGGCATGGCCGCGCGTTCGGGCATCGCGCTGCAGGACATGGAGTTCTGGCAGTTCCACCCGACCGGCGTGGCCGGCGCGGGCGTGCTGATCACCGAAGGCGTGCGCGGCGAAGGCGGGATCCTGCGCAACGCGAACGGCGAGCGTTTCATGGAGCGCTACGCGCCGACGCTGAAGGATCTGGCGCCGCGTGACTTCGTGTCGCGTTCGATGGACCAGGAAATCAAGGAAGGTCGCGGCGTCGGTCCGAACAAGGATCACGTGCTGCTCGACCTGTCGCACATCGGCGCCGAGACGATCATGAAGCGTCTGCCGTCGATCCGCGAAATCGCGCTGAAGTTCGCGAACGTCGACGCGATCAAGGAGCCGATCCCGGTCGTCCCGACGATCCACTACCAGATGGGCGGCATCCCGACCAACATCCACGGTCAGGTCGTCGGCACGTCGCGCGGCCACAAGGATCCGGTCAACGGTTTCTACGCAGTGGGCGAGTGCTCGTGCGTGTCCGTGCACGGCGCGAACCGCCTCGGCACGAATTCGCTGCTGGACCTCGTGGTGTTCGGCCGTGCGGCCGGCAACCACATCGTCGAGCACGTGAAGAACCAGAAGGAACACAAGCCGCTGCCGGCCGATGCAGGTGAATTCTCGCTGGCGCGCCTCGCGAAGCTCGACAAGTCGACGTCGGGCGAATACACGCAGGACGTCGCGAACGACATCCGCTCGACGATGCAGAAGCACGCAGGCGTGTTCCGCACGTCGGAACTGCTGAAGGAAGGCGTCGACCAGATGGCCGGCCTGAAGGCGCGCGTGGAAAACATCCACCTGAAGGACAAGTCGAAGGTGTTCAACACCGCGCGCGTCGAAGCGCTCGAGCTGGAGAACCTGATCGAAGTGGCCCGCGCGACGATGGTGTCGGCGGAAGCGCGCAAGGAAAGCCGCGGCGCGCACGCGCACAGCGACTACGAACACCGTGACGACGAGAACTGGCTGCGCCACACGCTGTGGTACAGCGAAGGCGATCGCCTCGACTACAAGCCGGTTCAAATGAAGCCGCTGACGGTCGAATCCGTGCCGCCGAAGCCGCGCACGTTCTAAGCCGAGTCAAAGGAATCCGAAATGGCAAAACGCATTTTTGAAGTCTACCGCTACGATCCGGACAAGGACGCAGCGCCGCGCATGCAGACGTACGAGCTCGAGATCCAGCATGAGCGCATGCTGCTCGACGCACTGGTCAAGCTGAAGGCCCTGGACGAGACGCTGTCGTTCCGTCGTTCGTGCCGTGAAGGCGTGTGCGGTTCGGACGCGATGAACATCAACGGCAAGAACGGTCTCGCGTGCCTGACGAACCTGAACGACCTGCCGCAGAAGATCGTGCTGCGTCCGCTGCCGGGCCTGCCCGTCGTGCGCGACCTGATCGTCGACATGACGCACTTCTTCAACCAGTACCACTCGATCAAGCCGTACCTGATCAACGACGCGCCGCCGCCGGAGAAGGAACGCCTCCAGTCGCCGGAAGAGCGCGACGAACTCGACGGCGTGTACGAGTGCATTCTGTGTGCGAGCTGCTCGACGTCGTGCCCGAGCTTCTGGTGGAACCCGGACAAGTTCGTCGGCCCGGCCGGCCTGCTGCAGGCTTACCGCTTCATCGCGGATAGCCGCGACACGGCGACCGGCGAGCGTCTCGACAACCTGGAAGACCCGTACCGTCTGTTCCGTTGCCACACGATCATGAACTGCGTCGACGTTTGCCCGAAGGGCCTGAACCCGACGAAGGCGATCGGCAAGATCAAGGAACTGATGGTCCGCCGCGCTGTTTAAGGTCGAGATGAGCGATTCGCATCAATCCGACCCGCACCGTCGCGCGCGCCTTCGCTGGCGTGCGCGGCGGGGTCTGCTGGAAAACGACATCGTTTTCGAACGGTTCTTCAGCAGATACGAGTATGACCTCACCGATGCAGACGTAGGCGCGTTGTCGCGCCTGCTCGATCTGAGCGACAACGACCTGATGGACTTGCTCCTCGCGCGCAAGGAACCAGAGGGCGACCTAGACAGCCCGGACATTCACCGGCTGTTGGAGATGCTGCGCAACGTGTAACGCCAAGGTGTAACGCGCTGTGCCCGTTATCGAATCCCGTTTCTTTATTTCGATTGAGGATGTGCCATGACTCCGTCTGATGTTAAAGCCACGCTATCGTTCAGCGACAACTCGCCGAGCGTCGAACTGCCGATCTACAAGGGCACGATGGGCCCGGACGTGATCGACATCCGCAAGCTGTACGGCCAGACCGGCAAGTTCACGTACGACCCGGGCTTCATGTCGACGGCTTCGTGTAATTCGGCGATCACGTACATCGACGGCGACAAGGGCGAACTGCTGTATCGCGGCTACCCGATCGACAACCTCGCGCAAAACGCGGACTTCCTCGAAAGCTGCTACCTGCTGCTGAAGGGCGAACTGCCGAACGCCGCGCAGAAGAAGGAGTTCGTCGACACCGTCACGAAGCACACGATGGTGCACGAGCAGATGCACTTCTTCTTCCGTGGCTTCCGTCGCGACGCGCACCCGATGGCGATCCTGGTCGCCGCGGTCGGCGCACTGTCCGCGTTCTACCACGACTCGCTCGACATCAACGACCCGCGTCACCGCGAAGTGTCGGCGATCCGCATGATCGCGAAGCTGCCGACGCTCGTCGCGATGGCGTACAAGTACAGCATCGGCCAGCCGTTCGTGTATCCGAAGAACTCGCTGTCGTACAGCGCGAACTTCATGCACATGATGTTCTCGAACCCGTGCGAAGAGTACAAGGTCAACGACGTGCTCGTCCGTGCGCTCGACCGTATCCTGATCCTGCACGCCGATCACGAGCAGAACGCATCGACGTCGACGGTCCGCCTGGCCGGCTCGTCGGGCGCGAACCCGTTCGCGTGTATCGCAGCCGGTATCGCGTGTCTGTGGGGCCCGGCGCACGGTGGTGCGAACGAAGCCGCGCTGAACATGCTCGAGCAGATCGGTTCGCCGGACAACATCCCCGAATTCATCAAGCAGGTGAAGGACAAGAATTCGGGCGTGAAGCTGATGGGCTTCGGCCACCGCGTGTACAAGAACTACGACCCGCGTGCGAAGCTGATGCGCGAAACGTGCTACGAAGTGCTGAACGAACTGGGCCTGCACGACGACCCGCTGTTCAAGCTCGCGATGCAGCTCGAGAAGATCGCGCTGGAAGACGAATACTTCGTGTCGCGCAAGCTGTACCCGAACGTCGACTTCTACTCGGGCATCGTCCAGCGCGCGCTGGGCATCCCGACGTCGATGTTCACGTGTATCTTCGCGATGGCACGTACGGTCGGCTGGATCGCACAGTGGAACGAAATGATTGCGGATCCGGAACAGAAGATCGGCCGTCCGCGTCAGCTGTTCATCGGCGATACGCCGCGCGAAGCGAAGCCGCTCAACGCACGTTAAGCCGTGTGTGGCGCGAACGGCCGGCAGGCCGCTCGCGTCGGGCAATCGCCACGCCACGACACCCCGACGGGTCAGCCCGTCGGGGTGTTTTCATTTGGGCGGTCGATGTTGGCCCGATCCAGTGCGGCGCTCCAGCGACGGCGGCCGTGTGTCGAGCGCGGGTGCATCGCCGTCGGGCGCGTGGCCGTGCTGCTTGAAGAACTGCCGGTACGCGCCGGGCGTCGTGCCGCGCGCGGCGAGGAACTGGCGATTGAAGTTCGCGGCATTCGGAATGCCGCAGCGCGCGGCCACCGTCGCGATCGGCCAGTCGGTGCCGACGAGGTGGCGGCATGCGTGCGCGAGCCGCAGCCGCTGCACGTAGCGGCCGACGCTTTCGCCGAGATGCCGGACGAACAGCCGTTGCAGCGTGCGTTCGGACATGTGTGCGGCAGCGGCGAGTGCATCGATGCGCAGCGGTTCGTGGAAATGCCGGTCGATCGCGTCGAGCACGCGGTCGAGGCGCTCGGCTTCGGGGGCGGCCGGGTCGGCGGGCGACGCGGCGCCGTCGGGCCGGTCGTACGCGTGCGCGGTGGCGAGCGGTTCGCCGCCGGCTTCCGCGAGATCGGCAAGCGTGTCCAGCGTGGCCGCGAGCCGCACGCGCGGCGACGGATCGAGCAACAGCGGCAGCCGCGCGCGCATCGCGCGGGCCGTCTCCCCGTCGAAGCGCAGGCCGGGCGCCGCACGTCGCAGCAGCGAACGCAGCGGCGCGTATTCGGGGCAGCAGTCGGCCAGCCGCCGCGCCCAGTCCCCGTCGAACCAGACGACGAGCGCGACCTCGGGCGCGTCGCGATCGATGCGCGCGTTCGACGACCACGTATGCGGCAGGTTGGGCGGCACGAGCACGAGATCGTCGTCCGCGTAGTGTGCGACGTGATCGCCGATGAAGCGCTGGCCGCGGCTGTTGAGCGTCAGCGTCAGTTCGTACTCGGGATGGCGATGCCATTCGAACGGGATGCGCGCGAGCTGACGGTGATAGACGCGGATCGAACAGCCGGATGCGAACGTCACGTGCTCGTATTGCGGTTTCATCACGGCCTCCGTTTGGGGGCGGGCAGCGCGTCGTGGCATGATCGTGAGCGATCGTCACCTCGGAGCGATGCCATGCTTTCACATGTTTGCGTGGGCGTCAGCGATACGGCGCGCGCCTACGATTTCTACGCGCCGTTGTTCGCGGCACTCGGGCTGCGCCTGAAATTCCGCGAGCCCGACGGCTGGTCGGGCTGGATGCCGGCCGACGCCGAGCGGCCGCTGTTCTTCTTCGGCAAGCCGCTCGACGGCCACGCGCCGGCGCCGGGCAACGGCCATACGATCGCGTTCGATGTACCGACCCGCGCGCACGTCGATCGCTGCCATGCGCTCGCGCTGCGGCAGGGCGGCACCTGCGAAGGGCCGCCGGGCCTGCGGCCGTACTATCACCGCGACTATTACGGCGCCTATTTCCGCGACCCGGACGGCAACAAGCTCTGCGTGGTCTGCCATCGTCCCGAGTGACACGCGATTGTCAGGATTGTATCGATCATTGGCCGGATAGTGGTGATCGCGGCCATGCGCCGGCCGTACGCTGACGGCACATCACGACACGCTTCAGCGAGGAGACGACGATGCAACTGACGATTGACGATCTGCCCGCCGCGATTCGCGCGGCGAAACGGGCGCTGCGCGCCGACTTGCCCGGTTACGCGGCCACGTTCCGCGAACTCGAAGGCGACATTGCACGGCAGGTCGACGCGATCCGCCGCGCGCACGCGCATGGCCATGACGTGATTCCGGTCGTGCCGTTCGCGGATATCGCGGACGGGAGCGTCGATCCGCACGCACTTGCCGCGATCCGCACGCATGGCGCGGTCGTGATCCGCGGCGTGTTCGATGCGCGGCAGGCAAGCGACTGGAACGACGAGATCGGCGCGTATCTGGATGCGAACCGTTTCGCCGAGCGGCTGCATGCACGCGCGGAGGACCGTTACTTCGGCAATCTCGCGTCGGGCAAGCCGCAGATTTACGGCGTCTACTGGTCGAAGCCGCAGGTGGCTGCGCGCCAGTCGCCGGCGCTCACGCAGGCGCGCGTGTTTCTGAACCGCTTGTGGCGGCATGCGGACGGCGCGCGCACGCATTTCGATCCCGACCAGGTGCCCGCGTATGCGGACCGGATTCGCCGCCGGCCGCCCGGTTCGACGTCGCTCGGGCTGTCGCCGCATGTCGACGGCGGTTCCGTCGAGCGCTGGCTCGGCGCGAATTTTCGGCAGGTCTATCGTCACGTGCTGGCCGGCCGCTGGCGCGATTACGATCCGTTCGATGCGGCGTTCCGACCCGACGTCGAGGAGATTCCGTCGCCGGCCGTGTGTTCGATGTTCCGCACGTTCCAGGGCTGGACCGCGCTGACGCCGCAAGGGCCTGGCGACGGCACGCTGCAGCTGATTCCGGTCGCGAACGCGATGGCCTATGTCGTGCTGCGCGCGCTGCAGGACGACGTCGCCGACGACGACCTGTGCGGCGCGCGTCCCGGCCGCGCGCTGTCGATTCGCCCGGAATGGCACGCGCTGCTGCTCGATGCGCTGGTGCCGATCCCGCACATGGCGCCGGGCGACGCGGTGTTCTGGCACGGCGACGTCGTGCATGCGGTCGAGGATGCGCATCGCGGCAGCGGCGACAGCAACGTGATGTACATTGCGGCCGCGCCCGGCTGCGCGAAGAACGACGCGTACCTGCAACGCCAGCGTTCCGCGTTCCTGCGCGGCGACAGCCCGCCCGATTTCCCGGCCGATCATTTCGAAGTCGATTTCGACGGCCGCGCGGGGGAGGGCGATCTCACGCCGCTCGGCCGTGCGCAGATGGGGTTCGCGCCCGGCGTATAAAGCATGTGCGGCGGCCCCGAACGGCCGTTCGCAAGACCGCGGGCAGGCCGTCTGCCGAATCCGCTGCGTGGTGCACGCAATTCGACGCAATCGGCTGTCGGCGCCGCCGAAATCGACGCGAATGGCGCAATTTGGCTTCCGATAATGGTCCGGACACAACGCCGCCGGCCCGTGCGCCGCACGGATGCGGCGCAGACCATGGAGGAGTCGATGCAATTCACGCAAGCGATCGTTCGCCGTCCCGCGCCGTCCTGCGGCGCGGGCCTGACCACCGCCGAACTCGGTGCACCCGATTACGACAAGACGCTCACGCAGTTCCACGCGTACTGCGACGCGCTGCGCACGCTCGGCGTCGAGTTGACCGAACTGCCGCCGCTGGAGGCGTTTCCCGATTCGCACTTCGTCGAGGACGTCGCCGTCGTCACGCCGGAATTCGCGGTGATCACGCGTCCCGGCGCGCCTGCCCGGCGCGGCGAGACGGTTCATATCGAAGCGGCGCTCGCCGCGTATCGCGAACTGCTGCCGATGCAGTCCGGCCGTCTCGACGGCGGCGACGTGATGCAGGTCGGCAAGCGCTTCTTCATCGGCCTGACGAGCCGCACCGACGCGGAAGGCATCGCCGCGTTCGACGCGCTGGTGTCGCGCCATGGCTATTCGGTCGTCGCGGTGCCGGTCGGCGCCGGCCTGCACCTGAAATCGGTCGTCAACGCGCTCGGCGACGACACGCTGCTCGTGACCGACGCGCTGGCCGCGCATCCGGCATTCGCCGACTATCGCCGGATCGCGATCTCGGCCGCCGACGAATACGCGGGCAACACGCTGCGCGTGAACGGTACGCTGATCACGCCGGCCGGCTATCCGCGCGTGCATGACGCGATCGCGTCGCTCGGCATGCCGCTGCACGTGATCGACACGAGCGAGTTCCGCAAGATGGACGGCGGCCTGACCTGCCTGTCGCTGCGGTTCTAGCCGATTGGCGCGCGGCCGCTTCGGCCGGATAATGTGGCCCCCGCGCGGAACGGCACACGTTCCGCGCACCAGCCACGACCCGACCGGAGCGAACGCGGATGACCGACAAGAAGATGCAGCTCGACAAGATCGATCTCCGGATCCTCGACATCCTGCGTACCGACGGGCGAATCTCGTACCGGAAGCTGTCGGAGCTCGTGAACCTCACGCCGCGGCCGTGCCAGGCGCGCGTGGAGCGGCTCGAGGCGCTCGGCGTGATCGAAGGGTATCGCGCGGTGATCAAGGCGCCGCGCGCGACCAAGCCGATCGTCGTGATCGCGCAGATCGTGCTGGCCGACCACGGGCGTTCGCAGGCGCCGTTCGAGGAGGAAATGCGCGCGAATCCGGCCGTGCTCGATTGCTGGCTCGTCAGCGGCACGTTCGATTTTCTCGTGCGGCTCGCGTGCGAGGATCTCGACGAGTACCGGCGGATCGCGAACGTATGGCTGGAAAGCCCGCGATTCCGGATCGAGAAGATCGTGACGACGGCCGAACTGCAGGCGATCAAGCGCAGCGTCGTGTGATGCGACCGGCCCGGCAGGGCCGGTTTCGAGGCGAATGACCAGGTCGATCGATTTGCATTCCAAATCAAATTTGGCTGACCGGATCACAATCAGGGTGAACACTATGGATGCTATGCAAGCGGCAGCGGGGACGGCCGCGTCGTCCGGGGCGACGCTGAAGCGTCGTCTGCAGGGCCGCCACATCGCGATGATCGCGATCGGCGGTTCGATCGGCACGGGGCTGTTCGTCGCGTCGGGCGCGTCGGTCGCGCAGGCGGGGCCGGGCGGGGCGATCGCCGCGTATCTCGCGATCGGGATCATGGTCTATTTCGTCGTCACCGGGCTCGGCGAGATGGCCGCGTTGATGCCGGTATCGGGCTCGTTCGCGATCTACGGCGAGAAGTACGTCGACGAAGGTTTCGGCGTCGCGCTCGGCTGGACCTACTGGTACAGCTGGGCGGTGACGATCGCGATCGAGCTGGTCGCCGCGCAGATCGTGATGCGCTACTGGTTTCCGTCGGTGCCCGGCGTGTGGTGGGGCGCGGGCTTCCTCGTGCTGATCTTCCTGCTCAATACGCTGTCGGTGCGCGGCTTCGGCGAATCGGAATACTGGTTCTCGCTGATCAAGGTCGTCACCGTGATCGCATTCATCGCGGCCGGGCTGCTGATCGCGGCCGGCGTGCTCGGGACCGGGCATCCGGTCGGCTGGCGCAACTTCACGACCGGCGACGCGCCGTTCGTCGGCGGCGTGCACGCGATGATGAGCGTCGCGCTGATCGCGGGCTTCTCGTTCCTCGGCACCGAGCTGGTCGGCATCACGGCCGGCGAATCGGAAAACCCGCGCAAGACGATCCCGCGCGCGGTGAAGCAGATTTTCTGGCGGATCATGCTGTTCTACGTGCTCGCGATCTTCGTGATCGGCCTGCTGGTGCCGTACACCGATCCGAACCTGCTGAAGAGCGACGTGACCGACATCGGCGTGAGCCCGTTCACGCTGGTGTTCAGCCATGCGGGGTTCCCGCTCGCGGCCGGCGCGATGAACCTGGTGATCCTGACGGCCGTGCTGTCGGCCGGCAATTCCGGCACCTACGCGGCGACGCGGATGCTGTACAACCTCGCATCGGAAGGGCGCGCGCCGGCCATGTTCGCGACGCTGTCGCCGGGCGGCGTGCCGCGCAACGCGCTGTACGCGACGATGGCCGTCGGCGGGTTGTGCTTCCTCACGTCGCTGACCAGCAACCAGCGCATCTATCTGTGGCTGCTGAATACGGTCGGCATCACCGGCTTCATCGCGTGGCTCGGCATCGCGGTCTGCCATTACCGGTTCCGCAAGGGATTCCTGAAGCAGGGCTATCGGCTCGACCAGCTGCCGTATCGCGCGAAATGGTTTCCGTTCGGGCCGTTGTTCGCGATCGCGATCTGCATCGTGATTTCGCTGGGCCAGGATTACCAGGCATTCTTCGCGGCGCGCATCGACTGGATGGAAGTGCTGTCGATCTATGTGTGGATTCCGCTGTTCGTCGCGATCTGGTGGGCGTATCGCCGCGCGCGCAAGAGCCGGCTCGTGCGCTACGAAGAGATGGACATCGGGCCGTGGCTCGCGCGCTCGGTCGAGGCCGTCGACGCGGCGGCCTCGCAGCACGGGCAGCCGCGCTGATCGCCGGCGGGCGACGGCGAGGCGACGGGAGCCGGTGCGAATCGCATGGCCTCCGTCGAGCGAGCCGTGCCGCCACGCGCGTTTCGGCCAGCGTGCCTGCTTCAACTGCGCCTTCATGAAATCCACCCATGCGCGTACCTTCTGCGGCACGTGCCGCGTCGCGACGTACGGCGCGTAGACGTTCTGCTGCGGAAACCGGTACGCGGGCAGCGCGTCGACCAGCGTGCCGCTTGCGAGATCGTCCTGTGTTCCGGCGCGAAGCGGACGGCTTGATCGTGTGGCGCCACCTGCACGAGACGGCGGTCGCCGCCGCGTGAACGACGCGTGCCGCCGCCGTTACTTGTCCAGCTCCGGATAGTGCCGGAAGATCCCCATGTCGTTGAACGGGATGCGGCGCTCCGATGCCAGGTAGCGCGCGACGGGCGGATGCTCCGCGACGCGATCGTGCAGCGCGACGAGCGCCGCGACCTTGCGCTCCGCGCGCTTCATCGCCTTCGGGAACGCATAGCGCAGCCCCTCGATCAACTGGAACATCGTCAGGTCCGCATAGCTGAGCGCGTTGCCCGCGATATAACCGTTCTTGTGCGGATTCTGTTCGAGCACGCGATCGAAGTAGCCAAGGAACTTCGGCAGCCGGTTCTCGAGGAAATCGGCCGCGCGCTCGGCCGCTTCCGCTTTCTGGTCCTCGTAGTACAGGCCGCTGCCGATCGGATGGTGCGTGTCGTGGATCTCGGTGATGAAATCGGCAGCGGTCAGCTGGATCTGATGCACCCACAGCCGGCCGGCTTCGTCGTCGGGCGCGAGCCCGAGCCGCGCGCCGAGAAACAGCAGGATGTTCGCGGTCTGCCCGACGACCACGTCGCCCGCCTTCAGGAACGGCGGTGCGAACGGCACGCATTCGGCCTGCGTGCTGTCCATCATGCGCATCATGGCCGTCACGCCCATTCCGCGCCCCGATTCGCGCGCGACGTCGACGTAGTCGGCTTCGGCGGCCTCGAGCGCGAGCCGTACGTACTCGCCGCGGCCCTGGATCTCGGGCCAGTAATAGAGTTCATATCGCATGCTGTTCTCCTGTTCGTTGAACCGAATGCTGCCGGCTGCATGAAGGCGGGGCGGCCATGCGGCTCCCGCTGCGAATAGACAGTCTAGGAGATCGCGGGGAAAGTGCCGCGGGCGTCGCGCGTCACGCGCCGCGTTCGCCGCCTTCGGGGCCGTAGAAGAACACCCATGTCGAGAAATCGTCGGAGAAGCCGACGAAGCGATGCTCGGCGTGCGCGGGGACGAACAGCGCGTCGCCGGCCGCGACGTCGCATTCACGCCCGTCGACGACGAAGCGCGACGTGCCGGCGGCGATCACGTAGACCTCGTCGCGCACGTGCGGCGTCTGCCGATCCTCGATGCGCGGCCGGTACAGCTCGACGTCGAGCGTACCGTGGTGAAACAGCGTCGTGAACAGCGTGCCTGCGTCGTCGAGGCGCGCAAGCGATTCTTTCAGGCCGAGCTTCATGAGGGCTCCGGGTCCGGATCACGGGAACGTGCGTTGCGTCATCGTAGCGCGCACGTCGATACGTCGAAACCTCGCGCCGGCCACCGGCGAAACAAGGGGCGATGCGCTCGCCACGGATGAAACGGCTTCGACCATCGGCGAAACGGAGCGGTAGCCGAGCGGATTCGATCGGCATTTTCACTCCAATTTAACCAACGCCGCCTACGATCGTGCTTCGCCGATCGGTGATGCGTCGCGATGCCGTTTCATGCGTGGCTGCCGTTGCCTTTCCCCTTGATTCCGCGAAATCCGGCGGTCCTGCCTGTCGTCAGGCGCGCTCGTCATTCGCCTCCTTTCGTCTCGCACCCATGAGTCAGCATCCCCCGGCCTCGTCCCGCAGAACATTCCTGTCCGCCGCGCCGGCCGTCGCGGCGGCGTCATTCCTCGGCGCATGCGGCGGCGACGACGTCACGTCGGCGCCGATCGGCGACGCCGCGCTCGCCGCGCAGATGTCCGCGAAACTGAACGCCCAGCTCGACGATGCGGCGACGGTCGACGCGATCGTGCCGGCGATGACCGATGTCGGCTTCACGTCGGCGCTGCCGACGGTGCCGGCCGCGCAGATCGGCGCGATCGTCGCGTACAGCTTCGGCAATCGTCCGAACGCGGCGAGCGGCAATACGTCGAGCACCGGCGGCAACCAGTCCGCGCTGCCCGATCCGGGGCCCGTCAACGAAGCGCTCGCGGACGCCGTGTACCGCATCCGCCAGTTGAAACCGGTCAAGGTCTACGCGCAGTGGGAAATCGCGCGCTTTCTCGTATCGAAATACGGGCTGGGCGCCGACGTGCTGTCGTCGATCGAACCGGTGATCGCGAGCGACGGCTCGATCGTCTACCTGAGCACCGCGGGCGTCGCGGCCGTGGCCGTATCGCGTGCGGGCGGCGCGGCCGCGATGGGCACCGTCGCGGTGGTTGGCCATCGCGATCATGCGAAGCGCTGCATCCAGACCTCGCGGCAGGCGGGCATGCAGGCGGCCGCGGTCGCCGAGGTGCCGCTGCCGACCACGTACGACCCGCAGTCGGGCCAGCCGTGGACGCGCAACCGCAGCCTCTATCTCGTGCACGACATGTATGCGCAGATGCTGACGCACGCGATGACCGCGACGATGCAGGCGTTCCCGAAGGGCTGATGCCTTCCGTCGTTTCCCATTCGAATTCCGTGACCATGACGAACCGCCGCCATTTTCTCGCCTCCACTTCATTGCTCGCCGCCTCGTGCGCCGCCGCCGCGCCCGCGTTCGCAAGCGACGCCCCCGTTTCCGATGCGGAACTGCAGCGCCAGATGCTCGGCAAGCTGACGAACGAACTGAACGATCGCGCGACTGCCGCCGACGAAACCGGTTACCTGCTCGACACGTTTTTCTCGTGGACGCCGCCGTCCGTCGACGCGGCCGGCGTCAACACGATCGTCGCGTTCGGCTTCGGCAGCCGCGCCGGGTCATCGGCCGCCGCGCCGCTGCCGGGCCCCGTGAACGAGGCCATCGCCGACGCCGTGTTCCAGCTTCGGCAGAAAGCCGCGGTGCCGGTTTTCGCGCAGCAGGAAGTCGCGAGCGTGCTCGCGTCGAAGTACGGACTGACGGCCGGCGTGACGTCGATCGCGACGCCTGCCGCGGTCGCCGGCAGCCCGATACCGACGCCCGACGGCGTCGCCGCCGCGATCGTCAGGCAGGCCGGTTCGGCCGCGGCGCTCGGCAAGGTCGGCGTGGTCACGCATCGCGATCAGGCGTCGATCGCCGTGCGCGTGTCGAATGCGGCGGGGATGCAGGCGGCGGTGCCGGCCGGACTGTCGCTGCCCGGCACCTACGATGCATCGGCCCAGCAGCCGGCGATGCGGCGGCGCGATCTTTACCTGATGAGCAATGCCGGCATGCAGCTCGCGATGCTGCGGCTCGACCTGATCAATCGCGAATATCCGGGCGGCTAGACGCGCAGCGCACCCCGCGCGCGATCGCCGCGCGCCGGATCGTGCGTGCCACATGTTGGCGGGTAATGCCGATACAGGTATTGGCACTACCAGCCAAACCACTGTTTTTAATGGGTTTTTTCGCGTCCGGCCTGCGCCGCGACGCGTTCTGCGTGGCATAATCGACCGCATCCGCAAGGCTTGTAGTCACAACGACCCCGCATACCCATGGCACAGACTCTCTACGACAAACTGTGGAACACCCACGTGGTCCACACCGAGGAAGACGGCACGACCCTGCTCTATATCGACCGTCAGCTGCTGCATGAAGTCACGAGCCCGCAGGCATTCGAAGGGCTGAAGATGGCGCAGCGCCCGGTGTGGCGCATCAGCGCGAACCTGGCCGTGTCGGACCACAACGTGCCGACCACGGACCGCAGCCACGGCATCGCCGATCCCGTCTCGAAGCTGCAGGTCGACACGCTCGACGCGAACTGCGACGCATTCGGCATCACCCAGTTCAAGATGAACGACGTGCGCCAGGGCATCGTCCACATCATCGGGCCGGAACAGGGCGCGACGCTGCCGGGCATGACGATCGTGTGCGGCGATTCGCATACGTCGACGCACGGCGCGTTCGGCGCGCTCGCGCACGGCATCGGCACGTCGGAAGTCGAGCACGTGCTCGCGACGCAGACCTTGCTGCAGAAGAAGAGCAAGAACATGCTCGTGAAGGTCGACGGCGCACTGCCGCGCGGCTGCACCGCGAAGGACATCGTGCTCGCGATCATCGGCAAGATCGGCACCGCGGGCGGCACCGGCTACGCGATCGAATTCGGCGGCTCGACCATTCGCGCGCTGACGATGGAAGGCCGCATGACCGTCTGCAACATGGCGATCGAAGCCGGCGCGCGCGCGGGCATGGTCGCGGTGGACGACACGACGATCGACTACCTGAAGGGCCGTCCGTTCGTGCCGACCGGCGCGGAATGGGATCAGGCCGTCGAATACTGGCGCCAGTTCAAGTCGGACGACGGCGCGCACTTCGACCGCGTGGTCGAGCTGAACGCGGCGGAGATCGTTCCGCAGGTCACGTGGGGCACGTCGCCGGAAATGGTCACGTCGATCGACGGTCGCGTGCCCGATCCCGAGCGCGAGAAGGATCCGGTCAAGCGCGACGCGATGGAGCGCGCGCTGGCGTACATGGCGCTCGAGCCGAACACGCCGATCGAATCGATCAAGGTCGACAAGATCTTCATCGGCTCGTGCACGAATGCACGGATCGAGGATATCCGCGCGGCCGCGTATGTCGTGAAGAAACTGAACCGTCGCATCGCGTCGAACGTGCGGCTCGCGATGGTCGTGCCGGGCTCGGGCCTCGTGAAGGCGCAGGCCGAGCGCGAAGGGCTCGACAAGGTGTTCACCGACGCGGGCTTCGAATGGCGCGAGCCGGGCTGCTCGATGTGCCTCGCGATGAACGCCGACCGGCTCGATCCGGGCGAGCGCTGCGCGTCGACGTCGAACCGCAACTTCGAAGGCCGGCAGGGCGCGGGCGGTCGCACGCACCTCGTGAGCCCCGCGATGGCGGCGGCCGCGGCGATCGAAGGCCACTTCGTCGACATTCGCCAGCTGGGGTAACGCGTGACGGCATCGAAGGTCATCGCGCGGCTGGTTGCCGCGCTGGCGCTGGCGGGGCTGGGCTTCGGCCTCGCGGGCTGCAATACCGTCCGAGGCTTCGGCGAGGACGTCAACGCCGCCGGCAACGCGCTGAAGCGCGCCGCGGACTGACACCGCCACCGAGAATTTGTCGATGGGCGCCGGCCGCGTGCCGGCCCTTCAACCGGATAGACGGATCATGGAAAAATTCACTGTACATACCGGCGTCGTGGCGCCGCTCGATCGCGAGAACGTCGACACGGACGCGATCATCCCGAAGCAGTTCCTGAAGTCGATCAAGCGCACGGGCTTCGGTCCGAACGCGTTCGACGAATGGCGCTACCTCGATCACGGCGAGCCGGGGCAGGACAACTCGAAGCGTCCGCTGAACCCGGACTTCGTGCTGAACCAGCCGCGCTACCAGGGCGCATCGGTGCTGCTCGCCCGCAAGAATTTCGGCTGCGGCAGCTCGCGCGAGCACGCGCCGTGGGCGCTGCAGCAGTACGGCTTCCGCGCGATCATCGCGCCGAGCTTCGCGGACATCTTCTTCAACAACTGCTTCAAGAACGGCCTGCTGCCGATCGTGCTGACCGAGCAGCAGGTCGATCACCTGTTCAACGACACGTATGCGTTCAACGGTTACCAGCTGACGATCGACCTCGACGCGCAGGTCGTGCGCGCGGGCGACGGCCGCGAGTATCCGTTCGAGATCACCGCGTTCCGCAAGTACTGCCTGCTGAACGGCTTCGACGACATCGGCCTCACGCTGCGCCACGCGGACAAGATCCGCCAGTTCGAAGCGGAGCGGCTCGTGAAGCAGCCGTGGCTCAACACGAAGCTGGTCGGCTGATCGCGCGTGGCGGGTGCGCCGTGCGCGCGCTCGCCGGCCTGTCTCTCCAACAACCTACCCAGTCAGGAATTTCGCATGAAGATTGCAGTGCTGCCCGGCGACGGCATCGGTCCGGAAATCGTCAATGAAGCCGTGAAGGTGCTGAACGCACTCGACGAGACGTTCGAACTCGAACAGGCGCCGGTCGGCGGCGCGGGCTACGAGGCGAGCGGCCATCCGCTGCCCGACGCGACGCTGGCGCTCGCGAAGCAGGCCGACGCGATCCTGTTCGGCGCGGTCGGCGACTGGAAGTACGACTCGCTGGAGCGCGCGCTGCGCCCCGAGCAGGCGATCCTCGGGCTGCGCAAGCACCTCGAGCTGTTCGCGAACTTCCGCCCGGCGATCTGCTATCCGCAGCTCGTCGATGCGTCGCCGTTGAAGCCGGAGCTCGTCGCGGGCCTCGACATCCTGATCGTGCGCGAACTGAACGGCGACATCTACTTCGGCCAGCCGCGCGGCGTGCGCGCGGCGCCGGACGGCCCGTTCGCCGGCGCGCGCGAAGGCTTCGACACGATGCGCTATTCGGAGCCGGAAGTGCGCCGCATCGCGCACGTCGCGTTCCAGGCCGCGCAAAAGCGCGCGAAGAAGCTGCTGTCGGTCGACAAGTCGAACGTACTGGAAACGTCGCAGTTCTGGCGCGACATCATGATCGACGTGTCGAAGGAATACGCGGACGTCGAGCTGTCGCACATGTACGTCGACAACGCGGCGATGCAGCTCGCGAAGGCGCCGAAGCAGTTCGACGTGATCGTCACGGGCAACATGTTCGGCGACATCCTGTCGGATGAAGCGTCGATGCTGACGGGTTCGATCGGCATGCTGCCGTCGGCGTCGCTCGACAAGAACAACAAGGGCCTGTACGAGCCGTCGCACGGTTCGGCGCCGGACATCGCCGGCAAGGGCATCGCGAACCCGCTCGCGACGATCCTGTCGGCCGCGATGCTGCTGCGCTACTCGCTGAATCGCGCCGAGCAGGCCGATCGCATCGAGCGTGCGGTGAAAACGGTGCTCGAACAGGGTTATCGCACGGGCGACATCGCGACGCCGGGCTGCAAGCAGGTCGGCACGGCGGCGATGGGCGACGCGGTGGTCGCGGCGCTGTAAGCGGACGGATCGAAGTCCGGTAACCAAGATGAAAAGGGCGCGAACGGGCCGTAAAAATCGGCCGGTTCGCGCACCGTTGGCCGTTGTGCGGGCCAGCGGCTTTGTGTAGACTCGAACGATGGCGCTGATTTCCCTGATCTCCCCGGTCCTGAAACTCCACGGCAACACTGCCCGTGTGGGTGCGCGCGCCATCGTCATCACGAAAACCATTACCACGAAAACGATCATTAAACGCTGATCGCCGTCGTGCCCGCCTGTTTCCCCGCGCGGTCACGCGGGGACGGAAATGGCGGGGAAGCTCCATTCAAGCAAAGGGTTAGTCATGAACGTAGGTCTCGTAGGTTGGCGCGGCATGGTCGGCAGCGTCCTGATGCAGCGCATGCAGGAAGAGGGCGATTTCGACCTGATCGAACCGGTGTTCTTCAGCACCAGCAACACGGGCGGCAAGGCGCCGTCGTTCGCGAAAAACGAGACTACGCTCAAGGACGCGACCAACGTCGACGAGCTGAAGAAGTGCGACGTGATCATCACGTGCCAGGGCGGCGACTACACGAACGACGTGTTCCCGAAGCTGCGCGCGGCCGGCTGGAACGGCTACTGGATCGACGCGGCGTCGTCGCTGCGGATGAAGGACGACGCGGTCATCATCCTCGATCCGGTCAACCTGGACGTGATCAAGGACGCGCTCGTCAAGGGCACGAAGAACTTCATCGGCGGCAACTGCACGGTCAGCCTGATGCTGATGGCGCTCGGCGGCCTGTTCCGCGAGAACCTCGTCGACTGGATGACGGCGATGACCTACCAGGCCGCATCCGGCGCGGGCGCGCAGAACATGCGCGAGCTGCTGTCGCAGATGGGCGCGCTGCATGGTTCGGTGCAGGAGCAGCTCGCCGATCCGGCTTCCGCGATCCTCGACATCGACCGCCGCGTGCTCGCGACGATGAACAGCGACGCGATGCCGACGAGCCAGTTCGGCGTGCCGCTCGCCGGTTCGCTGATCCCGTGGATCGACAAGGATCTCGGCAACGGGATGTCGAAGGAAGAGTGGAAGGGCGGCGCGGAAACCAACAAGATCCTCGGCAAGCCGGCGATGGGCGAGCCGGGTGCGATCCCGGTCGACGGGCTGTGCGTTCGGATCGGTGCGATGCGCTGCCATTCGCAGGCGCTGACGATCAAGCTGAAGAAGGATGTGCCGCTCGACGAAATCAACGGCATCCTCGCGTCCGCGAACGACTGGGTGAAGGTCGTGCCGAACGAGCGTGAAGCGTCGATGCGCGACCTGTCGCCGGCGAAGATCACCGGCACGCTGACGGTGCCGGTCGGCCGCCTGCGCAAGCTCGCGATGGGCGGCGAATACCTGTCGGCGTTCACGGTCGGCGATCAGCTGCTGTGGGGCGCGGCCGAGCCGCTGCGCCGCATGCTGCGCATCCTGCTCGACAAGTAAGCACGGCTGTCCGGCCAGCGGGCCGGGCTGCATGACACGACGCGCCGCGTCGGCCTCGAGATCCGGGGCCGGCGCGGCGCGTTTTTCATGCGCGGTTCAACGCAGGTTCAGCAGCGTCTGGTCGACCGCCTGCTGGGTCTTGATCGTCTGCGCGTTCGCCTGGTAATTGCGCTGCGCGGTGATCAGGTTCACGAGCTCGGTCGTCAGGTTCACGTTCGAATTTTCCAGCGCGCTCCCCTGCAGCGTGCCGTGGTTCGTGCTGCCCGGCGCGGCGATCTGCGGCACGCCGGACGCGGCCGTTTCCGCATACTGGTTGCCGCCGATGTTCACGAGCCCGTTCGGGTTGTTGAAGTTCGCGAGCGCGATCAGGCCGAGCACCGCGCTCTGGCCGTTCGAGTAGTTGCCGGTCAGCTTGCCGTCGGTGCCGATCGAGAACGTCGTCAGCGTGCCGCTCGCGAAGCCGTCCTGCGCGAGATTGGTCACGCCGTCCTTGCCGCCGTACTGCGTCGTGCCGCCCAGGTCGAGCGTCAGGTTCTGCGGATTGGCGCCGCCCGTCGTGTTCGGGATCGAGAACGCGAACTGGCCGAGGCTCGGCGTCGGCTGGCCGGTCGCGGCCGACGTCGTCGAGCTGATCCGGCCCGACGCATCGAACGTGACGGTGCCGAGATTCGTCGGCGTCTGGCCCTGCACGCCCGCGTAGGCCAGCCACGTGCCGGCCGCGCTCTTCGCGAAGTACATCGTGACCTGCTGCGAGCCGCCGAGCGTGTCGTAGACCTGGATCGACGAGTTGTAGTTGTACGTCGTGTTGTCGGTCGCGTTGAACGGCGTCTTGGCCGGCACCTTGTCCTGCGCGTTCAGGTTGAACTGGCCGGTGATCTTGCTCGTCGCGCGCGGCGCGATGTTGTTGGTCGGCGCCTGGAGCGGCACGGTCTGCGCGGTGTTGATCACGCCGCCGGCGCCCGCCGCATAGCCCATCAGGTTGCGGCCTTGCGCGTCGACGATCGCGCCGTTCTTGTCGCGATGGAACGTGCCGTCGCGCGAGTACGTGGTCACGCCGTTGCTGGACATCTGGAAGAAGCCGTTGCCGTTGATCGCGACGTCGAGCGACGACTTCGTCGAATTGATCGTCCCCTGGCCGAAATTCTGCTGCACCGACGCGAGCCGCGTGCCGATGCCGATCTGCGTGTTGACCGACGTCGCGACCGAATTCGCGTACATGTCGGCGAAGTTCGCGCGTCCCTGCTTGAAGCCGACCGTGTTTGCGTTCGCGATGTTGTTGCCGATGACGTCGAGATTGCTCGACGCACCGGCCAATCCGCTCAAGCCCTGCTGATAGCCCATGTTCGGTCCCCGTAACGAGCTGGTGAGTGAATGCAGTCGTGCGACTGCGCGATGACCCTCCGGTACTTCACGGCATCAGCCCGGCCGCGCGCGCCCGCCTTTCCGGCATGTGCAGGCGCGAGGTCGAAAGATGCCGATTCCTGTTTGAAGACGATCGTATCGACGGCGATTATTTGGTCTGTGTAATTTTGTGTAATGTAATTGAATTGATGCAGAAACGATCGCTTTTGTATGAGCAATGGCGTGGGCGTAAGGCGGTGAAAGCCTTATGGGGTGGGGCTTCGGCCGTGTAAATTTTCATTTCTCCGATAAGAGACGGGAATTGCCTTCTTATCGACGAATTGAAATTTTTCGGGAGCGGGATTAAGCGCCGATCAGGATTTGTTTTGATTTTCGGCGGCTAGTTCATTAACGGAGGGCAGGGCGGATTGTTGAGAAAATCCCTGCGATTCTGTCGTCGTGATCCTGCGGCGGACGCTGGGTCGGCGCCGGAAAGCCGCTTCCTCCGACAGGGGCGCGACGCTGCTGCGAGACGGCTTTCGCCTGCGGCACGCAGGTTCGTCCTGATCGATCGGATGCATCGACTACGACAGGCGCGGCCGCGCGACACGAGCGCCTACCCCGCGCCCGGTTGCACCTGCCGGCGACGAATTCGGCCGGAACCCGATCGTGTGAAGTAAACTACGCGGTTACGACGCACAGACCCGCCGAAAGCGTCGCGTTCCGCGCGACGCTTTTGCATTTCTGCAGCCATTTATTGACGCTTCCAACCGTGAATCCGAGCCGCGCCTGCGCGCGGCGATAGAGCCAACGATGTCCCGAATTTCCTTGTTTCCGCGTCAGTCCCGTCTGTCGCGTGCCGTGCGTGGCGCGCTGGCGATCCTGGCGCTCGGCGCAGCCGCATCGGCATGGGCAGTCGGCGCCGGCGAACTGCCGGCGTCCGCTGCCGGCGCCGCCGCTCCGCTTACCGTGACGGTCCAGCCGGGCCAGTCGCTGAACGACATCGCGAAAGCGGCCACGCAATCGCACGATCCGGGCGTGCTCGCGCGCGCTGGCCGTGCGCTGTTCGACGCCAATCCGCAGGCGTTCATGAAGCGCGACGCGAGC
>FTHQ01000310.1_pt1 | contig 47552 bp, 42 predicted proteins | sample 1641001 | NCBI WGS metagenome assembly FTHQ01 (sample SAMEA3914872, study PRJEB12502) | metagenome | biome: forest; material: soil | place: Canada | collected 2011-07-03 | depth 0.3 m | reverse complement strand
GGCAGATCCATCTGGCGATGATCGAGGGCCACGACGGCAGGCCGTGGCCGCGGACGCTGTTTCATCAGTTCGCTTCTTTTTGTCGTACGCAACGGCTGCAATCCGGGGCTTCAGGCGCGCGCGGCATCGCGTGTGCCGGCGTTACCCGCCTGACGATACGCATCGGGATCGATGCGGCGCATTTCCGCTTCGATCCATGCTTCGACCTGCGAGTTCAATGCATCGGGCGTTAGCCCTTCGCTCGCGATCGGCTTGCCGATCGACACCGTGACGACGCCCGGGAATTTCGTGAACGAGTTACGCGGCCACACCCGCCCTGCATTGTGCGCGATCGGCACGACCGGCGTGCCGATCGCGCACAATGCAGGGCGGGTGTGGCCGCGTAACTCGTTCACGAAATTCCCGGGCGTCGTCACGGTGTCGATCGGCAAGCCGATCGCGAGCGAAGGGCTAACGCCCGATGCATTGAACTCGCAGGTCGAAGCATGGATCGAAGCGGAAATGCGCCGCATCGATCCCGATGCGTATCGTCAGGCGGGTAACGCCGGCACACGCGATGCCGCGCGCGCCTGAAGCCCCGGATTGCAGCCGTTGCGTACGACAAAAAGAAGCGAACTGATGAAACAGCGTCCGCGGCCGGCTCGTCGAAGAGCGGCAGATCCATCTGGCGATGATCGAGGGCCACGACGGCAGGCCGTGGCCGCGGACGCTGTTTCATCAGTTCGCTTCTTTTTGTCGTACGCAACGGCTGCAATCCGGGGCTTCAGGCGCGCGCGGCATCGCGTGTGCCGGCGTTACCCGCCTGACGATACGCATCGGGATCGATGCGGCGCATTTCCGCTTCGATCCATGCTTCGACCTGCGAGTTCAATGCATCGGGCGTTAGCCCTTCGCTCGCGATCGGCTTGCCGATCGACACCGTGACGACGCCCGGGAATTTCGTGAACGAGTTACGCGGCCACACCCGCCCTGCATTGTGCGCGATCGGCACGACCGGCGTGCCGGTTTCGATCGCGAAGCGCGCGCCACCCGTCTTGTACTTGCCCTGCTTGCCGACCGGCGTACGCGTGCCTTCGGGGAACATGATCATCCATGCGCCTTCCGACAGGCGCTTCTTGCCCTGGCGGATCACCGAATTGAACGCGTTCTTGCCTTCCTTGCGGTTGATGTTGACCATGTGCAGCAGCCCGAGCGCCCAGCCGAAGAACGGCACGTACAGCAGCTCGCGCTTGAACACGTAGCAGAGCGGCTTGGGCATCAGCGCCGGGAACGCGAGCGTCTCCCAGGCGGACTGGTGCTTCGACAGCAGCACGGCCGGGCCGTCGGGCAGGTTTTCCATCCCTTCGATCCGGTAGCGGATGCCGTTCAGCCAGCGCACGACCCACAGCGTCGACTTGCACCAGCCGGCCGCCATCCAGTAGCGCGCGTCGGGGCGCATGAACGGAAACGCGATGAAGCACGCGGTGGCGTACGGCACCGTGTACAGGATGAAGTAGATCAGCAGCAGCAGGGAGCGGACGAAGCGCATCGGCGTGAGTCTGGCGTTGGGGAGGATGCGCGCGGCAGCCGCATCACTCGTGTTCGTGTGAAAGAAAATCGAGCGCAAACGCGCGCAGGTCGTCGTGGACCTTCGTGCCGGGCGGCAGATTGCCCGCGGCGAGCGTTTTCTTGCCCTTGCCGGTCAGCACGAGGTGCGGCTGGAAGCCGACCGCGACGCCGGCCTGCAGGTCGCGCAGCGAATCGCCGACGACCGGCGTGTGATCGGGATCGATCTCGAAGCGCTCGGCGATCATCTGCATCATGCCGGGTTTCGGCTTGCGGCAGTCGCAATGATCTTCGGCCGTATGCGGGCAGAAGAACACCGCGTCGATGCGCGCGCCGACCGCGGCCGCCGCGCGATGCATTTTCAGGTGCATCTCGTTGAGCGCGGCCATGTCGAACAGCCCGCGACCGATGCCGGACTGGTTGGTCGCGACGACCACGCGGTAGCCCGCGTGGTTGAGCCGGGCGATCGCCTCGAAGCTGCCGGGCAGCGCGATCCATTCGTCGGGCGTCTTGATGAACGCGTCCGAATCGACGTTGATCACGCCGTCCCGGTCGAGGACGACGAGCTTTCGGTTGGGGCTGGTCGGCATCGGGCGGCCCTTATGCGGCGAGCTTCGAGATGTCGGCGACGCAGTTCATCTGCTGGTGCAGCGCGGACAGCAGCGCGAGACGGTTCGCGCGCAGGGCCGGATCTTCCGCGTTGACCATCACGTCGTTGAAGAACGTGTCGACCGGCGCGCGCAGCGCGGCGAGCGCCGACAGCGCGCCCGTGTATGCACGCGCCTCGAGCTGCGACTGCACGTGCGGCGTGACGGCCGCGAGCTGTTCGTGCAGCGCCTTCTCGGCGGCCTCGACGAGCAGCGTCGGCTGCACCGCGCCGTTCGCGCCGCCTTCCGACTTCTTCAGGATGTTCGAGATCCGCTTGTTCGCGGCCGCGAGCGCTTCGGCTTCCGCGAGGCGCGTGAATTCGCGCACCGCGTCGAGACGCGCGACGAGATCGTCGATGCGCGTCGGATTCAGGCTCAGCACCGCGTCGATTTCGCCGGCCGAATAGCCGCGCTCGCGCAGCAGGCCGCGCAGGCGATCCATGAAGAACGCGAAGATCGCGTCGGTCGATTCGGCGACGCCCGGCACGCCGTTAAAGCGTGCATGGGCCGTGCGCAGCAGCGAGACGAGATCGAGCGGCAGCTGCTTTTCGAGCAGCAGGCGCAGCACGCCGAGCGCGTGGCGGCGCAGCGCGAACGGATCCTTCTCGCCGGTCGGCGCGAGGCCGATGCCCCAGATGCCGACGATCGTTTCGAGCTTGTCGGCGAGCGCGACGGCGGTCGACACCGGCGTGGTCGGCAGTGCGTCGCCGGAAAAGCGCGGCTGGTAGTGCTCGGCGCATGCGAGCGCGACGTCGTCGGCTTCGCCGTCGTGGCGCGCGTAGTACGTGCCCATCGTGCCCTGCAGTTCCGGGAACTCGCCGACCATGTCGGTCAGCAGGTCGGCCTTCGCGAGGCGCGCGGCGCGCTTCGCGTGCGCGGTGTCGGCGCCGATCGCAGGGGCGATTTCGCCGGCCAGCGCCTCGAGGCGCTCGACGCGGGCGAGCGCCGAACCGAGCTTGTTGTGATAGACGACGTTCGCGAGTTGCGGCACGCGGTCGGCGAGCGGCTTCTTCTTGTCCTGCTCGAAGAAGAACTTCGCATCGGCGAGGCGCGGGCGCACGACGCGCTCGTTGCCCTCGATGATCTCGCCCGGCGTCTTCGTCTCGATGTTCGACACGATCAGGAAGCGCGAGCGCAGCTTGCCGGCGACGTCGGTCAGCGCGAAATACTTCTGGTTCGTCTGCATCGTGAGGATCAGGCATTCCTGCGGCACCTGCAGGAATTCGTCCTCGAAGCGGCACGGGTAGACGACCGGCCATTCGACCAGCGACGTGACTTCGTCGAGCAGCGATTCGGGCATCACGACCGTGTCGCCGTTCGCATGTTCGTTCAGTTGCGTGCGGATCGTTTCGCGGCGATCGGCGAAGTGCGCGATCACGCGGCCCTTGTCGCGCAGCGTGTCGGCGTACGCGCGGGCGTGCTGGATCGCGACCAGGCCGTCGGACAGGAAGCGGTGGCCGAGCGTCGTGTCGCCGGCGTCGACGCCGAACGCGGTGACGGGCACGATGCGGTCGTCGTGCAGCACCGTCAGGCGATGCACCGGGCGCACGAACTTCACGTCCGAGCCGTCCGGGCGCTGGTACGTCATGAATTTCGGGATCGGCAGCTTCGCGAGCGCCTCGTCGAGCGCGGCCTGCAGGCCGTCGGCGAGCGTGGCGCCGGCCGCCGAGTAATTGATGAAGAACGCTTCGGCCTTGCCGTCCTGCGCGCGCTCGAGATCGGCGATCGACAGGTTCGGGTGGCCGAGCGCCGCGAGCTTCTTCGCGAGCGGGGCCGTCGGCTTGCCTTCGGCGTCGAGCGCGACCGACACGGGCAGGACCTTTTCGCGGACCTGCCGGTCAGGCGCGACGGCGCGCACGTTCTGCACGACGACCGCGAGGCGGCGCGGCGTGGCGTAGCGTTCGAACACGAGTTCGCCTTCGACGAGGTCGCGCGCCGCGAGGCGTTGCGCGAGACCTTCGGCGAATGCGTCGCCGAGGCGCGCGAGGGCCTTCGGCGGCAGCTCTTCGGTCAGCAGTTCGACGAGCAGGGGGGCGGGATGATTGTGCGTCATGGTTGGATTGAATCTCGTCTCGTCAGACCTGATCGATCTTGCGTTCGACCTTGAGCGGCGGCGCCCATGCCGGCTGGGCGGCGTCCTGGGCGTCGGTGGTGAGGCCCGGCACGCCCGGCGGGTTGCCGAGCATCGGGAAGCCGAGCTTCTCGCGCGAGTCGTAGTAAGCCTGCGCGACGAGACGCGACAGTGCGCGGATGCGGCCGATGTACGCGGCCCGCTCGGTCACCGAGATCGCGCCGCGCGCGTCGAGCAGGTTGAACGTGTGGCCGGCCTTCAGCACGAGTTCGTACGCGGGCAGCGCGAGCTGCGCGTCGATCATCTTCTTCGCTTCCGCTTCGTAGCTGTTGAAGAACGTGAACAGCAGGTCGACGTTCGCGTGCTCGAAGTTGTAGGTCGACTGCTCGACCTCGTTCTGGTGGTACACGTCGCCGTACGACAGGCGGCGCAGCTCGGGGCCGTTCGGGCCTTGCTCTTCCCACTCGGTCCACACGAGGTCGTACACGTTCTCGACCTTCTGCAGATACATCGCGAGGCGCTCGAGGCCGTACGTGATCTCGCCGAGCACCGGCTTGCATTCGAGCCCGCCGACTTCCTGGAAATACGTGAACTGCGTGACTTCCATCCCGTTCAGCCACACTTCCCAGCCGAGGCCCCACGCGCCGAGCGTCGGGTTCTCCCAGTCGTCCTCGACGAAGCGCACGTCGTTCTGCTTCAGGTCGAAGCCGAGCGCCTCGAGCGAGCCGAGGTACAGGTCGAGGATGTTTTCCGGCGCCGGCTTGAGCACGACCTGGTACTGGTAGTAGTGCTGCAGGCGGTTCGGGTTTTCGCCATAGCGGCCGTCCTTCGGGCGGCGCGACGGCTGCACGTACGCGGCGCGCCACGGCTCGGGGCCGACCGCGCGCAGGAACGTGTGGACGTGCGACGTGCCCGCGCCGACTTCCATGTCGATGGGCTGGAGCAGGGCGCAACCCTGCTTGTCCCAGTAGGACTGCAGCGTCAGGATGATTTGCTGAAACGTAAGCATGAAGAGCCTTCGTGGCGCTGGCGCTCCGTTGCGGACGGCGCTCCGGGCGGGCCCGGAGGGTCGGCTCGCGCGGCGGCGCGGCTTGTTAGTGTGCTGAAACGCGTAATTTTACCGGATCGGCGACCGGATGCGGCCGGAAGGCCGATGCGGGCATCGCCGCACCGCTCCCGCGGCCTGCGCGCACGCGCGCGGCGCCCCTGCCGCGGCGCGTCGCGCGGGCGGTAAGATGCGCGTATTGCGGCGCGCCACGCGTGCCGCGTCACCGCTTGCCGATGCCGATTGCATGGATGAACCGACCGACATTCTGATTCCGCTGCTTCCGCCGTTCCTCGCGTTGCTCGGCCAGGCCGCCGACGCGCAGGCGCGCGGCGAGCGCGCCGCGCACGATCTGTGGCTGGCCGCCGCCGCCCATCTGCATGCGGTCGATGCCGACGCGCTCGTGCGGCTCACGACGGCGCTCGTCGCGCGGCAGCGCACGGCCGACGCGCTCGCGCTCGCCGAATGCGCGGTGCGCGTGCAGCCGGGCGCGGCCACACACTTCAACCATGGCTATGCGCTGCAGATGGCCGGCCGTCACGCGGACGCGGTCGCGCCGTACCGCGCGGCGCTCGCGATCGATGCCGGCTGGCCGTCGCTGCGCAACAACCTCGCGATCGCGCTGCGCTTGTCGGGCGCCGATCGCGCGGAAGAGATCGCGTTGCTCGACGCGGCCGTGCAGCACGATCCGCAGGACGTGCAGGCATGGATCAACCTCGTCGTCGCGCGGATCGCGACGCACGACCTGGACGGTGCGCTCGCGTGCGCCGCGCGGCTCGTCGAGCTCGCGCCCGACAACGCGCTCGCGATGAACAACGTCGCGATGGCGATGAAGGAGGCGCAGCGCTGGGACGAGGCCGAGCGCCATGCGGCGCGCGCCTGCGAACTCGCGCCCGACGATGCGTCGTTCCGCTTCAATCTCGCGATCATCCAGCTGGTGCGCGGCAACCACGCGGCCGGTTGGCGTGGCCACGAGGCGCGCTGGGACGGCGCGGGCGAGTTGCGCGGTCGCCGGCCGGCACTGCCGGGCCCGCGCTGGCAGGGCGAGCCGCTCGCCGGCAAGACGCTGCTGGTGTGGGGCGAGCAGGGGCTCGGCGACGTGCTGCAGTTCTGCCGCTTCGTCGTGCCGCTCGCCGAACGCGTGCATCGCGAAGGCGGCCGGCTCGCGTGGAATACGTTTCCGGCGCTCGGTACGCTGATGCAGCGCAGTCTCGGCGCGCACGCGGACGTGTTCGGCGCGGGCGGCGGCATCGATGCGCTGCCGGCATTCGATTACGAAGTGCCGTTGATCGGCCTGCCGCTGATGCTCGGGATGGAGGCGTCGACGCTCGCCGCGTCGGTGCCTTACCTGCGGGCCGAACCACGCGCACGTGATGCATGGCGCGCGCGGCTCGCGGGCGATGGCCGGCTGAAGGTCGGGCTCGTGTGGACGGGCAGCGCGGGCCATCAGCGCAATCCGTTCCGGCGCGTCGGGCTCGAGCGCTATGCCGACGCGTTTCGCGGCATCGACGGCGTCGCGTTCTATTCGCTGCAGCCGGGTGCGGATGCGGATGTCGCCGCCGCGCGCGCGGCGGGCTTTGCGATCGACGACTACACGGCCGAGTTGAAGAGCTTCGACGATACGGCCGCGTTCATCGGCGCGCTCGATCTCGTGATCACCGTGTGCACGTCGGTCGCGCACCTGGCCGGCGCGCTCGGTGCGCGCACCTGGGTGCTGCTCGACGTGAATCCGCACTGGCCGTGGCTGCTCGATCGCGCGGACAGCCCGTGGTATCCGACCGCGACGTTGTACCGGCAGCCGACGTTCGGCGCGTGGGCGCCGGTGATGGAGGAAGTGAGCCGCGATCTGCGCGGCCTTGCCGCGCAGCCGGCGCAACAGGATCGATCGAACTGATCGTCCCGGCCCGCCTGAGCGGCCGGCCGGTTCGTGGTCACGGGCCGCCGCGCGCGGCAGCGGCCCGCTGCATCATGCCGCTTCGTCGTCGCCGGGCTTGCGGCCGTTGCGCCGCCGCAGCCCGGGCCCGAACGTGAAGCCGAACGCGAGCAGCACGAGCGACACCGCGAGCACGATATTGTTGCCGCTCGTCACGTACGGCGTGAAGCCGCTCGTGCCTTCGATCCGCACGTCGAGCGAGCCGATCGTGAACGGCTTCAACTGGCCGAGCACGCGGCCGTGCGCGTCGATCGCGGCCGTCATCCCGGTGTTGGTCGAGCGCAGCATCGGCCGGCCCGTTTCGAGCGAGCGCATCCGGGCGATCTGCAGGTGCTGGTCGAGCGCGATCGTGTCGCCGAACCACGCGAGGTTCGTCACGTTGACGAGCACGCCCGGCGGCTGCGGGTTGTCGCGGATCGTCGCGGCGATTTCCTCGCCGAACAAGTCCTCGTAGCAGATGTCGGCCATCACCGGCTGGTTGTGCACGAGGAACGGCTTCTGCACGGGCGCGCCGCGCGCGAAGTCGCCGAGCGGCATCTTCATCAGGTCGACGAACCACCGGAAGCCCCACGGAATGAACTCGCCGAAGGGCACGAGGTGGTGCTTGTCGTAGTGATAGATGTCGCGCGAGTTCGGCGTCACGCCGTACAGGCTGTTCGTGTAGTCGACGTAGTGGCCGTCCTCGGTCACCGACGCGCCGACCGCGCCGAACAGCACGGCCGAGCCGGTCGTGTCGCTGAACTTGCGGATCGCGACCGCGAACGGCTCGGGCAGCTCCTGGATCATCACCGCGATCGCGGTCTCGGGCGTGACGATCAGGTCGGCCGGCTTCTCGACGATCATCTGCTGATACATCTTGATCGCTGCGTCGATGCCTTCCTGCTCGAACTTGATGTCCTGCTTCACGTTGCCCTGCAGCAGCCGCACGGTGAGCGGCGCGTTCGCGGGCACGATCCAGGTGACCTGCGACAGTCCGAGGCCGGCCGCGACGAGCGCGACGGCGATGCCGGCCGGCGCGGCGACGCGCACGCGGGCGTTGCCGCCGGATGCACCGGCTCCGTTGTCACGCACGGGCGACGGACGCGCGGCGACGAGCGCCTGCACGACCAGTGCGGCGAACAGCGCGAGCACCCACGCGATCCCGTACACGCCGACCACCGGCGCAAAGCCGGCGAACGGGCCGTCGACCTGCGGGTAGCCGCTGCCGAGCCACGGAAAGCCGGTGAACACGGTGCCGCGCAGCCATTCGCCGAGCGCCCACGCGCTCGCGAACGCAAACGCGCCGTGCCAGGTCGGCGAGAACGGCCGCGGGTCGGGCGCGCGGCGATGCCACGCATGGCCCGCGCAGAACGACCACAGCCCGGCCGAGAACGCCGGGTACAGCGACAGGTACAGCGAGAACAGCACGAGCGCGCCGCCCGCGAGCGGCGCGGCCATCTCGCCGTACACGTGCATGCTGATGTAGAGCCACCAGACGCCGCTGATGAAGTTGCCGAAGCCGAACGCGCCGCCGGTGAGCGCGGCACCGCGCCAGCTCGACGTGCGCGTCAGCTGTGCGAAAAACCAGACGAATACGACGAGCTGCAGCCAGCCGCCGTGCGGCGTGGGCGCGAAGCTGAGCGTATTGGCGGCGCCGGCGAGCAGCGCGGCCGGATAATGCCAGCGCGGCAGCGCGCGGCCGGGGGCCGGCGCGAGAAGGCCGCCAGCCGGGCGGGACGGGATCGGATCGTCCATGTGAAGCGGAAGTGGGCGAGCGGTTGAAGGAGGCGCGGCTGGCGCGGAACGGTCAGTCTTCGTGCGAGGTTTCGGCGCGACGGCTGGCGAGCGGGTTGCGGCGCACCAGCAGCACATGAACCTGGCGCGCATCGCCGCGCTGGATTTCGAACGCGAGGTTGCCGAGCTGCAGCTTCTCGCCGCGGTGCGGCACGCGTCCGAAATGATGGGTGATCAGCCCGCCGATCGTGTCGACTTCGTCGTCGGGGAAATCGGTGCCGAACACCTCGTTGAACTGTTCAATCTCGGTGAGCGCACGCACGCGGTAGCGGCCGTCCGGCCCCGCGATGATGTTGCCGGCTTCCTCGTCGAAGTCGTATTCGTCCTCGATGTCGCCGACGATCTGTTCGAGCACGTCCTCGATCGTGATCAGGCCCGCGACGCCGCCGTATTCGTCGACGACGATCGCCAGGTGGTTGCGGTTCACGCGGAAGTCGTGCAGCAGCACGTTCAGGCGCTTCGATTCCGGAATGAACACGGCCGGGCGCAGCATCCCGCGCACGTCGAACTCTTCCTCGGCGTAGAAGCGCAGCAGGTCCTTCGCGAGCAGCACGCCGATCACGTTGTCGCGGTTCTCCTCGTACACGGGGTAGCGCGAGTGCGCCTTTTCGAGGACGAACGGGATGAAATCCTCGGGCTTGTCGGCGATGTTGATCGCGTCCATCTGCGCGCGCGGCACCATGATGTCGCGGGCGCACAGATCGGATACCTGGAACACGCCTTCGATCATCGACAGCGAATCGGCGTCGATCAGGTTGCGTTCGTGGGCGTCCTGGAGGATTTCCAGCAGCTCGCCGCGGGATTCGGGCTCGGGCGAGATGAAGTCGGTCAGGCGCTCGAGCAGCGAGCGCTTTTCTTGCGGTTTGTCGGTTGACTTACGACTGGGATACGAATCGTTCATGGTGGTGCGCCCGGGTCATGCCGGGGCGCGCGGTCACGGAGTAGGCAAGGATACACCAAGGGCACGACGCGACCGTGTCACCCCGGCCGCACGGCCAGGATGGGCGGCTCGCGCGGGCCCGCTCGCGGACGGCCGCGCCGGGCGCGACGCCGTCCTCGGGTCCATCCTAGCGCAGAAAGAGTCGGCGGGGCGCGGCGGCAAAAAAACGGCGGCGGCAAGGGCGGCGCGGCCCGACGCGGGACATCGGTCGTGAGCGCGGCATTCTGCCGCAGGCGGGCGCCGCCGGCGCGCGGTTCAGAACCGCATGCCGGCCGAGCAGCCGCCGGCGGCCGCGCCGTTGGTCGCGGCGCCGCCGCAGCCGAGGATTCCGCAGCCGGACAGCGCGACGCCCGCGGCGACGAGCAGCGCGGCGATCCTGCCGCGCGACCAGTTTGACGGTTTCATCGGGGATGTCCTCGTTCGGATGCGCGGGCGGCGTGGTGTCGCATCACCGGCATCGCGCCAGCAGCCCTTCCAGCGCGCGGTCGGGGATGCCGCTCGCGCGCAGCGCGTCGACCGTGCGGCTCACGTAGTCGAGCGTCGTGCCGTAGCGGCCGGCCGCGCAACTGAACACTTCCTTCACGACGGGATCGGTCAGCTTGCCCGTATAGGTCGGTGCATCGCGGCGCATCACGAACGCGAGCGCGTTCACGCGTTCGCCGGTCTCGAGCGAGCACGGCAGCCACGCGGGCCGGTACGAGCCCATCGGCATCTCGCGCTTCCACAGCGTCTCGAGATGCGGCTGCGCGGTCGGGCCGGAGAGCCGGAACGCGATGCCCGAGCACGAGCCGCCGCGATCGAGCGCGAGCACGAGGCCCGGCCGTTCGGGGGTGCCGCGGTTCACGCGCGACCACAGGTAGAGCCCGCGGTGATAGCCGTGCACCTTGCCGCGTACGGCGGCGACGGTCGGCAGCCCGGGGTTCCAGATCAGCGAGCCATAGCCGAACAGCCACAGATCCTGCCGGCCGTCCCAGTCGCGCATCGTATGCGCGAGCGACGCCGCGAGCTCGTCTTCCGTCAGCAGACGGCCTTCGCCGATCGACGGCGGGTAGGCGGGCGGCAGCATCGCGGCGTTACGCATCGGGCGGACGGCTTACTGGTACGGGTTCGGGAAACCCAGTTTAGCGAGGATGTCGACTTCGAGCGCTTCCATTTCGGCCGCGTCCTCGTCGCTGGTCTCGTGATCGTAGCCCTGCGCGTGCAGCGCGCCGTGCACCAGCAGGTGCGCGTAATGGGCCATGAGCGGCTTGCCCTGGTCGTGCGCTTCCTTCTCGACCACCGGGCAGCACAGCACCAGGTCGCCGATCACGGTGCCGTCGGGCGCCGCGTCGTACGCGAAGGTCAGCACGTTGGTCGGATAGTCCTTGTGGCGGTAGCCGGCGTTCAGCGTACGGCCTTCGTTCTCGCCGACGAAGCGCACGGTGAGCTGCGCGCTCGCGAACAGCGCCGGCTCGAGCCATTCGGCGATCAGCTTGCGCTTGGGGAGCGTCTTGCGCACGTCGCTCGTGATCTCGTCGCCGTACTGCACCGACAGGTCGAGTTCCAGCGCGCGCGGCTCGTCTTCCGGATCGTCCTCGCGCGGCGCGAACTCGGCGCCGACGTGCAGCGTCACGCTGTCGTAATGCTCGGGTTGCAGCGCGAGCTTCGCGCGCATCGCCGGATCGTTGTGCTGCGCGACGATCGCGACGGCCGCGTCGCCCGAGCTGCCCGACAGGTCGAACATCAGGCTGCGGCCGTCCGGGAAGTCGATCCGCAGCCCTTGCGCGTTGACGGTGCGGGCTTTGCCCTTCGCGTCGAACAGCGAAAGGCGGGGGGATTCGGACGCGGCGGACTGGGCGCGACCGGACTTGCGGGAACGGGAGGATTTCATGACGCGTGCGGCGATTGGGACGCGTTGAGGATACACCAAACGGCCGATCGCGCCCGAATTCGGCCGGGCTGCGCGCGGGTGAAAAAAAGCCCGGCGCGCCATGACGGCGGGCCGGGCCGGCAGGCCTGGGGCAGCGCACGCGCGCCGCCGCTCAGCCGTCCTGGTGCTGCGCGTGGAATTCGTCGTACGCCTCGACGATGCGCGCGACGAGCGGATGGCGCACCACGTCCGCGCTCGTGAAGCGGGTGAGCGCGATGCCGCGCACGCCGCCGAGCACCTGCTGCGCCTCGACGAGGCCGCTCTTGTGGCCGCGCGGCAGGTCGACCTGGCTCGTGTCGCCCGTCACGACCGCCTTCGAGCCAAAGCCGATCCGCGTGAGGAACATCTTCATCTGCTCGGGCGTCGTGTTCTGCGCCTCGTCGAGGATGATGAACGCGTGGTTCAGCGTGCGGCCGCGCATGTACGCGAGCGGCGCGATCTCGATCATCTGGCGCTCGAACATCTTGGCCGTCTTGTCGAAGCCGAGCAGGTCGTACAGCGCGTCGTACAGCGGACGCAGGTACGGGTCGACCTTCTGCGCGAGATCGCCGGGCAGGAAGCCGAGCCGCTCGCCGGCCTCGACGGCCGGGCGCGTCAGCACGATCCGCTTGACCTGGTCGCGCTCGAGCGCGTCGACCGCGCACGCGACTGCGAGGTAGGTCTTGCCGGTGCCGGCCGGCCCGATGCCGAACGTCACGTCGTGCGACAGGATCTGCTTCAGGTATTCGCGCTGGGCGGGCGTGCGGCCGCGCAGGTCGGCGCGCCGCGTGTAGAGCTTCGGCGCCGGCTCTTCGTCCGGCTCGTCCGCGTCGAGCTGCACGACCGGTTCGTCGAACGGATGATCGGGGTCGCCGCGAAAGCGCACGTCGAGCGTGTCCTGGCGGCCGTTGCCGGCCGTGTGGCGCACCTCGACCAGCGCGAGCTGGATGTCGTCGACCGACAGCGGATCGCGCGCGCGGTTGTAGAAGTTTTCGAGCGCGGCGAGCGCGAGCTTGGCGCCGCGCCCGCGGATCGTGATCCGGTGGCCGCGCCGCGCGAGCGTGACGTCGAGCGCCTGTTCGATCTGCCGCAGGTTCTCGTCGAGCGGGCCGCAGAGGTTGGCGAGGCGCGCGTTGTCGTCGCGCGGGGCGGTGAATTCCAGTGCTTGGACGGTCTTCAAAGTAGCGTCGGGCTCCTGTCGGGCGTCAATCAGTGGGTGGCCGCGCTCGCGTCGTCGCTGACGATCACGAGCTCGCCGCGCAGCGAGTGCGGGTACGCATGGTTGATCTTCACGTCGATCATCTGGCCGATCAGGCGCGGGTGCGACGCGAGCGGCGCCGGGAAATTCACGACCCGGTTGTTCTCGGTGCGGCCCGCGAGTTCGTTCGGGTCCTTGCGCGACGGGCCCTCGACGAGGATCCGCTCGACCTTCCCGACCATCGACTGGCTGATGCGCGCGACGTTCTCCTCGATCGTCGCCTGCAGATGTTGCAGGCGTTTGAGCTTCACGTCGCGCGGCGTGTCGTCGGCGAGGTTCGCGGCCGGCGTGCCGGGACGCGGGCTGTAGATGAACGAGAAGCTGGTGTCGTAGCCCATCTCGTGCACGAGCGCCATCATCTTGTCGAAATCGTCCTCGGTCTCGCCGGGGAAGCCGACGATCATGTCGGTCGACAGCGACAGGTCGGGGCGGATCGCGCGCAGCTTGCGGATCACCGACTTGTATTCGAGCACCGTGTAGCCGCGCTTCATCGCCATCAGGATGCGGTCGGAACCGTGCTGGACCGGCAGGTGCAGGTGGTTCACGAGCTTCGGCACCTTCGCGTAGGTGTCGATCAGGCGCTGCGTGAATTCCTTCGGATGCGACGTCGTGTAGCGGATCCGCTCGATGCCGGGGATGTCGGCGACGTATTCGATCAGCGTCGCGAAATCGGCGATCTCGGACGAGCCGGCCGCCAGCGCGCCGCGGTAGGCGTTCACGTTCTGGCCGAGCAGCGTGACTTCGCGCACGCCCTGGTCGGCGAGGCCGGCCACTTCGGTCAGCACGTCGTCGAGCGGGCGCGACACTTCATCGCCGCGCGTGTACGGCACCACGCAGTAGCTGCAGTACTTCGAGCAGCCTTCCATGATCGACACGAACGCGCTCGGCCCCTCGACGCGCGCGGGCGGCAGGTGGTCGAACTTCTCGATTTCGGGGAACGTGATGTCGACCTGCGCGCGGCCGCTCGCGCGGCGCGCGTCGATCATCTGCGGCAGGCGGTGCAGGGTCTGCGGGCCGAACACGAGGTCGACGTACGGCGCGCGCGACACGATCGACGCGCCTTCCTGGCTCGCGACGCAGCCGCCGACGCCGATCAGCAGGCCGGGCTTCGCTTCCTTCAGCTCGCGCACGCGGCCGAGATCGGAGAACACCTTTTCCTGCGCCTTTTCACGCACCGAGCACGTGTTGAACAGGATGATGTCCGCGTCTTCCGGCGTGTCGGTCTTTTCGAGGCCTTCGGCCGCGTTGAGCACGTCCACCATCTTGTCCGAGTCGTACTCGTTCATCTGGCAGCCGAAGGTCTTTACGTAAACTTTCTTGGTCATGGGGATTCGCCGTTCGCAGTGGTTGACCTGGGGGCGTCGTCAAGGGTGAGTCGGGACGGCCGTGCGCGGCACGCGAATCGCGCGCACGGACAGGAAAGGCCGTCGGGAAAGCCTTCCATTATAGCTTTCCATGCCAAGACGGACGGGCGGCCGGTTGCGGGCGCGCGACGCCGGTTTTCGCGTTCCGACCCCGGAGTGGTGACGGCCCGGCCGTCAGCGACACGCGTTCAGCAGGTCGTCGAGCGCGGCTTCCTCGCGCGCGAAGCGTTCGGCGAGAAAGTCGAGCAGCACGCGCACGCGCGGCGCCATGTAGCGCTTGCTGTGATAGATCGCGTGCAGCGGCGCGTCCTGGTGCCGCCACTCGGGCAGCAGCACGCGCAGCCGGCCCGCGCGGACGTCGTCGGCGATGTCCCACAGCGACTTCAGCGCAATGCCGTGGCCGCGCAGCGTCCATTCGCGCGTGAGCCCGCCGTCGTTGGTCTCGAACGCCGTCGACACGGGCACCGTGTGGATCTGCACTTCGTCGCCGCGCGTGAAGTGCCAGGTGTTCATCGGGCCGGACGCGATCGTGATCACGTTGCACGGAAAGCGGGCCAGATCGTGCGGATCGGCCGGCACGCCATGGCGCTCGACGAACGACGGCGCCGCGCACAGCACGCGCCGGTTGGTCGCGAGCCGGCGGGCGATCAGCGCGCCGTCGGGCGGCGCGGCGAAGCGGATCGCGAGGTCGATCTCGTCCTGCCACAGGTTCGACGACGAATCGGACGCCGTCAGCGAGAACGTGACGCCCGGATGCAGCGTCGTGAATTCGTGGAGCCAGTCGAGCAACTGATGGCGGCCGAAATCGGACGTCGACGACAGCCGCACCTTGCCGCTCACGACATTGCGGCCTTCCTGCAGCATCGCGTCCGCGTCGTCGAGCGCCTGCAGCGCCTGGCGGCAGCAGTTCAGGTACAGCTTGCCTTCGTCGGTGAGCCGCAATTGCCGCGTCGAGCGTTCGAACAGCCGCGTCGCGATCTTCGCCTCGAGCTTCGCGAGCCGCGCGCTCGCGGCGGCCGGCGTGAGGTTCAGCTTGCGCCCGGCGGCGGACAGGCTGCCCAGCTCCGCCGCCTCGACGAACAGCCGGATGTCGCCCAGTCGGTCCATGCGATTTTCCAGAAATATTTGAAAATGGTTCAAATGCCACGCCAATTATCAAATATAGGCGTCTTCGGGACAATGCGCGCACACCCCGCTTTTTTGTGCGGTGCGGCACCGATCGGGCGCCGCGGCCGCCGTCTTCCGGAGAACGTCATGCCCATTCCGTTACTGGCGCTCGCGATCAGCGCCTTCGCCATCGGCACCACCGAATTCATCATCATGGGCTTGCTGCCCGAAGTTGCGCACGACCTGGCCGTGTCGCTGCCGTCGGCCGGCCTGCTCGTCACCGGCTACGCGCTCGGCGTCGCGGTCGGCGCGCCGCTGCTCGCGGTGCTGACGAGCCGCATGCCGCGCAAGGCTGCGCTGCAGTTGCTGATGGCGATCTTCATCGTCGGCAACGTGCTGTGCGCGACCGCGTCCGGCTACGCGATGCTGATGGTCGCGCGCGTCGTCACGTCGTTCGCGCACGGTTCGTTCTTCGGCATCGGTGCGGTGGTCGCCGCGTCGCTCGTGCCGGCCGACAAGCGCGCGAGCGCGATCGCGCTGATGTTTACCGGACTCACGCTGTCGAACGTGCTCGGCGTGCCGTTCGGCACGTTCGTCGGCCAGTTGCTCGGCTGGCGCGCGTCGTTCTGGATCGTCGCCGCGCTCGGCGTGCTGGCGCTCGGCGGCGTGGCCGCGCTGGTGCCGAACCGCCACGACAGCGGGCCGGTCGGCCTCGGCCACGAAGTGCGCGTGCTGAAGGAGCCGCAGGTGTGGCTCGCGCTGCTGATGACCGTGCTCGGCTTCGGCGGCGTGTTCGTGGTGTTCACGTACATCGCGCCGATTCTCGAGACCGTGTCGGGCTACTCGCCGCGCGCGGTCGCGCTGATCCTCGTGCTGTTCGGCGCGGGGCTGACGATCGGCAATACGATCGGCGGCAAGCTCGCCGACCGCGCGCTGATGCCGTCGCTGATCGCGATCCTCGTCGCGCTGATGGCCGTGATGGCCGTGTTCGCGAAGACGAGCCACCTGCCGGTCGCGGCGGCCGTCACCGTATTCGTCTGGGGGATCGCCGCGTTCGCGACGGTGCCGCCGCTGCAGGCGCGCGTGGTCGAGAAGGCCGCGAGCGCGCCGCATCTCGCGTCGACGCTGAACATCGGCGCGTTCAACGTCGGCAATGCGGGCGGTGCGTGGCTCGGCGGCCTCGCGCTGGAACACGGCTTCGCGCTCGATGCGCTGCCGTGGGTCGCGGTCGCGGTGACGTTCGCGGCGCTGATCGTCACGTGGCTCGCGATGCGGCTCGACGCGCGCGGCCCGGCCCGCGGCGCCGCGCCGGCGGCGCAGTGAGCGTCGGCCCCGGCGCGCCGACGGCGACGCCATAGCGGCAGGAAAAGGTTCGCGAGAAACGCATTCCTCCGCGATGCTGATAACGGTGTGAAGATAACTTCGTTTGCCCGTGCCAGGCCGGGTGATAGCGTCTCGATACGCGCCAATGACCGGCGCAACCCGATTCCGATTCCGGCTTACCCCCTACGCAGGGCCGCGCGGCGGCCCGGAGGCAATGCTATGTCTTCATCCCTGGCGCTCGTGCGCGACGTGTCTTCCTTCGAGTCCGGCCATGCCGCCGACCTGCGCGCGTCCGCGTCGCTCGACGTGCTCGAGCAGGTCGTCGGCGTGAACCTCGCGCGCTTGCGCGCCGAGCGGCAACTGTCGCTCGATGCGCTCGCGCGGCTGTCCGGCGTGTCGCGCGCGATGCTCGCGCAGATCGAATCGGCGCGCAGCGTGCCGTCGATCAAGGTGCTCTGCAAGATCGCCGCGGCGCTGAAGGTGTCGGTCGCCGCGTTTCTGCGGCGCCACGCGGTGAACGGTTTCGAGCATCTGGCGGCCGAGCGCGCGTCGCGCGTCGTCAGCTCGAACGGCCGTTTCTCGGCGCGTGCGCTGTATCCGGAAGGCGAGCCGGCCGCGGCCGAATTCCACGAGCTGCGCATCGCGCCGCTGCATACGGAGCCCGGCGCGCGTCGCGCCCCCGGCACGACGGTCAACCTCGTCGTCAGCGAAGGCACGCTCGAAGTCAGCGTGCACGATCGCCGCCAGTTGCTCGCAACCGGCGACGCGATCGTGTTCGATGCCGACCAGCCGTACAGCCTGCGCAACCCGGGCGACAGCGAAGCGCGGGCGTTTCGCGTGACGGTGAGCCCCGAGGTGCCGCCGCGCTGGCTTGTGCCCGACGCGGCGCACACGGCGGCCGCCAACTGATCGCGCGGGCCGCGCGGCGCGACTGCGCTCCCGGATTCTCGCGGGATCGCGGGCGGGTGCGTCGGCCGTTCGGACGATGCCGTTAGACAGGGTCGTCAGTAAGGTTTTACCGGTAGTGGGCTGCGCGTCGCGCGCGGCTGTTGTATGCTTGGCCCGCCGGTGACGGGGCGTTCCCGTCCGGCAATCAGTGCGTCTTCAGGGCGGGGCGAAATTCCCCACCGGCGGTAGGCTGGCGTAAGCCGGCGAGCCCGCGAGCGCCCGCGCATTCGCGCGGGGTCAGCAGATCTGGTCGAATGCCAGAGCCGACGGTCACAGTCCGGATGAGAGAAGATGTGCAGATAGTCATGTCCGTCAGGGCCGCTTCGCGCTGCGTGCGAAGCGGGTTGTCGTTCTGTCTGTTTGCAATGCCCTGAAACGTTTTTCGCCCAAATCGTATTTGCGAGGAGCGTTTCACATGTCCTTGATGTCCGTTTCGTCGGCGCCTGCCGACGCCTTTGCCGATCTCCCGTTGCTGGATTCCGAACCGGTGCCGCCGCGCATCGCCGCTGCGCTCGACGCGATGCGCGCAGGCCGCGCGGTCGTGCTGCAGGACGACCACGACCGCGAGAACGAAGCCGACCTGATCGTCGCCGCCGAGCGCATCACGCCCGAGACGATGGCGCTGTTGATCCGCGAGTGCAGCGGCATCGTCTGCCTGTGCCTGACCGACGACACGGTGCGCGCGCTCGAGCTGCCGCCGATGGTGCAGACCAACGAAAGCCGCAACGGCACCGCGTTCACCGTCTCGATCGAGGCGCGCGAAGGCGTGCATACCGGGGTGTCGGCCGCCGATCGCGTGACGACGATCCGCGCGGCGATCGCCGACGGCGCGAAGCCGCACGACATCGTGCGCCCCGGCCACGTGTTTCCGTTGCGTGCGCAACCGGGCGGCGTGCTGGCGCGCCGCGGTCATACCGAAGGCACGGTCGACCTGTCGATCCTCGCGGGCCTGAAGCCGGCCGGCGTACTGTGCGAGCTGATGAATCCGGACGGCACGATGACGCGCGGCGACGATGTCGAGCGCTTCGCGCAACGGCACGGGCTGCCGATGCTGACGATCGCGGAACTCGTCGAGTTCCGCGAGGCGCTGGCCGCGGCGCGCGAACGCTGCTGCGAGCCGGCCTGAGCGAAGGAAGGCGGGCGCGTACGCGCGCCCGCGGCATGGCCGGATCGACCCGGTCCGGCCCGAATGACGATCAGGACTGCACGTCGCCGAATTCGCCGCGCATGCCGGCTTCGACGAGCGCCGGCAGTTCGTCCATCCGGCGCATGATCCGCGTGATGCCCATCGCGCGCAGCGCGTCCGCGTAGTTGTCGGGAATGTGGCTCGCGCCGACGAACGCGATCGTCTTCATCCCGGCCGCCCGCGCGGCATTCAGCCCCGAGATGCTGTCCTCGACGACGACGCAGCGCGCCGGCTCGACGCCGAGCGTGTGCGCCGCATGCAGGTAGACGTCGGGGTAGGGCTTCGGCCGCGCGACCTGTTCGGAACTGAACACGCGCTCGCCGAAGATCTCGGTGAGCGACGCGCGCTTCAGCGAATTGCGCACGCGCACGAGCCGGCTGTTCGACACGACGGCGGCCGGCAGCGTGACCTTCAGCAATGCGTCGCGCACGCCGCTGATCGGTGCGAGCGATTGCGCGAGCGCGATTTCGATGTTGTGCTCGATGGTTTCGATGAAGTTGGCGGGCATCTCGATGCCGAAGCGGGATTCGATGCCGGTGAGGAAGCGCGACGTCTGCTGGCCGAATGCCGACTTCGCGGCGGCTTCGAAATCGAGGTTGGGGAACGTGGCGGACAGCGTGTCGAGCAGCACGCGGTCGGCGATGACTTCGCTGTCGACGAGCACGCCGTCGCAGTCGCAGATGAGGTGATCGAGCATGGTGATGAAAACGCGGGATATCGGCGACGCCGATCGATTCGCCATCATACGTGCTTTCATGCGCCTGCCGCGCGACGTGGCGGCAAATTTGCCCGATGCGGCCGTGCTACTGCGGCAACGCGTGCCCAGGTGCCGCCGGTCGTGCGGCTGCGGCGACCCGGTTGCGCGGGCCGCCGCCGTTCACGGCGTCACAGCGCGATCACGCGCCCCGTTTTCCACGACGTCATCGCGGCTTCGGCCAGCTCGAGCGCGGCGAGCCCGTCGTCGATCGTCGTCCGGACCGGCGTGCCGTCGCGCAGCGCGTCGACGAAGTGCGCGATCTCGGCCGCGTACGCGTGCCGGTAGCGTTCGAGGAAGAACGGCTCCGGCACGTCCGTCGCGATGCCGCCCGCGAGCCAGGCGCTCACCTCGGTCGGCCGCACGTTGCCGGCCTGCAGCATCCCGTGGCTGCCGAGCAGCTCGAAGCGCTGGTCGTAACCGTAGGCCGCGCGCCGCGACGTGTTGATCTGGCACAGCAACCCGCGCCGCGTGCGGATCGTCACGGCGGTCGAATCGATGTCGCCCGCGTCGTGCACGGCCGGATCGGTCAGGCAACTGCCCGTCGCGTGCAGCGTCTGCGCTTCGTCGCCGAGGATCCAGCGGAACACGTCGAAGTCGTGGATCAGCATGTCCTTGAAAATGCCGCCCGAGCTGCGAATGTAGTCGGCGGGCGGCGCGCCCGGATCGCGGCTCGTGACGACCAGCATTTCCGGCGCGCCGACCTCGCCGCGCTCGACGCGCGCCTTCAGCGCCGCGAAGGTCGGGTCGAAGCGGCGCTGAAAGCCGATCATGCAGGTCACGCCGGCGCGCCGCACGACGTCCGCGCATGCACGCGAGCGTTCGACGGTGAGGTCGACCGGTTTCTCGCAGAACACCGCCTTGCCCGCGTTCGCGGCGGCGACGATGAGATCCGCGTGCGTGTCGGTGCTCGACGCAATCACGACAGCCTGCACCGACGCGTCGCCGAGCGCGCGCTCGACGTCGGCGACCTGCGCGCCGTGCGTGCGGGCGAGCGCTTCCGCCGACGGCGCGTGCCGGTCGATCACGTATGTCAGTTTCGCGCCCGGCTGGCGCGCGAGATTCGCCGCGTGGATCTTGCCGATGCGGCCCGCGCCGAACAAAGCGAATTCGATCATTCCGTTCTCCGGTGGATTGCGTTGTCTTGCCGATGTGCTCAGCGATCCGCCAGTGCGCCGCGCACGTAGTCGATGCTCGCCCGCAGCCGGTCTTCGATGTCGTCGGCTTCGGCGATCTCGCTCGCGAACGGCTCGAACGACAGCGCGCCGCGGTAGCCGCGCGCGAGCAGTTCGCGCAGTTGCGGGATGTTGCCGAGCCGGTCGGCGCCGCCGACCAGCACGCGGTGGCCGTCGCGCATCCACTCGATCGGCAGGTCGGCTTCCTCGACGCCCGAGATGTGCACGAGGCCCGTCAGGTTCGGGAAGAAGATGTCCTCGCCGGCGAGATGATGGTGGAACGTGTCGTGCACGAGCCGGAACACCGGCTCGCCCGCCGCCGCGTAGATGCCCTTTACCGCGTCCGACTTGCGGCGCAGCGCGCATTCCTCGAAACCGAGCGGCTCGATGAAGCCGAGCAGGCCGCGGGCCGCGAGGATCGGTTTCAGCGCCTGCAGCGCCGTCACGAGATCCGCGTGGCGGGCGTCCGCGCTGCGCGTGTCGGCGCGGCTGTTGGTCGGGCACAGCACCAGCGCACGCGCGCCGCATTGCGCCGCGTAATCGGCCAGCGCGGTCGCCTCGTCCGCGCGCCCGGCGTTCCACTGCTCGAAGCGCTGCAGCGCGTTGATCGTCAGGATCGTCACGCCGCCGGCCTCGGCCGTTGCGCGCACGGCGGCGGCCGGCGTGCCGTCGGCGAGCTCGACGCCGTCGAGATCGTTGCGGATCTCGATCGTGTCGACACCGAGGCGCCGGCACAGCGCGACGTAGCGGTCGAACGGCAAGCGCGGCGCGCTCATCCGGTTCAGCGAAAACTGGCAGGCTTGCGTCATCGTTCTGTCCTTGGAGCTTGAGTGGGGTGTGGGGGGGCGAATCAGGTGCCGGCATGCGCGGCGAATGCTTGCCACGTGTCGCGCAGCCATTGCGCGCACGCGACGTTGTTGTCGAAGATCGAATAGCGTGCGCCGCCGCCGTAGTCGGGAAACGGGATGAACTCGCAGCTGATCTGCTCGAGTCGTGCCGGCTGCGCGGGAGTGGGAGCGTGAACCTCGGCCTGCGCTTGCGCGTGCAGCAACTGGCGCAGCGCGGCTTTCCACGGATCGAGCGACGCCGCACGCCATTCGCCGTGATAGGCGCCCGGCGCGGGTTCGACGAACGGGTACTGGATACCGCGCCCGGGCCGGCCGTCCGCGCGGCGCATCCAGCGGTTGGCGGGATTGTTCGGCGTCACGCTGCGCGCATGCGCATGCCGGACCCAGCCGCGCGCGATCCAGTCGGTGTAGATCGCGGCGCGCGACGCCGGGTCGAGCATCGCGCAGCCGCCGTCGGCCGATTCGCGCAGCCCCGACGCGTCGAGCTCGGCGCGGTTGCCGATCTTGAACAGCAGATGCGAATGATCGAGCGTGATCCGGAACGGCGCGCCGGCCTGCTCGACCAGCCGCGCGACGCGCGCCACGCGGGCGACATCCTCGCTCCACATGTCGACGTGCACTTCGAGGCTCGGCAGGCAGCCGACCGGCTCGCCCGATGCGTAGGCGCGCAGGTAGAAATCGGCGACTTCGCGGTCCGACAGCGGATGGCCGTCCGCGTGATGCGCGAACAGCTGGCAGTTGAGCACCGTGCTGCCGAAGCGCGCGCCCGCCGCGACGATCTCGGCGACATGCGCTTCGTCGCGGCCGGCGCACCAGATGCCGCCGATCACGCGAATCGGCAGCGCGTGGCGGTCGACCAGCGCGAAATACGGCGACAGGTCCTCGCCGCGTACCGGGTTCTTTTCGATGTAATCGAACACGCCGGCAGCGGCGACCCGCCGGAAGCGCTCGGCGGGCGTGGGCGGCGGCAGCCCGTCGTGTTCGAGCACGCCGTCGAGGTTCACGCCGATGAGGATCGGTTCAGTCATCGTCTCCTGTCCGTTGTCGGTTATCGATGGCTGACCAATGTACGGAGGCGCGGCGCGACCCGCATGACAAACGTTGGCGAAAAATCGCCAACGCGACGGTCGATTTTTTCGCCGCGAGCACGGGGCCCGCCGCGCGGCGCGATTCACGGCTGCAGGTACGCGCTCGTCCTCACGTTCGCCGGACAGAACACGCGGAATTCGACCGGATCGTCCGGCGGCGGCTGTTCGACGATGCCGCATGCATGCAGCACGTGCTGCAGCGCGGAAATCGCCTGGCCGTCCGGATCCTGGTCGATCGCGAGATCCATCGCGCCGGCTTCGATGAAGGCGCGATGCTGGTCGATCATCTCGTGGCCGATCCACACGACGCGCCCGATCGCGCCGGCCTTGCGCAGCGCCGCTTCGATGCCGGCCGAACCGGCGCCGCTGTTGTAGATCGCGACCACGTCGTCGTGCGCCTGCAGCGCCTTCGACACCGCGCGGTAGCAGCGGTCGTCCTGGTCGAGCGTCTCGACCGGCGCGTCGTCGCAGCGCACGGCGGCGAACGCGTCGGCGAGCTGGTCGCGGCAGCCGGCCATCCGGTCGACGTGCGCGCGGTAGCCCATGCGCCCGCCGAGCAGCAGCACGCGGCCGGGGCGCGCCGCGAGGCGGCCGATGTAGTAGCCGGCCGTGCGCCCGGCGCGATAGTTGTCGATGCCGGCGAAGTGCGTGCGGTCGATGCCGCCGATGTCGGTGACCATCGTGACGACGGTCTCGCCCCGCGCGATCGCGCCGGCCAGCGCGTCGCGCACGCGGGCCGTGTCGTGCGCGGTGACGATCAGCGCCGCGCGCCGGTACGCGGGCCGTTCGATCAGCGTCGCGGCGCGCACGTCGTCCGCGGCGGGCAGGATCGTCCGGTGCACGACCACGCGCCGGTCGAGCATCTGCAGCGAGCGCTGCAGCGCCTGCTGCAAGCGTCGGAAGAATGGCGCGTCGGTGTCCGGCAGCAGCACGTCGACGTGGATCAGCCCGTGCCGCGTGTCGGGCAGCTGCCGCGGCACGCCGAGCTGCCGCGCGGCCGCCACCACGCGTTCGCGCGCCTGCGCGGAGACGCTGCCGCGCTCGTTCAGCACGCGGTCGACGGTGGTCGTGCTGACGCCGGCGAGCGCCGCGATCTCGTCGAAGCGCGCGGTGCGCTTGCGCCAGCGCGGCCCGGATTCACCTGCCATGGTCGTCTCCATCGTGAGGGTCGCCATCGATCGCGTGGCGTTGTCGGGAACGCTAAAGCGGTGGCGAAATTTCGTCAACGTTTCGATTGAGGCGGGGCGGCCGCTCGCCTAATTTCGTTCCTATGGCGAAGCGCTTGCCGCGCTTCCCCCGCACAAGAACCCCAGGAGACAGACGTGGCCCAACCCGACGACCCGGCACGCGAACGCACGGCGGCGCGCCGTCAGGCATACCGAATGATTGGCGGCGCCGGCGAGCGCGCGCACGCGGCCGGGCTCGTCAACGCCGCGTGGTACCGCTGCGCGGTGCCGCGGCCGCTGATGAAGCAGTTGATGCAGCGCGGCGATGCGCGTGCGATTCGCGACACGCTGATCTGGTACGCGGCGATTGCAATCAGCGGCGTGCTCGCGTGGCTGGCGTGGCGCGCGCATTCGACGTGGGCGATCCCCGCATTCTTCGTGTACGGCACGCTGTACTGCAGCCCGGCCGATTCGCGCTGGCACGAATGCGGGCACGGCACCGCGTTCCGCACGCGCTGGATGAACGACGTGCTGTACCAGGTCGCGTCGTTCCAGGTGTTCCGCCGCGCGACTGCCTGGCGCTGGAGCCATGCGCGCCATCACACCGATACGCTGATCGTCGGGCGCGATCCGGAAATCGCCGCGCCGAAGCCGACCGACTGGCTCACGCTCGCGCTGAACGTCGTCGCGCTGAAGCACGTGGCCGGCGAACTGCGCAAGATGATCGCAGTGTCGTTCACCGGCCGGCTCGACGACGAGGAACGCACCTACGTACCTGCATCGGAATGGCCGAAGGTCGTGCGCGAGTCGCGCATCCATCTCGCGATCTACGCACTCGTGACGGGCGCGGCGCTCTACTGGCACACGATCCTGCCGCTGCTCTACATCGGGCTGCCGAGCCTCTACGGCGCGTGGCTGTACCTGTATTTCGGCCTCACGCAGCACGCGGGCATGCCGGAGAACGTGCTCGATCACCGGCGCAATTGCCGGACCGTGATGATGAATCCGGTGTTCCGCTTCCTGTACTGGAACATGAACTATCACGTCGAGCACCACATGTTCCCGATGGTGCCGTTCCATGCGTTGCCGAAGCTGCATGAAGCCGTGAAGGCCGACATGCCGCCGCCGTACCGCAGCACGCTGGCCGCGTACGCGGAGATCGTGCCGGCGCTGGTCCGGCAGACGCGCGACCCGTCCGCTTGCGTCGTGCGGCCGGTGCCCGATGCCGCGCGCGCCTAGCCGTTATCCAATATCCCGACGAAGGAGACACACACCATGACGCAATGGATCGACACCGGCGCGCTCGACGATATCGACGATGAAGACGTCGCACGCTTCGACCACGGCGGCCGCACGTACGCGATCTACCGGATCGACGGCCACGTGTATGCGAGCGATGGCCTGTGCACGCACGAGCAGGTGCATCTCGCGGACGGGCTCGTGATGGATCACGTGATCGAATGCCCGAAGCACAACGGCCGCTTCGACGTGCGCGACGGCCGGCCGCTGTCGGCGCCCGCGTGCGAGAAGCTGCGCACGTACCGCGCGAAGATCGAAGACGGCCGCATCCTGATCGAGGTATGACGCAATGAACAGCGACCGGGTGATGGCGATCGTCGGTGCGGGCCATGCGGGCGGCCGCGCGGCGCAGGAGCTGCGCGCGTGCGGCTGGCGCGGGCGCATCGTGCTGATCGGCGCGGAGCCGCATCCGCCGTACGAGCGGCCGCCGTTGTCTAAGGGCGTGCTGACGGGCGAGCGCAGCGCGGCGCAATGCCGGTTGCGCGATGCGCAAGCCTGGGCGGCCGATCGCATCGAACGGATCGTCGCGACCGTCGAGCGCATCGAATCGCACGCACGCGAAGTGCGGGTGTCCGGCGGGCACGTGTTCGGCTACGACGCGCTGCTGCTGGCCACGGGCGGCCGTGCGCGTCGCCTGGCCGTCCCGGGCGCGGCGCTCGACGGGGTATTCGCCTTGCGCACGCTCGACGATGCGGCGGCGCTCGGCGCGCGGCTCGTTCCCGACGCGCGGATCGTGCTGATCGGCGGTGGCTTCATCGGTCTCGAAGTCGCGGCGTCGGCGCGGCAGCGCGGCTGCCGCGTGACCGTGCTCGATGCGGCGCCGCGACTGCTCGGCCGCGCGGTGCCGGCCACCATCGCGACGCGCGTGCATGCGCTGCACGACGCACGGGGCGTGGCGATTCGTCTGAACCGGACGCCGGTGGCGATCGAGCGGACCGCGGGCGGGGCGCTGGCCGTCGTGCTCGACGACGGCGACACGCTGATCGCCGACACGGTCGTGGCCGGCATCGGCATCGAACCGGCCGACGAGCTGGCGCGCGATGCGGGCCTCGCGGTCGAGCGCGGGATCGTCGTGAATGCGCAGCTCGAGACGTCGGCGCGCGGCATCTACGCGGCCGGCGACGTCGCCGTGTTTCCGAGCGCGTTATCGGGCCAGCTGGTTCGACAGGAGACCTGGCACGGCGCCGAGACGCAAGCGCACGTCGCCGCCCGCAACATGCTCGGCGCGGGCGAGCCGTATCGCGATACGCCGTGGTTCTGGTCCGATCAATACGATGCGCAGTTGCAGGTGGCTGGGGAGCCGGCGCTCGGCACGCGGTCGGTCGCGCGCGTGCTCGGCGACGATGCGGAAATCCATTTCCACTTCGACGCGCGCGCGCGGCTCGTCGCGGCGAGCGGCTTCGGCCGTGCAGCGGGATTCGTGAAGGACATGCGCGTGGCGAGAATGCTGGTCGAGCGCGGGACCGACGTGACGCCGGCGGCGGTCGCGGACGTCGACGTGAAGCTGAAATCGCTGGTGACGGCCGTGAATGACCGGTAGAACGACGCAGGGGCGTGAAGCGCGCGGCAGTGCAGGCCGCGCGCTTCGTTCAAACCGCGATCAGATCGTGGTGTGCAGGTGCAGATACAGGCCGGCCGCCGCGGCGCCGCCCAGCAGCGGGCCGACGACCGGCACCCATGCATAGCGCCAGTCGCTGTCGCGCTTGCCGGGAATCGGCAGCAGCGCATGCATGATGCGCGGCGACAGGTCGCGCGCGGGGCTCATCGCATAGCCGGTCGGGCCGCCGAGCGAGATGCCGATGCCGAGCACCAGCAGGCCGACGGGCAGCGCGTCGAGTGCGCCGAGGCCGACCTGCGGCGACGCGAGATACAGCACGCCGAGGATCAGCACGAACGTGCAGATCGCTTCGGTCAGCACGTTGTGCGTGACGCTGCGGATCGCCGGCGCCGTGCAGAACACCGCGAGCTTCAGGTCCGCATCGGCTTCCTTCGCGAAGTGCTGGCGATACGCGAGCCACACGAGCAACGCGCCGGCCATCCCGCCGAGCATCTGCGCGAGGACGTAGCCGCCGACTTTCGACCACGCGAACTTGCCCGCGAGCGCGAGGCTGATCGTGACGATCGGGTTCAGGTGCGCGCCGCTGAACGACGCGGTCACGTAGACCGCGACGAACACCGCCATCGCCCAGCCCATCACGATCACGATCAGGTCCGCGCCTTTGCCCTTGGTCTTTGCAAGCAGCACGTTTGCGACCGCGCCGTTGCCGAGCAGCACGAGGATCGCTGTGCCGATGAATTCTGCAATGTAAGGTGACATGATTGTCTCTCGTATGTCACGGCGGACTCGCGCATCGCGCGGTCCGCCGGTGTTGTTGTATGTCGTCCGGACTGATTCGGATTACTGGGCGTCGTCGGCCCATGCCTTCGCGGCGCGCACCGCACGCTGCCAGCCGGCCATGCGCTGCTCGACCTGCTCTTTCGGCATCGACGGTGCGAAGCGGCGATCGAGCTTCCACTGGTCGCGCACTTCGTCGAGGTTCTTCCAGTAGCCGATCGCGAGGCCCGCGAGGTAGGCCGCGCCGAGCGCGGTCGTCTCGGTGATCTGCGGGCGCACCGCGTCGACGCCGAGCAGGTCGGCCTGGAACTGCATCAGCAGGTCGTTCGCGCTCGCGCCGCCGTCCACCCGCAGCTCGCCGATGCTGATGCCCGAATCGGCTTCCATCGCGGCCAGCACGTCGAGCGACTGGTACGCGATCGCATCGAGCGCCGCGCGCGCCAGATGCGCGGCGCTCGTGCCGCGCGTGACGCCGAACACCGAGCCGCGCGCCCGCGCGTTCCAGTGCGGCGCGCCGAGGCCGGCGAAGGCCGGCACGAGATACACGCCGTCGGTATGCGGCACGCTGGCGGCGAGCGCCTCGATTTCCGCGGCCGTCTTGATGAGGCCGACGCCGTCGCGCAGCCACTGCACGACCGCGCCGGCGATGAAGATGCTGCCTTCGAGCGCGTACTGCACGTCGTCGCCGATCTGCCAGGCGATCGTCGTGACGAGGTTGTTCTTCGATTCGATCGGCTTGTCGCCGGTGTTCATCATCAGGAAGCAGCCGGTGCCGTAGGTGTTCTTCACCATGCCCGACGTCGTGCACATCTGGCCGAACAGCGCCGCATGCTGGTCGCCGGCGATGCCCGCGAGCGGGATCTTCGATGCGAACACGGTGGTCTTCGTGTGGCCGTAGATTTCCGATGACGCCTTCACTTCGGGCAGCATGCTGCGCGGGATGTCGAGCAGTTCGAGCAGCTCGCTGTCCCACTCGCGCGTATGGATGTTGAACAGCATCGTGCGCGACGCGTTGGTCACGTCGGTCACGTGCAGCTCATGCTTCGTGAAGTTCCACACGAGCCAGCTGTCGACGGTGCCGAACGCGAGCTTGCCCTGGCGCGCCTTGTCGCGCGCGCCCGGCACGTTGTCGAGGATCCAGCGGATCTTCGTCGCGGAGAAGTACGAGTCGATCGGCAAGCCGGTCTTCGCGCGCACCTTCGCTTCGAGGCCCTGCTTCTTCAGCGAGTCGCAGAAGTCGGCCGTGCGGCGATCCTGCCAGACGATCGCGTTGTAGACGGGCTGGCCCGTCTCGCGATCCCAGACGATCGTGGTTTCGCGCTGGTTCGTGATGCCGATCGCGGCGATCGACGTGCCGTTCAGGCCCGTGCGCGTGACGGCTTCCGCGGCGACGCCGGCTTGCGTCGACCAGATTTCCTGCGGGTCGTGCTCGACCCAGCCGGGTTGCGGGTAGATCTGTTCGAATTCCTTCTGGGCGATCGATACGATATTGCCCTGGCGATCGAACAGCATCGCGCGGGAACTCGTGGTGCCCTGGTCAAGCGCGAGGATGTACTGGTCCTGCATGTCTCTCATCTCCATCCGTGGATTGGCTTAGTTGTGATGCGCGCCGCATGTGAGCGGCGCGTCGGTGAGTCAACGTCGGTCAGGCAACTGCAACTGCATTCGGATCAGGCGTGCGGTGCATGCGCGGCGGCGAACCATGCGTCGACCGCGGCGGTCACGGCGTCGAGCGTGCCGGGCGCGACGTGCAGCCCGAGCTTCGAGCGGCGCCACAGCACGTCCTGCGCGCAGGTCGCCCATTCGGCGTCGCGCAGGTAGCGCAGTTCGGCATCGTGGATGCCCGGCGCGATTTCGGCGCCGAGATCGGCGAGCGACTTCGCGTCCGCCACCGCGCGCTCCGCACGCGTGCCGTACGCCCGTGCATAGCGGCGCGCGAGCGCGGCGGGCAGCCACGGATGGCGTTTCGCGAACGCGCTGGCGAACCCGTCGAACTTCGCGTCCGCGATGTCGCCGCCCGGCAGCGCGACGCCGGCCGTCCAGGTCTTCGCGTCGCGGCCGAGCGCGCGGCACAGCATGTCGCCGGCTTCTTCCGCGAGCTTGCGGAACGTCGTGATCTTGCCGCCGAACACCGACAGCAGCGGCGCGCCCGCGCCGTCGTCGAGTTCAAGGCGATAGTCGCGCGTGACGGCCGATGCGTTCGCCGCGTTCTCGTCTTCCAGCAGCGGGCGCACGCCCGAATAGGTCCAGTGCACGTCTGCCGGCGAGATCTTGCGCTTGAAATAGCGGTTGATCGAATCGCACAGGTACTGCGTCTCGTCGCGATCGATCGCGACCTTCGCCGGATCGCTCGTGTATTCGACGTCGGTCGTGCCGATCAGCGTGAAGTCGTGCTCGTACGGAATAGCGAAGATGATCCGCTTGTCCGGGTTCTGGAAGATGTACGCGTGATCGTGATCGAACAGGCGGCGCGTGATGATGTGGCTGCCCTTCACGAGCCGCACGCTGTGATGCGCGCCGCGGCCGAGCGCGCCGTGCAGCACGTCGCCGACCCACGGGCCGGCCGCGTTTGCGATCGCGCGCGCCTGCACGACGCGGATCGAACCGTCGGCCTGCTGCAGCCGCGCTTCCCATTCGTCGCCGCGGCGTTCGGCGGACAGGAGCTTCGTGCGCGTCAGGATCTCGGCGCCGCGCTCCTTCGCGTCCATCGCGTTCAGCACGACGAGGCGGGCGTCGTCGACCCAGCCGTCGGAATACACGAAGCCGCGCTTGATGGAGTCGATCAGCGGCGCGCCGGCCGCATGGCGGCGCATGTCGATGCCGCGCGAGCCGGGCAGCAGCTCGCGTTTCGCGAGGTGATCGTAGAGGAACAGGCCGATGCGGATCAGCCAGGCCGGGCGCAGGTTCGGCATGTGCGGCATCACGAAGCGCAGCGGCCACATGATGTGCGGCGCCGCGCGCAGCAGCGTTTCGCGCTCCTGCAGCGCCTTGCGCACCAGTCCGAACTCGTTGTACTCGAGGTAACGCAGGCCGCCGTGAATCAGCTTCGTGCTGGACGACGACGTATGCGACGCGAGGTCGTCCTGCTCGCAGAGCATGACCGACAGGCCGCGGCCGGCCGCATCGCGCGCGATCCCCGCGCCGTTGATGCCGCCGCCGACGACGAGCAGATCGTAGCGATTCGGTTGGGTCACCTGCTGTCCTTATCGTCTGTTGAAATGGGGCGAACATGAAATGTTCGAATTCGAAATTTAACGAACGGAATCGAAAAAGTAAAGTTCGAAAAAGCGGGGCCAGTAGCGCGCGACACGATCCCGGACGATACTGGCGGAATCGACCGTTTCGCGAGGTGAATCATGCGTATTGGGATGTGGGTCGGCGTGTGCGCCGTCCTTCTGGCGGGGTGCGGCGCGGGTATGCCGCCGCTCGCCGGCAACTGGCGGGCGCCGTCGTTCGTCGACCTGCAGACGTCGTGCGGCGGCGCGGCGCGCGACTGGGGCGCGGACGCGCAGCCGGTCTACTCGACGCTGTACGACGCGTACGTGGCGAAACGGTATCGCGGGCTGACCGAAGCGAACTATTGTGCGTTCGTAAACGAACTTTCGACCCACTATGTGGCGCCTGACGCGGCGGCACGCGCCGGCTGGATCGCGTATTTCAACGGGGCGCGTGCGCAGGCCATCAGCTGGCGGGCGGCGGTCGATCCGACGCTGCGCGGCGGTTGAGGCCGACGGCGACGAACGGGCAGGCGGGAGGCAGGAACGACCGCGCGGCCGATTCCGGCCGCGCGAGCAGGTTCAGGTCAGGGAGCGGCGGAGCTTACGAATAGCGGTATTTGATGGATCGCAGCGCGGCGTCGCCGGTCTCGGTCACGCAGTATTTGCGCCCCGAGCCGAGCCCTTCCAGGCGGACGAGCTGTTGTTCGAGCAGGATGTCCAGTTCATCCCGATCCATGTCGCGCTGATCAGGCGCGTCCTTCACAAGCAATAGCGTGGCGAATTCATGCGGACTCAGCATCGTTTCTCTCCATGGCAATCGGACTGCCCGCGCGGCCGGCGCACCGCCGACGCGCGATACCCCGCGGGGTATGGCTTGGGGGGAAAGCTGTCTTCGCCGGCCCTGCGATTCGCACCGCCCTGGCACAGGCGGATCGGCGAACGGGCCGGGGAACTGGAGTCTAGTCGAGCGCGCAGGCAACGACAAATCGTGCCCCGTTAATTTTCCGTTTGACAGAAGGGCCCGCCACAAGCGGTTTGCGCGCGGCGCCAACTTCTTGATTTCACTTGAAGTTTCAGGTGCGGTGCAGCATCGCAACGGTCATTCCGCGACGTACACCTGGGTGCCGGCGGCCGCCACCGTATCGGCCATTTCGGGCGGCAGCGGCTTGTCGGTGAAGAGCGCATGCACCTGGCTCAGATGGCCCTGGCGCACCAGCGCCGGGCGGCCGACCTTCGAATGGTCGGTCACGAGGTAGACCGTGCGCGCATGCTGCATGATCGCCTCGGCGACGCGCACCTCGCGCGTGTCGAAATCGCGCAGCGTGCCGTCGGCCTCGATCGCCGACGTGCCGATGATCGCGTAGTCGACCTTGAACTGGCGGATGAAGTCGATCGCGAGCTCGCCGACGATGCCCTTGTCCCACGGCCGCACGATGCCGCCCGTGATCAGCACCTCGCAGTCGGGGTAGCCGCTCATCATCGACGCGACGTTCAGGTTGTTCGTGATCACGTGCAGCCCGTGATGGCGGTTCAGCGCGCGCGCGACTTCCTCGGTCGTCGTGCCGAGGTTGATGAACAGCGACGCCTGGTCGGGGATGTGCGACGCCGCGAGCGCCGCGATGCGCCGCTTCTCGTCGTGGAACATCCGCTGGCGCGCGGTGTACGACACGTTCTCCGAGCTGGTCGGCAGGCTCGCGCCGCCGTGGTAGCGGCGCAGCAGGTTCAGGTCGGCGAGCCAGTTCACGTCGCGGCGGATCGTCTGCGGCGTCACCGCGAAGTGCGCGGCGAGATCGTCGACGGTCACGAAGCCGTCGCGCTGCACCCATTCGAGCAATTCCTGCTGGCGCGCGTTGAGGGTGAGGCGGGGATCTCGGGTCATGGCTCGATGGTCGTGTCGTGAGACGGAGCGGGTATTGTAAGGGCGGCAACGGCGTTCGGCCGGCCTGCGGAACATCGCCGCGCGCGATTCATGTAGAAAACGCATGGATTCATTTGACAAATGAATTTATGCGATCGCGCGGATCGCGCTGCAATGGCGGATTGCCCGTTCACGCGGGGCACGTTCATTCAGCTTTCGACGAGGTGGTATCGATGAGTGGCTTCAACTGGCACAACCCGTATCCGACGACCCGCATTCCGGTGTTCGCGCGCAACGTCGTGTCGACGTCGCACCCGCTGGCCGCGCAGGCCGGGTTGCGGATGCTGTGGAAGGGCGGCAACGCGGTGGACGCGGCGCTGGCCGCCGCCGCCGCGATCACGGTCGTCGAGCCCGTGTCGTGCGGGCTCGGCGGCGATGCATTCGCGCTCGTGTGGGACGGCGAGCGGCTGTCCGGGCTGAACGCATCGGGCGTGGCGCCGGCCGCCTGGAACGTCGACTACTTTCGCAAGCGCCACGGCGAGGACGCGCACGGCATCGCGAACAAGCCGACGCGCGGCTGGGACACCGTCACGGTGCCGGGCGTGATCGCGGGCTGGGAAGCGCTGCACGCGAAGTTCGGTTCGCTGCCGTTCGCGGACCTGCTCGAGCCGGCGATCGAGATCGCGGAGCGCGGCTATTCGGTGCCGCCGATCGTCGCGCACAAGTGGGCGGCGGCCGTTCCCGAACTGCAGGGCCTGCCGGGCTTCGCGGACACCTTCATGCCGCGCGGCCGCGCACCGCTCGTCGGCGAACGCGTGTGCCTGCCCGGTCATGCGCAGACGCTGCGCACGCTCGCGAAGGACGGCGCCCGTGCGTTCTACGAAGGGGCGCTCGCCGAGCGTATCGCCGCGTTCGCGCGCGAAGGCGGCGGCGCGCTGACGGAAGCCGACCTGCGCGCGTACCGGCCGGAATGGGTCGAGCCGATCGGCAAGCGCTTCGGCCGCCACACGATTCACGAGATTCCGCCGAACGGGCAGGGTATCGCCGCGCTGATCGCGCTCGGCATCGCCGAGCATGCGGGCGTGACCGAATGGCCGGTCGACTCGGTCGATTCGCAGCATCTGCAGATCGAGGCGATGAAGCTCGCGTTCGCGGACGTCTATCGCTACGTCGCCGATCCGCGCGCGATGGAGGTCACGCCCGAACAGATGCTCGACGATGCGTATCTCGCCGAACGCGCGAAGCTGATCGATCGCGCGCGGGCGACGCACTTCGCCGCCGGCCGTCCGCATTCGGGCGGCACGATCTACCTGTCGGCGGCCGACGAGCGCGGGATGATGGTGAGCTTCATCCAGTCGAACTACATGGGCTTCGGTTCGGGGCTCGTCGTCCCCGGCACGGGCATTGCGCTGCAGAACCGCGGGCACGGCTTCTCGATGGACCCGGCTTCGCCGAACGTCGTCGCGGGCGGCAAGCGGCCGTTCCACACGATCATCCCAGCGTTCGTCACCGAGGAAGCCAATGGCCGCACCGAGGCCGTGATGAGCTTCGGCGTGATGGGCGGCGACATGCAGCCGCAAGGCCACCTGCAGACCATCGTGCGGATGCTCGGCTATGGCCAGCAACCGCAGGCCGCGTGTTGCGCGCCGCGCTGGAAGGTCAACCGCGACTTCACGCTCGACGTCGAGGCGACGATGAACCGCGCGACGGTCGACGCGCTGGCCGCGCGCGGCCATACGATCAAGTCGATCGACGATCCTTACATGGATTTCGGATCGGGGCAGTTCGTCTGGCGCCTCGATCCCGACGATCCGGAGCGCGGCTACGTGGCCGCGAGCGACAGCCGGCGCGGCGGGCTGGCGGCCGGTTTCTGACGGATCGCTTCCAGCCTGCTTGGCAGTGTCCCGGCATGACGGGCGGCCCGACGGCCGCCCGTTTTCATTTGGCGCGGCGCCTGCCGTCGAGCACGCGCAAGCGGTTTGAAGGACTCATCTAACGCACGGCAACAGGCGCCGTGGAACTGCGCTCGTCGGGTATGGTCAGTGCTCTGGAGCACGAACATCAAAGTCCGGCTAAGATGCCAAGATGGTTCGGCCGGACCGATTCACTATAAACGCAAGTAAAACGCCGCCTGCGGATCGGCTGGCGCCTGTGCCCCAGGCATGGGCCGGCCTCCGCGCGACGACTGGGAGCGCACTACCATGGACACCAAAACGACGCATGTGATGCCGTGGCGTATCGAGGACATCGACCTGAACCGGATCGATCGTCAGCGTGCCGCCGCGAACGAGGATCTGCTGCTGCTGCTGTGCGCGTCGTCGTTCATCGAGAGCGGCTCGGATCTCTATACGAGCAATCTGAGCGAATTCTTCAATGACGATCCGGAAGTCTCCGCATGGCTCAACAATGCATGGGAGCACGAAGAATTGCAGCACGGCCGCGCGCTGAAGGCGTACATCGCGCACGTGTGGCCCGAGTTCGACTGGGATACCGCGTTCGCGAATTTCTTTGCCGAGTATTCGAAGACCTGCTCGGTCGAGGCGTTCGAAAAAACCCGCGCGCTCGAAATGGTCGCACGCTGCGTCGTCGAGACGGGCACGGCCACGCTCTATCGCGCGATCAACGAATGCTCGGACGAGCCGGTGCTGAAGGAAATCACCGACAACATCCGCACGGACGAAGTGCGTCACTACAAGCACTTCTTCAAGTTCTTCAAGAAGTACAACCAGGTCGAAGGCAACGGCCGGCTCGCGGTGCTCGGCGCCCTCGCGCGCCGCGTGATGGAAATCAAGAACGAGGACTCCGAGATCGCGCTGCGCCACGTGTTCGCGATCCGCTATCCGGATCGCGTCGGCGACAGCCAGTACAACCGCGAGCGCGCCGCGCGCATCAATTCGCTCGTCCGGCGCAACCTGTCGGCCGACATGTGCGTGAAGATGCTGCTCAAGCCGCTCGACCTGCCCGCGAAGATCCAGCCGGGCGTCCACTATCCACTCACGAAGATCACGCGGCACGTTTTCCTGCGCTGATCGCCGCGGCACGGCCCGTCGCGCGTATGCTGGCGCATCCTCATCCGATCCGCACCGGGGCCACGCCATCATGACCGATACCCATCGCCACGCGCTCGAACAATGGACGTTCGACGCGTGGCCGCCCACCGTCGTGTCGCGGTTCGACGGCACCGCACTCGAGCGTCATGCCGACATGGCCGCATCGCTGATCGTCGCGACCGACGACGGCCAGTTGCGCACGACGCTGCTCGGCGTCGGCGAGATCTATGCACGCGATGCGCGCACGCTGCTGATCGCGCTCTGGCCGCAGTCGCGGGCGGCGCGCGCGATCGCGCAGCGGCGCACGGCCGCGTTGACGCTCGTCGCGGACGGTGCGTTCTTTCAGGCGCAACTGGAGATGGCGCCGCTCGAAGGAGACTTCGGCGGACTGGCCGGATTCGCTGCGACGATCGCGCACGGCGATGCGCAGCGGGTCGGCTATGCGCGTCTCGCGACAGGCGTCACGTTCACGCTCGAAGGGGAGCGCGCCGCGGTGCTCGCACGCTGGCAACGCCAGGTCGAGCACCTGCGGCGCGCGGCCGCGCGGCTTCAGTGACCGCGCTGGCCGCTGCGCGACGAACGGTTGCGGTTCGCGTGCGCGGCGTTGCCGTTCGCCGGGCGGGCGCCGTTGCCGCCGCCCGCCGGACGTCCGCCGCCGTTACCACCGGCGCCGGCACCGCCTTGCGTGCGCGGCTTCGCGGCCTTCGGTTGCGCGTGGCCGTCGCGTTTCGCGGCCGGCTGGCCTGAGCCGCCGGCGCGCGGCTGGCGATTGCCGCCGCCGCCACCGCCACGCGGTTGCTGCTGCCCGCGGCGCTGCTGGATCGGCTCCGGCTTCGCGTTCGGATCGGGTTCGAAGCCCGCGATCACTTCCTGCGGGATCTCGCGCTTGATCAGCCGCTCGATGTCGCGCAGCAACTGCTTCTCGTCGACGCACACGAGCGACACGGCTTCGCCGGTCGCCCCCGCGCGGCCCGTGCGGCCGATCCGGTGCACGTAATCCTCGGGCACGTTCGGCAGGTCGAAGTTGACGACGTGCGGCAACTGGTCGATGTCGATCCCGCGCGCGGCGATATCGGTCGCGACGAGCACCTGCAGCGTGCTGTTCTTGAACTCGGCCAGCGCGCGCGTGCGGGCCGACTGGCTCTTGTTGCCGTGGATCGCCATCGCGCTGATGCCGTCCTTCGTCAGCTGCTCGGCAAGCCGGTTCGCGCCGTGCTTGGTGCGCGTGAACACGAGCACCTGGAACCAGTTGTGTTCGCGGATCAGGTGCGTGAGCAGCTCGCGCTTGCGGTCGCGATCGACCGGGTGGATCTTCTGCGCGACGCTCTCGGCGGTCGTGTTGCGGCGCGCGACTTCGATCAGGGCGGGCGAGTCGAGCAGGCTGTCGGCGAGCGCCTTGATTTCATCGGAGAAGGTGGCCGAGAACAGCAGGTTCTGACGCTGCGGCGGCAGCTTCGCGAGCACGCGCTTGATGTCGTGGATGAAGCCCATGTCGAGCATCCGGTCGGCTTCGTCGAGCACGAGGATGTCGAGATCCGACAGGTCGATGGTCTTCTGCTGCATGTGATCGAGCAGGCGGCCTGGCGTCGCGACGACGATGTCGACGCCGCGCTTGAGCGCATCGATCTGCGGATTGATGCTGACGCCGCCGAACATCACGGTCGAGCGCAGCTTCAGGTACTTGCTGTACGCACGGACGCTTTCCTCGACCTGGGCGGCGAGTTCGCGCGTCGGCGTGAGGATCAGCGCGCGCACCGCGCGCTTCGCGCCACGGTGCTCGGCGTAGAACGTGTGCAGGCGTTGCAGGATCGGCAGCGTGAAGCCGGCGGTCTTGCCGGTGCCGGTCTGTGCGCCGGCGAGCAGGTCGCCGCCGCCGAGGACGGCCGGGATCGCCTGCTGCTGGATCGGGGTCGGCGACGTGTAGCCGAGCTCGTTGACCGCCTTGACCAGCGGTTCGGCCAGGCCGAGAGATTCGAAAGACATAGATACCACTCTTGAGTTTTATGATCGGCGATGCGTCGCGCGGCCCGCGCGGCAAACCTGCATCGCAAAACAGCCAAAAAGCAAAAGGGCGCGGCCGCGGTTTCCCGCAGCCGCGCCCCGTTTGTGTGAGCCGCTTCTTAGTCGAGCGGCGCGGAACGCAGGTCGCTCACCTGTTGCGGCGAGATCGGCGTACCGTTGTTACCCCAAGACATCCGGATATACGTGACGACCGCCGCGACTTCCTGGTTCGACAGCGACTGTGCGAACGGCGGCATCCCGTACGGACGCGGATTCTTGAACGTGCTCGGCGGATAGCCGCCATTCAGCACCATGCGGATCGGGTTGACGGCCGATTCCATCATGATCGAGTGGTTGCCCGCGAGCGGCGGATAGGCCGGCGGCTTGCCGGCGCCGGTTTCGGCGTGGCAGGTCGCGCAGTTGTCCGCGTAGATCTTCTTGCCCTGGTCGAACAGCGCGTTGCCGAACTGCTTCGACGGCTCGTACTGCATGTTCTTCGGCGCTTCAGCCTTCTGCGGGATCGACTTCAGGTACGTCGACATCGCGCGCGTATCTTCGTCGGTCATGTACTGCAGGCTGTTGTGGACCACGTCCGCCATCGGGCCGAATACCGCACCCTTCTGCGACACGCCGGCCTGCAGCAGGTCGGACAGCTCCTGCACGTGCCAGTCGCCGAGGCCGAGTTCCTTGTCGTTCGTCAGCGACGGCGCATACCAGTTCTGCAGCGGGATCAGGCCGCCGGCGAACGCCGACGAGCTCACCGGGCCGCCCATCATGTTGATCGACGTGTGGCACATCGAGCAATGGCCGAGGCCTTCGACGAGATACGCGCCGCGGTTCCATTCGACCGACTTCGTCGGGTCCGGCTTGTATTCGCCTTCTTTGAAGAACAGCGTGCGCCAGCCGATCAGCAGGTTGCGGTTGTTGAACGGGAACTTCAGTTCGTGCGGACGGCTCGGCACCGACACCGGCGGGACCGAACGCAGGTACGCGTAGATCGCGTCCGAATCGGCGCGCGTGACCTTCGTGTAGCTCGCGAACGGGAAGCCCGGGTACAGCAGGCTGCCGTCCTTCGAGCGGCCCGTGTGCATCGCGCGGTAGAAGTCGTCCGACGTCCACTTGCCGATACCGTTCTGGTCGTCCGGCGTGATGTTCGGCGTGTACATCGTGCCGAACGGCGTCGCCATCGGCAGGCCGCCCGCGAACGACTTGCCGCCGCGCACGGTGTGGCACGCGATACAGTCGCCGACGCGCGCGAGGTATTCGCCCTTCTTGATCAGCGCGGCCTGGTCGGCCGGCGTGGCGGCGACGGCGGCAGCGCCGTGCAGCGTGTCGTTGCCCGGCCACAGGACCGGCACGAGGGCGGCAGCCGCGACGATCGCGACGGCCGAGAGTGCAAACAGGGACTTGCGTTTCATTGTGTCTGTCTCCCTTGCCTTATTGCGGTTCGCTGCCGCAGGCGAGCGGAGTCTTCATCGAACGCGCCGGGGCCGGCACGGGGTTGGCGGGCGCCGGTTGCGCGGCGAGCCATGCGGTCACGGCCGTCACGTCTTCGTCGGAAAGCTTCGCGGCGATGTCGTGCATGCAATCGGGTGCCTTCGCGTGGCGGTTGCCCGAGCGCCATGCGCCGAGCTGCGCGCTCAGGTAATCGGCGTGCAGGCCGACGAGGCCCGGGATCGCCGGCTGCATGCCGGTCAGCCCAGCGCCGTGGCAGGCTACGCAAGCCGGCAGCTTGCGGGACGGGTCGCCCTGCGTGACGAGCTGCTTGCCGCGTGCGAGCGTCGCGGCCGGCAGCGTCGGCTTCGCCGGCGTCGGGTACGGCGGACGTTCGGCCGAGAAATGCTCGGCGATTTCGCGCAGGTAGTCGTCGCTCAGGTACGTCAGCAGGTAGTTCATCGGCGGGTACTTGCGCCGGCCGTCACGGAAGTTGACGAGCTGGTTGTACAGGTACTCGGCCGGCTTGCCGGCAAGACGCGGGAAATAGTCGTTGTCCGTGCCCTGGCCGTGGACGCCGTGGCATGCGGTACAGCCGCGCACGCGCTCGGCCATGGTATCGGGTGCCTTGAGCGGCGCCTGCTGGGCGTGCGCTTGCTCCGTGGGCTTGGTCTGCGCTTGGGCAGCGCTCATAAGGCCCGCGCCGCCGATCATCAGAACGGCGAGCAGCGGACGGAAGAGGCGTCTTGAAGACACACGAGACTCCATGTTTATTCGTCGGGGACCTTGTCCGGGCTACGATCGGCTCGGCGCATGGACGGCAGGACAGCCGGGCTGCTGCGACGCGGCATTCTATCATCGATGGGTAATGACGGCTATTTGACGAAAGGACATCGGTTCCTGTCTGTTTGCGACTTGCGACAATTTGACGCGCATTGCGGTGGGGCCGTGTGAACCGGCGTGCGTTTTCACCATCGAAGACCGTACACTCGCGGGTCGCGCGGCGCCTGCGCCGCAGGTCCAGTCATTTCTCCCGTTTCCGGATTCATCGATGACGTTTTTTACCGTGCCGTTGCCTGCCTCACGCTGTCCGTCCCGTTGCCGCCGCATTGCCGGCCTGCCGCTTGCGGGAGGGTGCGCGCGATGAAGTTCGACAGCTTGTGGATCGGCCAGGTCGCGCTCGCGGCGCTGATGGATGCGGCGTTCGCGATGGCGGTCGGCTCGGCGCTGCTCAAGGCGTGGCTCGGCAAGGACGGCGCGCGGCCGGTCGTCGCGCCGTCGCACCCCGCATGGCTGCGCGCGCAACATTCGCTGGTCGCGGCGGCGCTGGCGCTGGTGCTCGCCGATCTCGGCTGGCTCGTCTACGAGGCCGCGACGATGAGCGGCGCGGGGCTCGGCGGCGCGTTCGCCGCGATCCCCGTCATGCTGATGCAGACGCACACGGGCTTCGCGTGGAGCGTCGCGTTCGCCGGCGCGGTGGTGCTCGCGATCGTCGCGCTCGCGAAGCCGGATGGCCCGCTCGCGCATGCGGTGCTGTGGCTCGCGGTGATCGTGGTCGCGGCCGGCAAGGCGTCGCTCGGGCATGCGGCCGACAGCGGCGTGCTGTCCGCGGCGGTCGGCGTGCAGACGCTGCACCTGTTGGCCACCGCCGTCTGGGGCGGCCTCGTGCTCGCGGGCGGGCTCGCGGTGCTGCCGGCGCTCGGGTCGTCGGTCGCGCGCGGCGCGCTGATCCGCATCGGCCAGCACCTGTCGCGCACGTCGATCGTCGCGGTGGTCTTCGTGCTCGGGACGGGCGTGCTCAACGCGATCCGCGGGCTCGGCGGCTCGCTCGCGCCGCTCGACGGCAGCACGTGGGGACGCGTGTTGCTGCTGAAGCTGCTGCTCGTCGCGCTCGCGCTGGTGCTCGGCGGGCTCAACCGCTTCTCGGCGCTGCCGCGTCTGCGCCGCACCGCGTCGACCGAGGACGCGCACACGTTCCGCAACATCCTGCATCTCGAAGGGATGACGATGATCGGCGTGTTCGTCGCGGCGGCCGTGCTGTCGTTCAGCGTGCCGGGGTTCGCGGCGCTCGGCTGACGACCGAACGGGCTGACGACCGAACGGCGCGGCCCGACGCGAGATGCCGGCGCGCGGCGGGCGTGGCGCGGATGCAAGAACGGCCGCCTGGTCGGGGCGGCCGTGTCGAACGTGTGGCGCGGCGCGCGTGCCGCGCCACCCGGCTTCGTCATCTCACGCGTTCATCACCATTCGGCGACGCTGCCGTCCGCGTGGCGCCACACCGGGTTGCGCCAGCGATGGCCGGTCTTCGCCATCTCGCGCACCTTCTCCTCGTTCACGTCGATGCCGAGCCCCGGGCCCTGCGGGATCGCGACGAAGCCGTCCTCGTAGCGGAACACTTCGGGGTTGCGCAGGTAGTCGAGCAGGTCGTTGCCCTGGTTGTAGTGGATGCCGAGGCTCTGTTCCTGGATGAATGCGTTGTAGCTGACCGCGTCGAGCTGCAGGCACGCGGCGAGCGCGATCGGCCCGAGCGGGCAGTGCAGCGCGAGCGCGACGTCGTAGCTTTCCGCGAGCGTCGCGATCTTGCGGCACTCGGTGATGCCGCCCGCGTGCGACGCGTCCGGCTGGATGATGTCGACGTAGCCGCCCGCGAGGATGTGCTTGAAGTCCCAGCGCGAGTACAGCCGTTCGCCGAGCGCGATCGGCGTGTTGGTCTGGTTGACGATGTCGCGCAGCGCTTCGGCGTTCTCCGACAGCACCGGCTCCTCGATGAACATCAGCTTGTACGGGTCGAGTTCCTTCGCGAGCACCTTCGCCATCGGCTTGTGCACGCGGCCGTGGAAGTCGACGCCGATCCCGACGTGCGGGCCGACCGCGTCGCGCACTGCCGCGACGTTCGCGATCACCTGCTCGACCTTGTCGTAGGTGTCGACGATCTGCAGCTCTTCGGAGCCGTTCATCTTCACGGCCTTGAAGCCGCGCTCGACGACCGCGCGCGCATTGTTCGCGACGTCGCTCGGGCGGTCGCCGCCGATCCACGAATACACCTTGATGCGGTCGCGTACCTGGCCGCCCAGCAGCGCGTGCACGGGCACGCCGTGATGCTTGCCCTTGATGTCCCACAGCGCCTGGTCGACGCCCGCGATCGCGCTCATCATGATCGGGCCGCCGCGGTAGAAGCCCGCGCGGTACATCACCTGCCAGTGATCCTCGATCAACAGCGGGTCGCGGCCGACGAGGTAGTCGGCCAGTTCCTGCACGGCGGCCTCGACGGTGTGCGCGCGGCCTTCGACGACCGGCTCGCCCCAGCCGATGATGCCCTCGTCGGTTTCGATCTTGAGGAACAGCCAGCGGGGCGGAACGACGAAAGTTTCGAGGCGGGTGATTTTCATGACGCGAGTCTCCATGATTGACCGGCGCGGCCGGGGCGCACGATCCGTGCTTTCGCGGTTATCCTAGCGTAGTCGAATAAAAAATAGTATTAATAGCATTAATGTGCAGATAGTGGGCAGCCCGCCCGACGGAGAACGATCATTCAACGCGACCTGCATGGACAGACGGCCTTCCGGCTCGCGACGGCGATCCTGCGCGGCGACTATCCGCCCGAATCGCTGCTGCCGAGGGAACCCGACCTGATGGAGATGTACGGCGTGAGCCGCACGGTGATGCGCGAGGCGCTGCGCACGTTGACGTCGAAGGGGCTGGTCGAATCGCGGCCGAAGGTCGGCACGCGCGTGCGGCCGCGTCGTGCGTGGAACCTGCTCGATGCCGACCTGCTCGACTGGTATGCGCGCGTCGCGCCGCCGCTCGCGTTCGCGCTGAAGCTGCAGGAGATGCGCGAGATGATCGAGCCGCACGCGGCCGCGCTGGCCGCGCGCACCCATACGCCCGAAGCGTTCGACGCGATCGACGACGCGGTGCGGGCGATGGCCGCCGCGCGCAACGTCGACGAATGGGTGCGCGCCGACCTGCGCTTTCACCTGAGCGTGCTGGAGGCCGGCGGCAACGAGCTGCTGGTGCCGCTCGGCGCGCTGATCGATCGCACGCTCGAGGCGCAACTGCAGCTGAACGCGCGCCGGGCCGAGGTGTACAACGCGTCGCTTGCCGAGCACACGGCCGTCAGCGACGCGATCCGCGTGCGCGACGAGGACGGCGCGCGCCACGCGATGGCGATGCTGCTCGCGGTGACGCGCGCGCGGATCGAGATGTCGTGACGGACGCGAGGCGGGCGGCGCCGGCGGCGTGCCGTCAGGCGTTCGCGCAACCGCCCGGCTTGTGGATGCGTTCCGTCGACGGCGGGTACTTCGCGAGCAGGCTCGCCGGCCGCCGCGGGCGGGCGACCAGGTCGCCGCCGCAGTTCGGGCAGCGGCCCTTCAGCACGTCGTCCGCGCAGGTCGCGCAAAACGTACATTCGAATGTGCAAATGCGCGCTTCCGCCGAATCGGGCGGCAGGTCCTTGTCGCAGCATTCGCAGCCGGGGCGCAGTTCGAGCATGACGGTCTCCTGGGTCGGTGAGGGATGGGCGCCGCCCGGGCATTGCGTGCGGCGCATGCGAGCGCTACTGTACGCGCTTGGATCGGCCCGGCCAACGGTGTCCCGCCCGGGCGCCGGCGATGCGCACGGGCTGCACCGGGAGATGACCATGCTTTATCGCGGAAGCTGTCATTGCGGAGACGTGACGTTCGAGGCGGAAGGTGACCTGCAGGGCGTGATGGCGTGCAACTGCTCGATCTGCCAGCGCAAGGGCGCGCTGATGTGGTTCGTGCCGCGCGATCACATGAAGCTGCTGACGCCCGACGAGCATCTCGCGACCTACATGTTCAACAAGCACGTGATCCAGCATCGCTTCTGCAAGCGCTGCGGGATTCATGCGTTCGGCGAAGGCGTCCATCCGGACGGCACCGCGATGGCCGCGATCAACGTGCGCTGCCTGGAAGGCGTCGACCTCGACGCGCTGCCCGTCACGCATTACGACGGCCGCTCGCACTGAGCGGCGCATCGGCGCGGGCGCCTGCGGGCCGCGATCGCGTCACGACGGTTGCACGGCCGCCGCGTTCGGCGCGGGCGTTTCCGCTTGCGGCGCCGGTCCGGCGGTGCGCGTGCCGGCGCTGGCCGGGCGTTCGATCAGCGGCGCGAGCGCCGGCGCCATCGACTTCAGCAACTGCACGGCCATCGCGCTCGTGAAGTCGTAGCGCGCCGCATACGGCTCGTGCGCGGTCGCCGTCAGCACGCCGAAGAACCGGTCGCCGAGCGCGAACACGAAGGTGCCGCTGCGATTGACCTTGCGCGACTCGATCAGCCGCGCGCCGCGCGCATAGACGTTGAAGCGCTGGTCGCCCGTCCCCGTCTTGCCGTACACGTCGAGCGTCTTGCCGTCCGGCAGCGTGAGCCCGCCCGCGAGGCGGCGCGCGGTGCCGTTGAGCACGACGTCGCGCAGCAGCGTGTGCGTCACGTTGACGATCTCCGGCGACAGCATCGGCTGCGGCTGCGCGGCCGCGCGCACGAAGCGCGTTTCGTACGGCGTGCCCTTCGCGAAATCGAGCCGCGTGATCGTTTCGGTCGGCGCCTTCTGGCCGCCGTTGGCGATCAGGCCGATCAGTTTCGCGAGCGCGTCGGGCTGGTCGCCCGATGCGCCGATCGCGGCTGCATACGACGGCGTCACTTCCGCGAACGGATAGCCGAGCGCGCGCCACGACTTCGTGATCTCCGCGTACGCACGCAGCTCGACCATGCGGCGGATGCGCCGGTCCTGCGTCGCGTGGTAGCGGGTCTTGTACAGCCACGAATACGTGTAGAAACGCGCATCGCGGCTGTCGCGCTGAACCTCGGCGAGCGATGCGCCCGGATGCGCGCGCAGGTAGTTGAGCGTCCACAGCGCGAGCGGATGGACGCTCGCGATATAGCCGCGATCGTTGAGATTGAAGCGGTCGATCGCGTATTTCGCGTAGAGCGCGGCGAGATCGTCGTCGGACAGCGTCGCGGCCGGCGTGCCCTTCAGTTGCGCACGCATCTGCGCATTGAACCATGCGAGCGATTCGTTCGGCGCGACGCTGCGCAGCACCGTCGCGAGCTTCGGCGGCGACTTGCGGACGTCGCGCAGCATCAGCGCGAGTGCGTCGTCGGGCGCCTTGCCCGCATAGCGCGTGTAGTAGCGCTTCACGTAGACCTGGCTTTCGCCGTCGACGAATTGCTGCAGGTAGTGCTGGCGCTGCGCGGGATCGTTGAGCCACGACGACGACGGCCCGGCCGCCTGCAGCGTCTCGTAGTGGACGATGTCGCGCATCAGCCGCACGAACACCAGGTTCACCGAATGCTCGAATGCCGCGTGCAGCGTCATGATGCGGCCGTTGTCCGACTTCTCGAAGTTGGAGAACACCTGCGCGCCGCCGCCCGTGTAGAACACGTCCGGGCTCGCCGAATACTTGCGTTCGACGGAGGCGTCGAGCATCGCCTGCAGCGAGCGGTCGCGCGTATGCGACAGATAGTCGAGCGCCCAGCGCGACAGCCCGTCGATCGGATCGGGCTTCACGCGCGCGAGCTCCGCGTTCGACAGGTTCGCGTAGCGCGCATGCAGGTCGGAGACGATCTGCAGGTACGTGATCAGCGTGCGCAGCTTCGCGGTCGAGCCGAGATTGATGCGGCCGCCGCGATTCACGTCGAACGGCTGGTTCACGCTGTCGGTCTGCACGCGCAGCAGGTTCGCGCCGTTGCGGTGTTCGTAGAGCGTGAAGCTGTACGTGAGGTGCGACGGGTCGTCCTTCGGCGCGAGCATTTCGAAACCGTACAGGCCGGCGGCCTGTGCGCCTTCACGCGTCGACGCTTGCGCGAGCCGCGCGGCGACCGCCTGCTGCACGCCGTTGTCGAGCGTGCTGGTCGCCTGGAGATCGAGCTGGTCGAGCTGGTACAGGTCGCTGATGCCGAGCGCCGACAGCAGCGACGCGCGCGCCGACGTGACGGCCTTGCGCGACACGAACGACTGCACGCGCGCGGCGGCCGGCGGCGCGCTGCGTTCGATCTGCGCGGCGAGCGCGGCATCGCGCAGCGCGGGCGAGATCACGCCGCCGTTCGACAGCAGCCGCAGGTAGCTGTCGGTCAGCTTCTGCAATGCCGGATAGCCGCGGTTCAGGAAGTACGACGGCGCGCGCTGCGCGATCAGCAGCGACAACACCTCGCGGAACGTCTTGCCCTGCTGATCGACGTTGTCGCCGGTCGTCGGCGCGGACAGCACGCGATTCACGTCGTTGAAGTCGCGGCCGTACCACGCGGCGAGACCGTCGCCGATGCCGGTGATTTCGCCCACGTGCGGCCGCGCGGCGAGCGGCACCGAGTTCAGGTAGCGCACGACGATCGTGCGGCGCGCGAGCATCGTCTGCGGACCGTTCAGGTAGGCGCGCACCGACGCGGAGGCGATCTGCCGCAGCTTTTCGGGCGGCGTCGCGGTGCGGCCCTCGGGCGAATGGCGGAACTTCTCGATCTGCGTCGCGAGCGTGCTGCCGCCCGGGCGCGCCTGGTGGCGGTTGACGACGTGCAGCGCCTGGTCGGCGAGCGCGCGGCTGAAGCGTCCCCAGTCGATCGCCGGGTTGCGGTTCGGCTCGTTCGCATCGAGCAGGTAGCGATCCTCGATGAACAGCAGCGAATCGGTGATCACGCGCGGCACCGTGTCGAAATCGGCATAGACGCGCTGCGGAAACACGGTCGCGAACAGCGGCGAGCCGGTCGAATCGAACAGCATCAGGCCCGTCTGGTCTTTCTCTTCGTAAGGGAGGAACAGCCCGCGCTCGCCGAGCGACAGCATCCGCTGCGAATCGCGCGCCTGCTCGCTGACGACGAAGCCGCGTGCGAGCAGCCGCTGCTGGAACGCGGGAATCATCGCGTAGCCGAAGCGCTGGTCGTACGGGCCGTTTGCCGGGAAGCGGATGTGATCGCTCGGCCCCGCCTCGACCGTGTAGCCGACGTCGCGGGTGAGCTCGGACAGGTAGTGCGCCTGCAACCGGGACGTTTCGATCTCGGTCTGCACGAGCCGTGCGACGATCGCGACCGCGATCAACAGTGCGGCGAGCAAGGACCACTTGACCCACGTCCACACCGAGGCGGGACCGGTCACGCGCGGCAGGATACGATTCAGCGGCCGATTCATGGCGGCGTCTCCCTGAGGGCGCGGTTATCCGGCCGCACCCCATTAAGGATTAGTGTAGTCCTCCGCGGCGGGCTGCCAAGGGCGGTTGACTACCGAGATGCGCCGGCGCAACAGGCGTGCCCACGCGAGCCGCGCGGCGGCTCGCGGGCCGTCGGGGCGCCTGC
>FTHQ01000436.1_pt1 | contig 49314 bp, 48 predicted proteins | sample 1641001 | NCBI WGS metagenome assembly FTHQ01 (sample SAMEA3914872, study PRJEB12502) | metagenome | biome: forest; material: soil | place: Canada | collected 2011-07-03 | depth 0.3 m | reverse complement strand
CCCCCACTACAGGACATGTTCCGATGTATTACTCACCCGTTCGCCACTCGCCACCAGGTGCAAGCACCCGTGCTGCCGTTCGACTTGCATGTGTAAGGCATGCCGCCAGCGTTCAATCTGAGCCAGGATCAAACTCTTCAGTTCAAACCTGTTACTGTTTTCGGTTCTTTCGAACCGGTCGCTCACTCAAAGCTGACAGGAATATGAATCACTTCATAAACCTGACTTACTTTAGTGTGAGACTCTTGATACTTTTGCTATCTGATCCGAGGATCAGCTCGCTGCCATCAAGCGCCCACACTTATCGGCTGTTAATTTTTAAAGAGCATGTCTGCGAGGGATCTTGAACCCCTCAGCAGCGCTGCGTTTTCAGCAGCAGAGAAGCGAGATTATGAACCGTGTTTCGCAGCTCGTCAACAACTTTCTGAACGACTTCGTTGCGACTGCGGGGCTCAACTTCCGTACCGCCGAGGCTCGCTACCTCCGAACTCCAACGGCACTGCTTCCCTTCCTTCCGCGCCGCGTTTCCGTTAGCGCGAAAGAGGCGTGATTCTATGCAGCTCACGGCGATCGCGCAAGGGGCTTGAAGCAACTTTTTTACGAGCGCCGCAATTCGGCCGTCCGGCCATGCCTGGGCACGAGGCCGCTTATGGTGCAAAGAACGGACTAGAATGTGAGGTTCTTCGCCTCTTTCTATATACGTCTTTAATATGCGCCAGCGAATCGCCAAACGCCTCCCCCCCGATGCCGACAAACTGGTCGGTCTGTCGCTTGCGCTCTTCGCGTCGGGCAGCCGCATCGAGGATCGCTTCTGGGAAGCGAAGCTCGACGCGCTGCTCGCCAAGATCGTCCGCAACGGCAATCAGACCACGCTCGACGCCGCGCTCGACCATCTTCAGCAGAATCATCCCGACGCCTACGGCGCGCTCGCCGACATGGCCGAGACACACAGCGAGTCGATGGTGATCGACCACGACGGCCAACCGTACGATGCGCTGCTGGTCGCCGTCCCGGTGCTCGCCTGGACGCGCTATATGATTCCGTCGGGCCCACTGAAGGGCGACGTTACCGACGCGCTGCGCACGCACCTGCAGGCGCACGTGCTCGCAAACGGCACCCTCGTCGGGCTTGCTCCCTTCCTCTACAGCATCGACCAACTGCCGCGGCACCACGTGGAAACCTACCGGCTGGCCCAGCAGCTCGCGCATGCGGCGATCGGTCAGCACACCCCGAAGCTGAGCTTCGGCGACCTGCCGGAAACCTCGCCGATCCTGGCCGATCCGCGCTTCCTGCTGGCGGTCGTCGCCGCGCCGACCGGCGCGGCGCTGTTCCGTTGGCAGGAAGAAGAAAACGGCAGCCGTATCGAGCGCGGCCAGTGCCTCGAACAGTGGACGGCACAAGGCGGCCCGAACCTGTCGATCGCGCTGCCCGGCTGCGAGTTCGAATGCCTGCTTCCGGACGCGTACTACTCGGCCTGTCGCGATGCGGACGAACGCGTGCGTCCACACACCGTCCGAACGGCCATTCGTTATCTATTCGACACACTTGGTGCAGCGCCGCAGGAGTTGCGCGCGGTGGTCGCCGGCTTCGGCGAACGCCGTATCGACGAGTATCGGGTCGGCTTCACGCGGCGTGCCAGCAACGATGTGATCTACGGCGTCGTGTGGCCGCTCTACGGCCGTGAAAACGGCGACGTTTCGATCGACAGCGCGACGCTCGAAGGCGAAGCGCCGATCGAAGGGCCGCTCGAGGAAATCGTGAGCCTGCTGAAGGAATGCGGCGTAACCGACGTCCGCCGGCACGCGGGCCGCTTCGAACCCGAATACTGCGACGACTGCGGTGTGCCGCTGTACGCCGATCCGCTCGGCGAAATCGTCCATGCGGAAATGCCGGAAGACGCGTCGCCCGCGCAGCCGCATTTCCACTGACTCGCCCCCGCAGGCCCTGCAGCCTGCCCCGCCAAAAGCCGCTTCCGGTGCCTGCCGAAGCGGCTTTTTTTCTTGTCCGATGTTCTGTCGCCCAAAATTTCGAACTTTTCCTAAGCCTTTCAGCCAAGCAGACATCGTGTAAGGTCTTTGTCATTATCGGGGCCAGCTTATATCCCCCCGACAGCAGTCAATGACTCACCTTATGGAGATTGAATATGCGATTCTTGGTGCTTAACTCAGACGCCGAACGGCGTGACGGACTGAAGGCCCTGTTGCGGCAGATCGACCGGCACGCCAGCATCAACGATGCGCCTGACGGTTTCCAGGCGCGCCGGCTGCTGCGCACCCAGCGTTTCGACCTCCTCGCGATCGACTGGCTCGACGTGGGCCGGCTCAGCGAGCTTCAGGCGCTCGGCAACGCGTGCTCGCCGACACCGGTCGCCGTCCTGGTCGACGAGATCTCGCCCGAAGCCATCCAGCGTTTCTTCAACTACGGCGTCGCGGGCGTGATCCCGCATTCCACGCGGCCGCACCTTATCGTGCGCGCGCTCGAGATCGTCCTGCTGGGCGGGCACTACATTCCGCCGATCGCCCTCAGCCTGCTGCCGTCCACGGCGACGGCGCGCCACGATGCCCATTTCCAGACGCTCGCCGGCTCGCTGCCCCGCCGCCCGCCGAGCGGCCTCCTGTCGCCGCGACAAGCGCAGATCATGCGGTTCGTCCACATGGGCAGCACGAACAAGATGATCGCGCGTACGCTCGGCATCAGCGAAGGCACCGTGAAGATCCACCTCGCGAGCATCTTCCAGCAGCTTGGCGCCGCAAACCGCGCCGCCGCGGTCGCGATCTACAACGGCTGGCTGTCGCCCCATCTCGAGGTGCTGCTGGCGAACCGCAACCGCGCCCGCAAGCCGGCCATCGGCGAACACGGCCCGGTTCCGCTGCGGACACAACGGCATGACCGTCCGTACCCGTTGCCTACCGCGAATGCCGGCACGCACGATCTGCCGCTCGCCGCCGAGCCACCGGCACGGTTCCGGCGCGGACGCTAGGCAAACAGTCTCGATATTGCGACGGTCGCGCATGCGCCGGTTCCCACCTTTGATACTCAACGAGTAATATGGACGCATGGGTTTTCTTTTCACACCGCTTCCGCTCTGGGTTGGCATCGGTGGCTGGATCGCCGCCGTGGCCCTGCTCGCGCTCGCGATCTGGAATCGCCCGTTCGTACGCCTGCAAGACGCCACGCTTCAGCACGTGTGGCTCGCACTCGTCACTGCGATCACGGTCCTGTGGGCTTCGAACGCATGGCTCGAAGACGGCATCGTCATGCATCTGCTTGGCGCAACGCTGCTCGTCACGCTGTTCGACTGGACGCTCGCCCTGGTTGCGATGGGCGCCGTCACGGCGATTGCCGCGGTCATCTTCGACGCGCCGTGGCAAGGCATCGGCCTGACCTATCTGATCTACGGTGCGCTGCCTGTCGCCGTGTCGGCGTTGCTGCAACGCGCCGCGCTCGCGTGGCTGCCGCACAACCTCGCATCGTTCATCACGGGGCAGGGCTTCCTGTCGCCGGCCATCGCGATCGTCGCGGTCGCCGCTGCGGCGGCCGGTGTCCAGCTCGCGCTTGCCGACGGCGTGCCCGTCGTGATTCCGGCCGGCTATCTGCTGAACACCGCGCTGCTCGCGCTCGGCGAAGCGTGGTTCACCGGCATGGCGACGGCACTCATCGCCGTCTATCGCCCCGCGTGGGTCACGACCTTCGACGTCCGGCGCTACCGCCTCGGCGGCCCGCGCGCCTGACTTTCCCCTCCGGACCAGCTCGGCGCACACATGTGCCGGCGGCACCGTCCACGACGCGCGCCGAATACGCCACCTACTGCCGCACAACTTTTTTACGCTAAGATTGAACTCCTGTTCTTCATCGGGCATCTATACGTGCCCGATGTCTCCTTCGCTCCTCACCAATAACCAGATGGACAGCTCACCTGCCTCGCTCCGGATTTTCCGGGCGCTCGGCAAGCTGGCAGCCTGTATCGCGGGCCTGTCGCTTGCGCTTCCCGCTCCGGTATTCGCCGACCTGCTCGACCAGCGCTCCGAACTGATCAACAAATTCGTCAACGAGATGCATGCCGATCCGCTCGCCGCCGATTGTGCGGCGCACGGCAGCTTCATCGCCAGTACGTCGACGGCGTTCGATCGCGTCGACTTCGCACCGAACGCATTCGACAGCGGCAATGCGACCATCACGCCGTGGAACGACTCGTTCGACCAGGGCAAGCAGCGCGTGAAGGTCGACAACATCGTCACCGTCGATGGGCTCGGCATCCACAGCAACGGCAGCGATCCGACGCCGCTGAAATTCCGTTGCGGCTATGTCGGCCAGCAAATGCTCGCGTTCAGCTGGAACGACCCGGTCCCGCCGCTGAAGCCGCGCGTCGAACGCTCGTCGTCTTCGACGAAGAAGTTCAAGGGCAAGTCGCACCGCGGCAAAGCCAAGGCGAAGGCATCGAGCCACGCCGGCAGCAAGAAGGCCGTCGCGACGAAGAAATCCAGCGGCCAGAAGAAGGCCGTGAAGAAAAAAACCGCGAAGAAGTCCTGATACGACGGAGCGGCAACGACAGCGGCAAAAAAGCCGGCGCATCACGAGATGCGCCGGCTTTTTTCATGCGACGACGAACGGCTGCGCTTACGCGAACGTGTCGACGTGCACCAGGATCGCGGCCAGCATCGCCGCGCCGAGCGCCGCGCTGCGCTCGCCGTTCCAGCCGACGCGCTCGTCGGGCAGGTTCGCGTTGTCCTTGAACGGCATTTCGAGCGTCAACGACAGGCAGCCGAACTGATGGCCGATGTACTTCGACGCGAGCTTCAGCGCATCTTCCTTGTACTTGCTCGCCGCGTAGCCATGCTCGGTCTGGAAGTCGGGGCTGGCGACCTTGAACGCGTCGATGAACGCGGCCTGCTCCTTGCCCTGCTGCTCGGTAAAGCTCGGCAGCATCTCCGAGCCGGCGACGAACACGTACGGCAGATCCTCGTCGCCGTGAATGTCGAAGAACATGTCGCAGCCGATCGCGTGGATCGCATCGCGCACGGCCAGCACTTCGGGGCTGCGCTCGGCATCGGGCGCCATCCACTCGCGGTTCAGGTTCGCGCCGGCCGCATTGGTGCGCAGGTTACCGTGCACGCTGCCGTCCGGATTCATGTTCGGGACGATGTAAAACGTCACGCGATCGTAGAGCTTGCGCGCCACCGGATCGCCGGCCCAGTCGCCCCATCCCGCCAGCCGCTTGACCAGGCCTTCGACGAACCACTCGGCCATCGACTCGCCCGGATGCTGGCGCGCGATGATCCATACCTTCTTCTTCGGCGCATCGTCGGTTTCCGGCGTGCCGAGCGTCAGCAGCGACATCGGACGGCCTTCGACCGTGCGGCCGAGCTCGACGACGCTCGCCTGCGGCAACTGCTGGACCGCGCCGAGAAACGCCGCGTGACGCTCTTCCGAGTACGGTTCGAAATACGCGTAGTAGATGCTGTCGAACTCGGGCGTATGGTCGATGGTCATCGTCTTGCCGTCGAACGTCGTCGGCACGCGGAACCAGTCGACCCGGTCGTAGCTTGCCACCGCGTGATAGTTGCGCCAGCCCGACGGGTATGCGCATTCGGCTGCGTTCTCGAACGTCATCACGCACCGCTCGCCGCGCGCGCCCGTCAAGCGGTAGTAAAACCATTGCGCGAACTCCGACCGATTGTCGCCACGCACGCGCAGCCGGATCGCGTCGGGACGCTCGCACGACACGACGTCGATGGCGCCCGCGTCGAAATTACTGGTGATCGAAAGGGTCATCTGTCTCTCTCCGTTATCGACCGGCGTTAGCGCTTTAGCGCTTACGCCGGCCCCATGCAAAGCGGTTGACCGAAGCACGCGGTGTACCGCCTGTCCGGCCTCATGCAGGCGCCGGCCGTCTCGTGAACGGCCGGCAAGGTCACTCGCCGATGCGCCGGCGATATACGTAAGTCGAATCGTTCGACGCCGCCGCATCGAACGCATAGCCTTCGGTCGCGAATGCCTTCAGCGCCTTCGGGTCGGTGATACGGTTCTCGACGACAAAACGCGCCATCAGGCCGCGCGCGCGTTTCGCATGGAAGCTGATGATCTTGTAGCGGCCGCCCTTCCAGTCCTCGAATACCGGCGTGATGACCGGTGCGGCCAGCAGCTTCGGCTTGACCGACTTGAAGTATTCGGTCGACGCGCAGTTGACCAGCACGCGTGCGGCGCCGCTGCGCGTCTCCAACTGCTCGTTCAGCGCCCGCGTGATGCGGTCGCCCCAGAACGCATACAGATCCTTGCCGCGTGCGTTCGCGAACCGCGTACCCATCTCGAGCCGGTACGGCTGCAGCAGGTCGAGCGGACGCAGCAGCCCGTACAGGCCCGACAGCACGCGCACGTGCTGCTGCGCATAGTCGAGATCGGTGGACGACAGCGATTTTGCGTCGAAACCCTCGTAAACGTCACCGTTGAACGCCAGCACGGCCTGCTTCGCGTTGGCCGGCGTGAAGGTCGGCGACCAGTCGGCGTAGCGCTGGAAATTCAGGCGCGCGAGCGGATCGGAGATATCCATCAGCGTCGCGATGTCCTGCGGCGACAGCTTGCGCAGGCCGTGGATCAGTTCCGACGCGTCGTCGACGAATGCAGGCAACGTGTAAGACGGGACGTGCGCGGGCGTATCGTAGTCGAGGGATTTGGCGGGAGAGAGAACGATTATCATAGAGGCTCGCTGGCACGCCGTGCCTTGCGGTCAGACGAAAACCACCGATTGTAACGAATGAGCCGCTCTCTCGCCCCGCATGCCGCGCACCGCGTCGTGCTCGACTCGAACGTCTGGATCGACATCCTCGTATTCGACGACCCCGCTACGCGCCCGATCCGCGCCGCGCTGGAATGCGGCACGCTGGCCGCCGTGATCGACGGCCGCTGCCTGACCGAGCTCGAATACGTGCTCGACTATCCGCAGTTCCAGTCGCGCGCGATCGACAAGGCGGCCGCGCTCGCGACCGTCGCCCGTCTCGCGAACCTCGTCGAACCGCCGCCCGTCGACGCCGGCGCGCCGCCGCTGCCGAAGTGCAAGGACCGCGACGACCAGAAATTTCTCGAGCTTGCCCGCGCCGCGCAGGCCGACTGGCTCGTGTCGAAGGACCGCGCGCTACTGAAGCTCGCGAAACGCACCGCACGCGACTTCGGTTTCCGGATCGCGCAGCCCGCTCCCTTTACCGAGGCCTGCGCGCTCGACGCGACGCCGGCCGCCCCGACCACGCCAGCCTGACGCACACGGCCCCACCCGATTTCGACCGTATCGATGAACGCTCCTTCAGATATGCCAACGACGCCCGTTTTCCCCTCGCGCCTGCCGAACGTCGGCACGACGATCTTCACGGTCATGAGCGCGCTTGCCGCCGAAAAAGGGGCGGTGAACCTCGGCCAGGGTTTCCCGGATTTCGATTGCGATCCGCGCATCGTCGATGCGGTCTCGGCCGCGATGCGCAACGGGCACAACCAGTATCCGCCGATGGCCGGCGTCGCGCCGCTGCGCGACGCGATCGCCGACAAGATCGCGCAGGTGTACGGCCGGCGCTACGATCCGGCCAGCGAAATCACCGTGACGGCCGGCGCGACGCAGGCGCTGCTGACGGCGATCCTGTGCGCGGTGCATCCGGGCGACGAAGTAATCGTCGTCGAGCCGACCTACGACAGCTACCTGCCGTCGATCGAGCTCGCGGGCGGCAAGCCGGTGTTCGTCACGCTGGAGGCGCCCGACTATGCGATCCCGTTCGACCGCCTCGCGGCCGCGATCACGCCGAAAACGCGGATGATACTGATCAACACGCCGCACAACCCGACGGGCACCGTGTGGCGCGAGGCCGACATGCGCAAGCTCGAGGACATCGTGCGCGGCACCAACGTGCTGATCCTGTCCGACGAGGTGTACGAGCACATGGTCTACGACGGCGCGCGCCACGAGAGCGTCGCGCGCTACCCGGAACTCGCCGCGCGCAGCTTCATCGTGTCGAGCTTCGGCAAGACCTATCACGTGACGGGCTGGAAGGTCGGTTACGTCGCGGCGCCTGCCGCGCTGACCGCGGAATTCCGCAAGGTCCACCAGTTCAACGTGTTCACGGTAAACACGCCGATGCAGATCGGGCTCGCCGACTACCTGCGCGACCCGGCGCCGTACCTGTCGCTCGCGGGCTTCTATCAGCACAAGCGCGATTTCTTCCGGGCCGGCCTCGAACGCACGCGCTTCAAGCTGCTGCCGTGCACGGGCACGTACTTTCAGTGCGTCGACTACTCGGCGATCAGCGACCTGCCCGAAGCGGAATTTTCGAAGTGGCTCACGTCGGAGATCGGCGTGGCCGCCATTCCGGTGTCGGCGTTCTATCACGAGCCGCACGAATCGGGCGTCGTCCGCTTCTGCTTCGCGAAGCAGGAAAGCACGCTCGCCTCCGCGCTCGAACGGCTCGCCCGCCTGTAAGACCGCCACGGGCGGCCGCACGCCGCCCGTCAGAAACGCTTACGAACGCACGACGTTCGCCGCTTCGATATACGCCTTGCGCTCGGCTGCCACGCGTTGCGCGGCCGGGCGCTCACCCACCGTCTTCGCGTGCGCCTTCCAGTCGATGCCTGCATCGAGCAGGAAGTCGCGGCCGAATATGGCCTTCGTCGCCATGCCGATGACCGGCAGATGGACCCACGCCGCCATGTCCGCGAGGCCGAACGATTCGCCGAGCACATACGGCGAAAACCGCGTCATCTGCTTGAAGGCATCGATCGCGCGCGGCAGACGCTTCTCGACGTGCGCCTTCATCCCGTCGCTGACCTTGCCGCCGAAAAACGCTTCCGTATAGACCTCGCGCGCCATCCATTCGAGATACAGCTCGAGCGTCTCGACCAGTTCGCGCACCTTCGCGGCCGCGAACGGGCTTGTGGGCAAAATACCTTTTTCGGGATAGCGCGCCGCCAGGTATTCGACGATCACCTGCGACTCGAACAGCGCGCCCTCTTCGGTCTTCAGGAACGGAATCTTGCCGAGCGGCGAATCGGCAAGCTGCGCCGGATCGCTGATCGGCAAACCGCACACCGACTCCTCGAACGGAATGTCGTGCTCGAGCAGGACGAACTTCACCTTGTTGTAGTAGTTGGACAACGGGATACCGCACAGCTGTAGCATCGGAGTCTCCTTCCTGGCTGAAGCGCGGCCGCCTCGACGCTGGCCGCATCGGGATTCATCGCGCTGAAAAGCACGTTCGTGCTAGTCTAAAGCAAGTTTTGCGTTCGTCACGACAACATTACCGCCGCTGCGGCGACAGCGCCGCCTGTCCACGCGACACACGCGGCGTCACAGCCGCGCCATCCGATGGAGACACGCTTCCATGAGTGCTGAACTGCTGGCCTCGCGTCCGCCCGAGAGCGAATCGACGCTCGTCCTCACACTGTCCAATCCCGGCGCGCGCAACGCGCTGCATCCCGACATGTACGCGGCCGGCATCGAAGCGCTCGCCACCGCCGAGCGCGATCCGGCGATTCGCGCCGTCGTGCTGACAGGTGCCGACCGCTTCTTCTGCGCAGGCGGCAACCTGAACCGGCTGCTCGAGAATCGCTCGAAGGAGCCGTCCTTTCAGGCCGACAGCATCGATCAGCTCGCGGCGTGGGTAACGGCGATCCGCGCAGCCACGAAGCCGGTGATCGCAGCCGTCGAAGGCGCCGCGGCCGGCGCGGGCTTCTCGCTCGCGCTCGCGTGCGACCTGATCGTCGCCGCACATGATGCGAAATTCGTGATGTCGTATGCGCGCGTCGGCCTGACGCCCGACGGCGGCGGCTCGTGGTTTCTCGCCCGTGCGTTGCCGCGCGCGATCGCGGCCGAGATCCTGTTCGAAGGCAAGCCGGTTGCCGCCGAACGCCTGCATGCGCTCGGCGTCGTCAACCGGCTCGCCACGCCCGGCACGGCGCTGAGCGACGCACTGGCATGGGCCGACACGCTCGCCGGCATCTCGCCGAATGCGCTCACGCGCATCAAGTCGTTGCTCGACGACGCGACCGCGCAACCGCTGGACGCGCACCTCGGCACCGAGCGCGATCATTTCGTCGCGTCGCTGCATCATGCGGACGGGCTCGAAGGCATCACCGCCTTTCTCGAGAAGCGCCCGCCGCGCTACAAGCGCTGATCCGCCGCGTCGGCCTTCGAACCGACGCCACGCCGCCGCGTCCCTCCGATGCGGCATGTCGCCGTCGCACGCAATGCCGACGGCGATCTCCCGCCCGGCCTTGCCTGCCCGTCGGCACGCGCGTTTGCGTCGCCAGCAGCCCGTGTCGATCCATGCTCTAATGACCGCCTGTCGCGGCGCCGCCGGCGCCGTTTTCGCGCAAGCCTCACAGGAGTTGACGATGATCGACGTCTATAGCTGGGCGACCCCGAATGGCCACAAGGTGCACATCATGCTCGAGGAAACGGGCCTCGCATATCGTGCCCATCCGATCGATATCGGCGCGGGCGACCAGTTCGAGCCCGCGTTCCTGAAGATCAGCCCGAACAACAAGATCCCGGCGATCGTCGATCCGGACGGCCCCGGCGGCCAACCGATCTCGCTGTTCGAATCGGGCGCGATCCTGATCTACCTCGCGGAGAAGACCGGCAAGTTCCTGCCGACCGATCCGGCCGCACGCTATGCGACGCTCGAGTGGCTGATGTTCCAGATGGGCGGTGTCGGCCCGATGCTCGGGCAGGCGCACCACTTCCGCCTGTATGCGCCGGAGAAGATCGAGTATGCGGTCAACCGCTACACGAACGAAGCGAAGCGCCTGTACAACGTGATGGAAAAGCGCCTCGGCGAATCCGAGTATCTCGCGGGCGACACGTACACGATCGCGGACATTGCGACGTTCCCGTGGACACGTTCGTGGCAGAACCAGGGCATCGTGCTCGACGCCTTGCCGAACGTGAAGCGCTGGCACGAGGCGATCGCCGCGCGACCGGCCGTGCAGCGCGGCGTCGAGGTGCTCGCGTCGATGCGCAAGCCGCTGCAGGACGACAAGGCGCGCGAGGTGCTGTTCGGCGCGACGCAATACGCGAAGCACTGACCCGCACGCGGCGGGCGGAGCGGCATCCGTGCATGCCGCTCCGTGCCTCAGAAGTAATGCAGCGTGATGAACTCCGCCGCGCACACCGGCAGCGGCGCGTCGGGGCGCTCGACCTGCACCGATACGGACCACGTCACCTGAATGCCGCCACGCGCAGCGTCGGCGGTTTCCTTCACCGCGAACAGCGCACGCACGCGCGCACCGACCGGCACCGGCTTCAAAAACCGCACGCGGTTCAGCCCGTAGTTCACGCCCATCTTCTGCTCGAAGCGCATCGCGTCGGTCATCAACGCGGGAATCAGCGACAGCGTCAGGAACCCGTGCGCGATCGGTCCGCCGAACGGCGACTCGCGCCGCGCGCGCTCGGGGTCGACGTGAATCCATTGATGGTCGTCGGTCGCGTCGGCGAAACCGTCGACGCGCGGCTGGTCGATCTCGATCCAGCCGCTCGCGAGCGGCTCCGCGCCGACCCGCGCCTGCAGCGCCTGCGCCGATGCGATCAGCGGCAAGGTCACGTCGGTCATATCTTCGCGCCTCCCGGATGGCGCAGCCCGAAAATCACCTTGGTGTGCACGGTGATCACCGTCTCGCCGGCTTCGTTCACGCCGACCCATTCCGTCGATACGATGCCGCGATCGGGCTTGCTCTCCGACACGCGCTTGTCGTGCACCTTCTGGTACATCGTGATCGTGTCGCCGGCGCGCACCGGCTTCAGCCAGCGAATCGAATCGATGCCGGGCGAGCCCATGCTGGTCGAATCCGGTCCGAGCTTCTGGATCAGCAGGCTCATGAACACCGAGCACGTATGCCAACCGCTCGCGACGAGGCCGCCGAAATGCGACGCCTTCCCCGCTTCCTCGTCGAGATGGAACGGCTGCGGATCGTAGCGCTTCGCGAACGCCTTGATGTCGTCAGGCTCGAACGTATAGCGGCCCACTTCGGTGGTACTGCCGACCACCAGATCTTCGTAACTGATGCCCACTGATAAGTCTCCTTGTCTCGCGCGCTCGCGCGTCGCCATCATGCTACGTCGGTCTGCGCGAAATCGGGCAGCGCCGCGATGCGGGCGAGGTGATGATCGGTATCGCCGAGTGTCGTCTCGATGATCGACAGCCGTTTGAACAGGTGCGCGGCGGCCACCTCGTTGGTCACGCCCATGCCGCCGTGCAGCTGGACCGCCTGCTGGCCGACGAAGCGTGCGGCCGACCCGACCCGCGCCTTCGCGGCCGACACGGCCTTGCGCCGCGCATCGGCGTCGCCGTTCGCGTAGCGCACCGCCGCGAGATAGGTCAGCGAACGCGCCTGCTCGGCATGGATCAGCATGTCGACCATTCGGTGCTGCAGCGCCTGAAAACGCGCGATCGGCACGCCGAACTGCTCGCGCGTCTTCGTGTATTCGACCGTCGCGCGATTGAGTTCGTCGAGCGCGCCGACCGCTTCCGCGCACAGCAGGAAAGTCGCGTAATCGGCAATCTGCTCGAGTGCCGCCGCGTCGCGCGCGCCACCCGTCAGCAATCGGGCCGGCGTGTCATCGAAGGAGATCGTCGCGGCACGCTGGCCATCGATGGTCCGGTAGTCGACCACCTTCGTGTTCGCTGCATCGTGTTCGACGACAAAGAGGCCGATGCCGCCGCCGTCGACCCGCGCAGGCACGATCCACGCATGCGCCTGGGCGCCGTGCTGAACCACCGACTTGGCGCCGGTCAGCCGGTACGTGTCGCCCTGCTCGCGCGCATGCGTGTCGAGTGCGTACAGGTCGTAGCGCGCTCGCGGTTCGTGGAACGCGACCGCCACGCGCTTGTGCCCCTGCGCGACCGCCTCCAGCAACGCGGCATCTTCGCCTGCGCCGGAGCCGGCGATCCGCAACGCCTCGACGCCGACTGCCGTGGCCCAGTACGGCTCGATCACGAGTGCGCGGCCGAGCTCCTGCATCACGACCAGCATGTCGACCGGGCCGCCGCCGAAGCCGCCCTGCGCGTCCGGCACGGGCAACGCGGTCAACCCGAGTTCGGTGAATGCGCTCCATTGCGCGTCCGATACGCCGGCATCGCTGCGCACGATCGCCTGGCGCGCTTCGAAACCGTATTGCTCGCCGAGATACCGGCGCAGCGCGTCGGCGAACTGCTGCTGCTCATCGGTAAAGCTGAAATCCATGGTTGTCTCCGTTCCGTGATCACAGCCCCAGAATCATCTGCGCGATGATGTTCTTCTGGATCTCGTTCGAACCGCCGTAGATCGACGTCTTCCGGTAATTGAAGTAGTACGCGGCGAGCGGCGCCGCATCGTCGTCGCCCGCGATGCTGTGCTCGCGCTCGCCGTCGAGGAACGGCACGTCGAACGGTGCGGCCAGCGGACCGATCGCCTCGACCATCAGCTCGGTGAGCGCCTGCTGCACCTCGGTGCCCTTGATCTTCAGCATCGATGCTTCGGGGCCGGGCCCCTTGCCGCTCGTCTCGCGGCTGACGACGCGCAGCACCGTCACCTCGAGCGCCATCAGCTCGACTTCGAGCGCCGCGACCTTCGCGGCGAACACGGGATCGGCGAGCAGCGGCTTGCCGTTCTTGCGCTGGTTCGATGCGACACGCTTCAGGAACGCGAGCTCCCGCTTCGACGCACCGACGCGCGCGATGCCGGTGCGCTCGTGGCCCAGCAGGTATTTCGCGTAGGTCCAGCCGCGGTTCTCGTCGCCGACGAGGTTCTCGACCGGCACCTTCACGTCCTCGAAGAACACCTCGTTGACCTCGTGGTCTTCGTCGAGCATCACGATCGGACGCACCGTGATGCCGGGCGTCTTCATGTCGATCAGCAGGAACGAGATACCCTCCTGCTTCTTCGCGGCCGGATCGGTGCGCACGAGGCAGAACATCATGTCGGCGTACTGGCCGAGCGTGGTCCAGGTCTTCTGGCCGTTGACGACGTAGTGATCGCCGTGGCGCTCGGCGCGCGTGCGCAGCGACGCGAGGTCGGATCCGGAACCCGGCTCCGAGTAACCCTGACACCACCAGTCCGAGCCGTCGAGAATACGCGGCAGATAGTGGCGCTTCTGCGCTTCGCTGCCGTATTTCATCAAAACCGGCGCGACCATCGACACCCCGAACGGCAGCACGGTCGGCGCACCGATCCGCGCGCATTCCTCGTCCCAGATGTGTCGCTGCGTCGCGTTCCAGCCCGGGCCACCATATTCGACCGGCCATGCGGGTGCGGACCAGCCGCGCTGGCCGAGAATCCGGTGCCAGCTCGCGAAATCCTCGCGGTCGAGTCGTTTGTGATCGAGTACCTTGGCGCGCAGAGCATGAGGCAGGTGGGCCTCGAGCCAGGCGCGGACGTCAACGCGGAACGCGTCGTCGGCGGGGGAATAGTCCAGATCCATGCGCAGTGTCTCCTGACCGCGGCCGTCCGGCCCGGCCAGGACTCACTGCATACGTCATTGCAGCGGTTCTTTCAGCGCGGCAGGAATCGGCAGCGGCATCACGTCGATGCCTTCTTCGACCAAGGATTGCGCGTCTTCCGGCGTCGTGACGCCACGAATGCTGCGTGCGGGCGCCTCGTTGTAATGGATGCGCCGCGCTTCCTCGGCGAAGCGCTCGCCCACGTTCTCGGTCTTCTCCAGCACCTCGCGCAGCGCGCGCATCACCTGCGCCTGCAGCGCACGCGGATCGGCCGGCCGGGCCTGCGTCGCCCCCGACAGATTCAGGCGCGGCGCCGACGGCAGACGGTTGACCTCGGTCGTCCCGCACACCGGACATTCGACCAGCTTGCGGGACAACTGCGCTTCGAATTCATCGGCGGAAGCGAACCAGCCTTCGAACCGATGACCGTGCGGACACTGTAAATCGAGGACCTTCATGCTGAATCAGGGCGTGTGACGAGTGTAGCGCAAAAAGCGATTTTGTGAACGATCGTGCTAAATTCCGATCGCGCGGCACGGGTGCGCCGCGTCACCAGATTGTAACGCGGTGCCCCGCTCGCCGCTGACGCTGCACTCAGGGCGTGACGACCGGGCCGAGCGGCCACGTGCCGGACAGCACCTTGTCGAGCCACATCGTGCCGATGATCGTCTTCACGTCGGAGATCTGGCCCGTGCGCACCCATTCCTGCAGGTCGGCCAGCGTCGCGGTAAAGGTTTCGAGGAATTCGCCTTCGTCGAGCTTGCGCTCGCCGGCCGTCAGCCCGCGCGCGAGGTACAGGTCGATGAATTCGGTCGAATAGGAAATGATCGGGTGAATGCGGGCGAGGAACACGTATTCGCGTGCCGTGTAGCCGGTTTCCTCGCGCAGTTCGCGCACCGCGCACGCGAGCGCGCCTTCGTTCGGGTCGAGCTTGCCGGCCGGGAATTCGGCCATCACCTTGCCGATCGGATAGCGATACTGGCTTTCCATCAATACGCGGCCGTCGTCGAACAGCGGGATCACCATCACCGCGCCCGGGTGCTGCACGTACTCGCGCGTGGCCTTCTTGCCGTCCGGCAGACGGACGGTATCGCGCTTGAGCTTGAGGAACGCGCCGTCGAAGATTGCCTCGCTCTCGAGGCAGGTTTCGGTCAGTGCGGCGTCGTGATTGGGTAGTTCGGCCATCGGCGGCTCCTAGATGAGCACGACGGACGGCCGAAGCCGTCAGCGTCGTTTGACGAGATACTGGAACGTGAAGCCGGGAAACGCGAACACGACGAACAGACTGAACGTGATCGCGTAAAACTGCCAGCCCTGTTCGAAGCGGTTGCCGGCGCGCGACTCGAGCCAGAAGCCGAGCGCGCCGACGATGAAGTACAGCACGATCAGCTCGCCGATCCGCACCCACGCGTTCTTCTTCGTCGCGCCGAACGGCACGACGGCGAAGAGGCGTTGGTTCAGGAACGGCAGGTTGGCGCAGACGAGCGCCAACAGCACGATGAACCAGCCGGCTGCCGACATTACAGCGGCAGCGTGTGACGGATTGCCTGCAGGCAGGCGGTCAGCAGCGGGCTCGGGATCAGGCCGAGCACGACGACCGCCAGGCCGTTCAGCACGAGGATCGTGCGCTTGCAGAAGTCGCCCGAGATCGGCGTCGAATCCTGCGGCGCATCGAAGTACATCAGCTTCACGATGCGCAGGTAGTAGAACGCGCCGAACAACGACGTGATCACGGCCAGCACGGCCAGCCACGTGAGGCCCGCGTTGACGGTCGCCTCGAGCACGGCCAGCTTCGCGTAGAAGCCGACGGTCGGCGGGATGCCGGCCAGCGAGAACATCATGACCATCATCACGAACGCGAACACCGGGCTGCGCTTGTTGAGGCCCTTGAAGTCGTCGATCGTTTCCGCTTCGAAATCGCGGCGCGCGAGCAGCATCACCACGCCGAACGAGCCGAGCGTCGTGATCAGGTAGACGATCGCGTAGAACATCGCCGAGCTGTAGGCGTTCGCCGGTGCCGCCGCGTCGCCCTTCACGATGCCCGCGAGCAGGCCGAGCAGCACGAAGCCCATGTTCGAGATCGCCGAGTACGCGAGCATCCGCTTGATGTTGCGCTGGACGATACCGGTGATGTTACCGACGATCAGCGACAGCGCGGCCAGGATCACGAGCGCGGTCTGCCAGTTCTGCGCGAGCGGCAGCAGGCCCATCACCAGGAAGCGCAGGCCCCACGCGAACGCGGCAACCTTCGGGCCGCCGCCGACGAACAGCGTCATCGCGGTCGGTGCGCCCTGGTAGACGTCCGGCACCCACATGTGGAACGGTACGGCGCCGAGCTTGAACGCGATACCGGCGACGATGAAGATCACGCCGAACATCAGCACGGCCGCGTCGGTGTTGCCGCCGACCGCCTTGTACACTTCGCCGAGCTCGAGCGAGCCGGTCGCGCCGTAGAGCATCGAGATGCCGTACAGCACGAAGCCCGACGCGAGCGCACCCAGCACGTAGTACTTCATCGCGGCTTCGCTCGACTGCGCGGCATCGCGACGCAGCGCGATGACCGCATACAGCGACAGCGACATCAGTTCGAGACCGAGGTACAGCGTCAGGAAGTTGTTGCCCGACACCATGACCAGCTGACCGAGCAGCGAGAACATGCCGAGCAGGAACACGTCGCCGCGGAACATGTCGCGGTCTTCGAGGTACTTGCGCGAATAGACGAGCGAGACCGCGAAACCGAACGACACGACCGCCTTCATCATGCTCGCGAACGAGTCGACGACGACCATCTTCGAGAAGAAGTAGTACTGGTGCGGGTCGAGCGCCTGGACCGCGAACCACACGCCGGCGACGACCGACGAGACGACCGCGATCAGATAGGTCAGGCGGCGGCCGGAAGCACCGGTAAAGGTGTCGTTCAGCCATGCGACGACGATGGCGGCCATCACCAGCGCGTCAGGCAACAGGACATTCATAGGAGCGTTCATGATCTTGATTTCCTCCGCTCGCGATTACTGGGCCAGCGGCAGCTTCGACTGCGCGACGTGGGAGAGGAGGTTTTCGACGGAAACGTGCATCACGTCGGTGAAAGGCTTCGGATACAGGCCCATCAGCAGCGTGAACGCGGCGAGCACGGCCAGCATCAGGAATTCGCGACGGCCGATGTCCTTCAGCTTGGCGACGTGATCGTTCGCGACCGCGCCGAAATACACACGCTTGTACATCCACAGCGTGTAGGCCGCGCCGAGGATCAGCGTGAATGCCGCGCCGAATGCGATCCAGAAGTTGTACTGGACGGCCGCGAGAATCACCATGAACTCGCCGACGAAACCCGACGTACCCGGCAGGCCGCAGTTGGCCATCGAGAACAGCATCGCGAATGCCGCGAACTTCGGCATCACGTTGACGACGCCACCGTAATCGGCGATCTGGCGCGAGTGCACGCGGTCGTACAGCACGCCGATGCAGAGGAACATCGCGCCCGACACGAAGCCGTGCGAGATCATCTGGATGATCGCGCCTTCGACGCCGAGCTGGTTGAAGATGAAGAAGCCGAGCGTGACGAAGCCCATGTGCGCGATTGACGAATACGCGACCAGCTTCTTCATGTCGGCCTGCACCATCGCGACGAGGCCGATGTAGATCACCGCGATCAGCGACAGCGTGATCACGACGGGTGCCAGGAAGTGGCTCGCGTCAGGCGTGATCGGCAGCGAGAAGCGCAGGAAACCGTACGCGCCGAGCTTCAGCATAATCGCGGCCAGCACGACCGAGCCGCCCGTCGGCGCTTCCACGTGCGCGTCCGGCAGCCACGTGTGCACCGGCCACATCGGCACCTTCACCGCGAACGCGAGGAAGAACGCAATGAACAGCAGGATCTGTGGCGTCATCGCGATCTTCGCGTTCTGCCACGTCGCGAGGTCGAACGAGTGCGTTTCCGTGTACAGGTAGATCAGCGCGACCAGCATCAGCAGCGAGCCGGCCAGCGTGTACAGGAAGAACTTGAACGCCGCATACACGCGGTTCGGGCCGCCCCACACGCCGATGATGATGTACATCGGGATCAGGGTCGCCTCGAAGAACACGTAGAACAGCAGGCCGTCGGCCGCCGAGAACACGCCGATCATGATCCCGGACAGGATCAGGAACGCCGCGAGGTACTGTGCGACGTTCTCGGTGATCACTTCCCACGCGGCGATCACGACGATCACGGTGATCAGCGCGGTCAGCACGACGAACCACATCGAGATGCCGTCGACGCCGAGGTGATACGCAATGTCGAAGCGTTCGATCCAGGTCGACTTCTCGACGAACTGCAGCGCAGCCGTGCTCGAGTCGAAGCCCGTGATCAGCGGGATCGTGACCGCGAGGCCGAGCAGCGCACCGATCAGCGCAACCCAGCGGGCCGTCCCCGGATTTTTGTCGTTACCTACCGCAAGCACGAGGAGGCCGAAAACGATCGGCAGCCAGATCGCGGTACTGAGAATCGGAAAAGCGTGCATTAGTTGTCCCCCCGCCTTATTTGCCGCCGAGCGTTACAAACAGGGTCAGGAGCCCCAGCATGCCGATGATCATGGCGAACGCGTAGTGATAGATGTAACCGGATTGGAGGAAGCGGATCACGCCGGCGAACCAGCCGATGAACCGGGCGCTGCCGTTGACGAGGCCGTCGATCACGACGACGTCGCCCTCCTTCCACAGGCCGCGGCCGATCGCCACCGAACCGCGGGCGAACACCACTTCGTTGATCTTGTCCATGTAGTACTTGTTGTCCAGCAGCGTGTAGATCGGGCCGAACGCGCGGCGGATCGACGCCGGCAGCTCCGGACGCTTCAGGTACAGGAACCACGCGACGACGACACCGGCGAGCGCCAGCCACACCGGCAGGCCCGACACCGAGTGCAGGCCCATGCCGACCCAGCCGTGGAACTCTTCGGCCATCTCGGCCAGCGCCGGATGGTTTTCGCCGATGAAGATCACCTTGTCGAATGCGACGCCGTGCTGGAAGAAATCGCCGAACAGCATCGGGCTGATCGCGATCGCGCCGATGATCACCGACGGGATCGCCAGCAGGACCAGCGGCACCCACACGACCCACGGGGTCTCGTGCGGCTCGTGCGCGTGGTCGTCATGACCGTGGCCATGGCCGTGATCGTCGTGGCCGTGCGCGGCCGCCATGCCCATCGGCGATTCCGGATGCTTCGGCTGGCGGAAGCGCTCTTCGCCGTGGAACACCAGGAAGTACATGCGGAACGAGTACAGCGCCGTGACGAACACGCTCGCGACGACCGCGAAGTACGCGAAGCCCGAACCCGGCAGGTGCGACAGCTTCACCGCGTCGATGATCGAGTCCTTCGAGTAGAAGCCCGAGAAGAACGGCGTACCGATCAGCGCGAGCGAGCCGACGAGCGACGTGATCCACGTGATCGGCATGTACTTGCGCAGGCCGCCCATGTTGCGCATGTCCTGGTCGTGGTGCATGCCCATGATCACCGAGCCGGCGCCGAGGAACAGCAGCGCCTTGAAGAACGCGTGCGTCATCAGGTGGAACACGGCGACCGGGTAAGCGGACACGCCGAGCGCGACGGTCATGTAGCCGAGCTGCGACAGCGTCGAGTACGCGACCACGCGCTTGATGTCGTTCTGGACGATGCCGAGGAAGCCCATGAAGAGCGCCGTGATCGCGCCGATCACCGTGATGAAGGACAGCGCGGTATCCGACAGCTCGAACAGCGGCGACATGCGCGACACCATGAAGATGCCGGCCGTGACCATCGTCGCCGCGTGAATCAGCGCCGAGATCGGGGTCGGGCCTTCCATCGAGTCCGGCAGCCACACGTGCAGCGGGAACTGCGCCGACTTGCCCATCGCGCCGATGAACAGGCAGATACAGGCAACGGTCAGCAGGCCCCAGTCGGTGCCCGGGAAGTGCAGGCTCGCGAGTTCCGCGCGCTTCGCGAACACTTCGCCGTAGTTCATCGAGCCGGCGAACGCGAGCAGCAGGCCGATGCCGAGCAGGAAGCCGAAGTCGCCCACGCGGTTCACGAGGAACGCCTTCATGTTCGCGTAGATCGCGCTCTCACGCGTGAAGTAGAAGCCGATCAGCAGGTACGACACCAGACCCACTGCTTCCCAGCCGAAGAACAGCTGCAGGAAGTTGTTGCTCATCACGAGCATCAGCATCGAGAACGTGAACAGCGAGATGTACGAGAAGAAGCGCTGGTAGCCGTCCTCTTCCGCCATGTAGCCGATCGTGTACACGTGCACCATCAGCGAGACGAAGGTCACGACGACCATCATCATCGCGGTCAGCGAATCGACGAGGAAGCCGACTTCGAGCTTCAGCGAGCCGACGTTCATCCATTCGTAGACGGTCGCGTTGAAGCTCGCACCGCCCATCACGTCGAAGAAGACTTTCGCCGACAGGAGGAACGCGATCAATACGCCGAGGATCGTGATCCGGTGTGCGCCCTTGCGCCCGACTGCGTTCCCGAACAGCCCCGCAATCAGCGAGCCGGCCAGCGGAGCGAGCGGAATCGCCAGCAGCAGGTTTTCATTGAGTGTCGTTGACATAACAGCGTTGCCTGAAATTAACCTTTGAGCTGATCGAGATCCTCGACATTGATCGTGTCGAGCTTACGGAACAGGGTCACCAGAATCGCGAGACCGATCGCGGCTTCCGCTGCGGCGACCGTCAGCACGAAGAACACGAAGATCTGGCCGTGCACGTCACCCAGGTAGTGCGAGAACGCGACGAAGTTGGTGTTCACCGCCAGCAGCATCAGTTCGATCGACATCAGGATGATGATGACGTTGCGGCGGTTCAGGAAAATCCCGACGATCGCGATCGCGAACAGGATCGCGCCGAGCACAAGGTAGTGAGCAAGAGTCAGCATGGTTTTCTTTTCCTCCGCTTAGCCGTTGGTGCCCGAACCGGCTTCGCTTTGCGCCGCTTCCGGCTGCGGCTTGTCCGCTTCCATCTTCACGAGGCGCACGCGGTCGTTGCGGCGCACCTTGACCTGATCCGACACACGCTGGCGCTTGCTGTCCTTGCCCTTGCGCTCGGTCAGCCCGATCGCGGCGATGATCGCGACCAGCAGCACGAGGCCGGCGATTTCGAACGCGAAGATGTAGTCGGTGTAGATCACCTTGCCGATCAGGCGCGTGTTCGACCAGTTGGCCATCTCGCCCGTCGCCATCGCATGCACGGTGTGCGTGTCGCCGTAACCGCGCCACAGGATCAGCGCGGTTTCGATCACGATGATCGCGCCGACCACGGTGGCCATCGGTACGAAGCGCTTGAAATCGCGGCGCAGGTAGTCGATGTTGATGTCCAGCATCATCACGACGAACAGGAACAGCACCATCACCGCGCCCACGTAGACCAGCACCAGCAGGATCGCGAGGAACTCCGCCTCCAGCAGCATCCAGATCGCGGCGGCGTTGAAGAATGCCAGCACAAGGAAAAGCGCAGACGCCACCGGGTTGCGCGAAGTGATCACCTTCAGCCCTGATACCACCAGGAGCAGCGCGAAGATGTAGAACAGTACGGTCGTGAATTCCATGATTACCGGTTCATCGTTAGGCCATAGTCAGGCGCGGCTTGCGGGACGCCCGCACCCGTCGCGGCGGCTCGGCCCGTTCATGCCGGGCCGGCACTGCAAACACAATCAACGATACGGCGCGTCGGCAGCCTTCGCCGCGGCGATGTCCTTCTCGTAGCGGTCGCCCACCGCGAGCAGCATATCCTTCGTGAAATACAGGTCGCCGCGCTTTTCGCCGTGGTACTCGAGAATCTGCGTCTCGACGATCGAATCGACCGGGCAGCTCTCTTCGCAGAAACCGCAGAAGATGCACTTCGTCAGGTCGATGTCGTAGCGCGTCGTGCGGCGCGTGTTGTCCGCGCGCGTTTCCGATTCGATCGTGATCGCCAGCGCGGGGCACACGGCCTCGCACAGCTTGCACGCGATGCAGCGCTCTTCGCCGTTCTCATAGCGGCGCAGCGCGTGCAGCCCGCGGAAACGCGGCGAAATCGGGGTCTTCTCTTCCGGGAACTGCACGGTGAACTTGCGCTTGAACGTGTAACGACCGGTCAGCGCGAGCCCCTTCAGCAGCTCGGTCAGGAAGAAAGTCTTAAAGAAGTGTTGGATAGCCGTCATGATTTCGTCCTTACTTCACCCAGATGTTCAGCGGCGACATCATCCAGCAGCCGACCACGACCACCCAGATCACCGTGACCGGCAGGAACACCTTCCAGCCCAGACGCATGATCTGGTCGTAACGGAAGCGCGGGAACGTCGCGCGCACCCAGATGAACACCGACAGCAGTGCGAATACCTTCAGCACCAGCCAGAAGATGCCCGGGATGAACGACAGGAATTCGAACGGGGCGTCCCAGCCGCCGAGGAACAGCGTCGCAGCCAGCGCCGAGATCACGATCATGTTGATGTACTCGGCGAGGAAGAACAGCGCGAACGCCATACCCGAGTAATCGATCATGTGACCCGCGACGATCTCCGACTCCCCTTCCACCACGTCGAACGGGTGACGGTTCGTTTCGGCGATGCCCGAGATGAAGTAGACGACGAACGCCGGCAGCAGCGGCAGCCAGTTCCACGACAGGAAGTTCACGCCGTGGCCGGCGAAGAAGCCGTGCTGTTGCGAGCCGACGATTTCCGACAGGTTCAGGCTGCCGGCCGTCATCAGCACCAGCACCAGTGCGAAGCCCATCGAGATTTCGTACGACACCATCTGTGCCGCGGCGCGCATCGCACCGAGGAACGCGTACTTCGAGTTCGACGCCCAGCCGGCGAGAATCACCGCGTACACGCCGATCGACGAGATCGCCATCGCGTACAGCAGGCCCGCGTTCACGTTCGCGAGCACGGCTTCGGCCTGGAACGGGATCACCGCCCACACGGCGAACGCCGGCACGACGGTCATGATCGGCGCGATCAGGTACAGCCAGCGGCTGGCGGCGGTCGGCTGGATGACTTCCTTCAGCAGCAGCTTCAGCACGTCGGCGATCGGCTGCAGCAGGCCGCCGGGGCCGACGCGGTTCGGGCCGAGACGTACGTGCATCCAGCCGATCAGCTTGCGTTCCCACAGAATCAGGTACGCGACGCACAGCAGGATGACGACGGAGACGACGAGGATGCGCACGACTGCCCACACCGTCGGCCACGCGAAGCCGAGAAGCTGGGCCCCGCCCGCGTTGATCGTATCGAACAAGCTCATTTACGCCTTCTCCACCACCAGTTCACCGGACAGGCTGCCGAGCGCTGCGCCGGCAGGCGTCGCCGCCGACACGCGAACGACCGTCTCCGCAAGATTCGCGTCGCGCACGGCCGGCAATTGCACCGCACGCTCGCCCTGGCGCACGCGCACCGCGTCGCCTTCCTTCAAGCCCAGCTTGTCGAACAGCGCGGCCGGCAGGGCTGCGACGTTCGCCGCCTTCGCGGCGGCCGTCAGGTGCAGCGCACCCGCGCGGCGCACGAGTGCGTCGGCGTGATAGATCGGCACATCGGCCAGGCGCTCGAAACCGCCGTTCGCGGCATTCGCCGCGGCACGGGCCGGCGCGACCGACGTCTGGTTCGACAGGCGACCCGCGACGCCGGCGTCGCCGAGCGCGGCGACACGCACTTCTTCAGCGGTCTCGTATTCGAAGTTCGGCAGGCCGAGCAGGCTGCCGAGCACGCGCAGCACCTTCCACGCCGGACGCGTGTCGCCGAGCGGGCGCACGACGCCGTTGAAGCTCTGCACGGTGCCTTCCGCGTTGACGAACGTACCGGCCGTTTCGGTGAACGGCGCAACCGGCAGCAGCACGTCGGCGTAGTCGAGGCCGTGCTTGAACGGCGACATCACGACGACCATCTCCGCCTGGTTCAGCGCGGCCAGTGCCTGCGCCGGGTCGGCCGTATCGAATTCCGGTTCGACGTTCAGCAGCACGTAGCCCTTGCGCGGCTGCGCGAACGCTTCGCGTGCGTTCAGGCCGCCTTCGCCCGGCAGTGCGCCGACCACGTGCGCGCCGACCGTGTTCGCCGCTTCCGTCAGGAAGCCGAACGTGGCGCCGGTGTTGTCGGCGATCCACTGGGCGACGGCGTGCAGCTTCGCGAATTGCGGATGACGGACCGCGACGTTGCCGAGCAGCACCGCGCGGCGTTCGCCGTTCGCGAGCGACTGCGCGACAGCCTGGGCGGCCGGCGATGCCGTGACGCCCGCGAGCGCGTCGGGCAGCGTGACGCCGCGCAGTTGCGCGACGGCCGCGGCGATGCCGGCCAGCTCGTCGAGCCATGCCGACGGCGCGGCGACGATGCGTTGCGCGGTCGGGATCAGCGAATCGTCGCCGGTCGCGTGCAGGAAGTGCAGCTTCGCGCCGTTCTTCGCAGCCTGACGCAGGCGCGATGCGAACAGCGGGTGGTCGCGGCGCAGGAACGACCCGACGACGAACGCGGCGTCCACGTTCGACAGATCGGCGATCGGCATGCCGAGCCACGGCGCGCCCTGGACCGGTGCCGAGAAATCCTGCTGACGCAGACGGAAGTCGACGTTCGGCGTTTTCAGTTCGTTGGCGAGCTGCTTCACGAGGAACAGCTCTTCGGCCGTGCTGTGCGCGCTCGCGAGCATCGCCAGCGCGTTCGCGCCGTGATCCGCGGCGATGCCCTTCAGGCCCTTCGCGACGTATTCGAGCGCGGTCTGCCAGTCGGTCTCGATCCACTGGCCGCCCTGCTTCAGCATCGGCTTCGTCAGGCGCTCTTCGCTGTTGAGGCCTTCATACGAGAAGCGGTCCTTGTCCGAGATCCAGCATTCGTTGATCGCTTCGTTCTCGAACGGCAGCACGCGCATCACGCGGTTGTTCTTCACCTGCACGACGAGGTTCGCGCCGACGGAATCGTGCGGGCTCACCGACTTGCGACGCGACAGCTCCCAGGTACGGGCGCTGTAGCGGAACGGCTTGCTGGTCAGCGCGCCGACCGGGCACAGGTCGATCATGTTGCCCGACATTTCGGAGTCGACCGTCTTGCCGACGAACGTCGTGATTTCCGAATGCTCGCCGCGGCCCAGCATGCCGAATTCCATCACGCCGGCGATTTCCTGGCCGAAGCGGACGCAGCGCGTGCAGTGGATACAGCGCGACATTTCTTCCATCGAGATCAGCGGGCCCACGTTCTTGTGGAACACCACGCGCTTTTCTTCCGAGTAGCGCGACGACGACTTGCCGTAGCCGACCGCCAGATCCTGCAGCTGGCATTCGCCGCCCTGATCGCAGATCGGGCAATCGAGCGGGTGATTGATGAGCAGGAATTCCATCACCGACTGCTGCGCCTTCACAGCCTTGTCGGACTGCGTGCGGACGATCATGCCGGCCGACACGGGGGTCGCGCAGGCAGGCACGGCCTTCGGCATTTTCTCGACTTCGACGAGACACATCCGGCAGTTGGCCGCGACCGACAGTTTCTTGTGATAGCAGAAGTGAGGAATGTACGTATCCGCCTTGTGCGCAGCCTGGATCACCATGCTGCCTTCGGGCACCTCGACCTTCTTGCCGTCTATTTCAAGTTCAACCATGATGGTGAATGGTCCTTAACCTATTTCCGCCCGTTCGCGCCTTCGCCCGACCGTGCGCTCAAATTCCGCAACCGGGTGCGCTTCAGGCTGCCGCCGCGTGCGCGTGGCCGCCGACCATGCAGTGCTTGTGCTCGACGTGGTACGCGAATTCGTCCCAGTAGTGCTTCAGCATCCCGCGTACCGGCATCGCCGCCGCATCGCCGAGCGCACAGATCGTGCGGCCCATGATGTTCTCGGCCACCGAGTTCAGCAGGTCCAGATCTTCCTGGCGGCCTTCGCCGTGCTCGATACGGTTCACGACGCGATACAGCCAGCCGGTGCCTTCACGGCACGGCGTGCACTGGCCGCACGATTCCTCGTAGTAGAAGTACGACAGGCGCAGCAGCGAGCGCACCATGCAGCGCGTCTCGTCCATCACGATCACCGCGCCGGAACCGAGCATCGAGCCCGCCTTCGCGATCGAGTCGTAGTCGAGATCGGTCTGCATCATGATGTCGCCCGGGATCACCGGCGCCGACGAACCGCCCGGAATCACAGCCTTGATCTTCTTGCCGCCGCGCATCCCGCCGGCGAGCTCCATCAGCACCGCGAACGGCGTGCCGAGCGGCACCTCGTAGTTGCCCGGGCGCTCGACGTCGCCCGACACCGAGAAAATCTTCGTGCCGCCGTTGTTCGGCTTGCCGATCTCGAGGTAATTCTGCGGCCCGATGGACAGCAGGAACGGCACCGCGGCGAACGTCTCGGTGTTGTTGATCGTGGTCGGCTTGCCGTACACGCCGAAGCTCGCCGGGAACGGCGGCTTGAAGCGCGGCTGGCCCTTCTTGCCTTCGAGCGACTCGAGCAGCGCCGTTTCCTCGCCGCAGATGTACGCGCCGTAACCGTGGTGCGCGTGCAGCTGGAACGAGAATTCCGAGCCCATGATGTTGTCGCCGAGGAACCCGGCGGCGCGTGCCTCATCGAGCGCGGCTTCGAAGCGTCGATACACTTCGAAGATTTCGCCGTGGATGTAGTTGTAGCCGACGGTGATGCCCATCGCGTACGCGCCGATGGCCATGCCTTCGATCAGCGCATGCGGGTTCCAGCGCAGGATGTCGCGATCCTTGAACGTGCCCGGCTCGCCTTCGTCCGAGTTGCAGACGAGGTACTTCTGCCCCGGGAACTGGCGCGGCATGAAGCTCCACTTCAGGCCGGTCGGGAAGCCCGCACCGCCGCGACCGCGCAGGCCCGACGCCTTCACGTCGGCGATCACCTGCTCGGGCGGAATCTTTTCTTCGAGAATGCGGCGCAGCTGCTTGTAGCCGCCGCGCGCAACGTAGTCTTCGAGGTGCCAGTTCTCGCCGTTCAGACCAGCGAGGATCAGCGGTTTGATGTGACGGTCGTGGAGGGACGTCATTTCGAGAGCTCCTCAAGCAGCTGGTCGATCTTCTCGCGGCTCATGAAGCTGCACATTCTGTGATTGTTCACCAGCAGCACCGGCGCATCGCCGCACGAGCCCATGCATTCGCCTTCCTTCAGCGTGAACTTGCCGTCGGGCGTGGTCTCGCCGAAGCCGATGCCCAGCTTCTGTTTCAGGTAGTCGGCAGTCGCTTCCGCGCCGCCGTGCGGGCCGAGCTGGCACGGCAGGTTCGTGCAGAGCGTGATCTTGTGCTTGCCGACCGGTTTGAGCTCGTACATCGTGTAGAACGTCGCGACTTCCTGCACGGCAACGGCCGGCATGCCGAGATAGTCCGCAACGAACTGCATCAGTTCGGGCGACAGCCAGCCGTGCTCTTCTTGAGCCACGGCCAACGCCGACATCACGGCGGACTGTTTCTGATCGGCGGGATACTTCGTCAACGCTCGATCGATTTCCTTCAGGCCTTCAGCTGAGATCATTTTCAGACACGACTCTTTCAATTCCTACCGAACGAACAACCTGCCGCACACTGGGGTGCATGGACGGCAGACCTGGCGCTCACTCTGTTGACAGCTTGCGAAGCCGCGCCGGTTCAGCGCGCATCGCGTGTGACTTACTGCTCGCCGCCCGCGCTCGCGGGCGGCGCAACCATTAGCGATCGATTTCGCCGAACACGATGTCCTGCGTACCGATGATCGTGACGGCGTCGGCGATCATGTGACCGCGCGCCATTTCGTCGAGCGACGCCAGGTGCGCGAAACCCGGTGCGCGAATCTTGAGGCGATACGGCTTGTTGGCGCCGTCCGACACGAGGTAGATGCCGAATTCACCCTTCGGATGCTCGACCGCCGCGTACGCTTCGCCTTCCGGCACATGGAAACCTTCGGTGAAGAGCTTGAAGTGGTGAATCAAGTCTTCCATGTTGGTCTTCATGCCGACGCGCGACGGCGGGGCAACCTTGTGATTGTCCGTCATCACCGGGCCCGGATTCTTGCGGAGCCACTCAATACACTGTTTCGCGATGCGGATCGACTGGCGCATTTCTTCGACGCGCACCAGATAGCGGTCGTAGCAATCGCCGTTCACGCCGACCGGCACGTCGAAATCCATCCGATCGTACACTTCGTAGGGCTGCTTCTTGCGCAGGTCCCACGCGATGCCCGAGCCGCGCAGCATCGGGCCCGTCAGGCCCATCTGCAGCGCACGTTCCGGGCTCACCACGCCGATCCCGACCAGACGCTGTTTCCAGATCCGGTTGTCGGTCAGCAGCGTTTCATATTCGTCGACGCACTTCGGGAAGCGCGTGAAGAAATCGTCGATGAAGTCGAGCACCGAACCACTGCGCGCTTCGTTCATCTTCGCGAGCGCCTTCTCGTTGCGAATCTTCGACGCCTTGTATTGCGGCATTGCGTCAGGCAGATCGCGATAGACGCCGCCCGGACGATAGTAGGCCGCGTGCATCCGGGCGCCGGACACCGCTTCGTACACGTCCATCAGGTCTTCGCGCTCGCGGAACGCGTACAGGAACACGGCCATCGCGCCGACGTCGAGTGCGTGCGCGCCGATCCACATCAGGTGGTTCAGCACGCGCGTGATTTCGTCGAACAGCACGCGGATGTACTGCGCGCGCTCCGGCACTTCGATGCCGAGCAGCTTTTCGATCGCGAGCACGTAGCCGTGCTCGTTGACCATCATCGACACGTAGTCGAGACGGTCCATGTACGGCACGGACTGGATGAAGGTCTTGGATTCCGCGAGCTTTTCCGTCGCGCGGTGCAGCAGGCCGATGTGCGGATCGGCACGCTGGATGACTTCGCCGTCGAGCTCGAGCACGAGGCGCAGCACGCCGTGCGCTGCCGGGTGCTGCGGGCCGAAGTTGAGCGTGTAGTTCTTGATTTCTGCCATGACGCCCCCTTAATGTTTCAGACCGCCATAGCGATCCTCGCGGATCACGCGCGGCGTGATTTCGCGCGGCTCGATCGTCACCGGCTGGTACACGACCCGCTTCTCTTCCGGGTCGTAACGCATTTCGACGTAGCCCGACACCGGGAAGTCCTTGCGGAACGGGTGACCGATGAAGCCGTAGTCGGTGAGGATGCGGCGCAGGTCGGGGTGGCCTTCGAACACGATGCCGTACAGGTCGAACGCTTCGCGCTCGTACCAGTTCGCCGAGGTCCAGATGTCGACCAGCGACGCCACGATCGGCAGATCGTCGTCCGGCGCGAATGCGCGCAGGCGCAGGCGCCAGTTGTTCGTGACCGACAGCAGGTGCGACACGGCCGCGAAGCGCGGGCCGTCGTAGGCGCCGTCGCCGAAGGTCTGGTAGTCGACGCCGCACAGGTCGATCAGTTGCTCGAAACGGAGCTTCGGATCGTCGCGCAGCGTCTTTGCGACTTCGAGGTAATCGCTCGCCTTCACGACGAGCGTCAGTTCACCGATCGCTTCGGTGAGGCTCACCACGCGCGCGCCGAGCGCGGCTTCGAGGTTTGCCTTGAGGGTCTCGATTTTGCTTGCCATATTGAGGGGACGCTCGGGGCTTTATTGACGGGCGATGGTATTGGTGCGGCGGATCTTCGCCTGAAGCTGGATCACGCCGTAGACCAGCGCCTCGGCCGTGGGCGGACAGCCCGGCACGTAGACGTCGACCGGCACGATCCGGTCGCAGCCGCGGACCACCGAGTACGAGTAGTGGTAGTAACCACCCCCGTTTGCGCACGACCCCATCGAGATCACCCAGCGCGGCTCGGCCATCTGGTCGTACACGCGGCGCAGCGCGGGCGCCATCTTGTTGCACAGCGTGCCGGCCACGATCATCACGTCCGACTGACGCGGGCTCGGACGGAACACGACGCCGAACCGGTCCAGATCGTAACGGGCCGCGCCCGCATGCATCATCTCGACGGCGCAACACGCGAGCCCGAACGTCATCGGCCACAGCGAGCCGGTACGCGTCCAGTTGATCAGCTTGTCAGCCGTCGTGGTGACAAACCCTTCCTTCAAGACCCCTTCGATACTCATTTGCTTTCCACTCCAGACGAGCGACCGAGCGTGGCCGCCCATGCAAACCGGCGATTAACCCATCACTCCCAGTCGAGGCCGCCTTTCTTCCAGATATAGGCAAAGCCCAGCAGGAATTCGAGCAGAAAAATCATCATTGCGATGAAACCCGGCCAGCCGATGTCCCGGAGCGCGACGCCCCACGGAAACAGGAATGCGGTTTCGAGATCGAAGATGATGAACAGGATGGCGACGAGGTAATACCGAACGTCGAATTTCATCCGGGCGTCTTCAAAGGCTTCGAAGCCGCACTCGTACGGTGCGTTCTTCTCGACGTCCGGCTTGTTGGGACCAAGGAGCTTGCCGATGCTGACCAGCGCTATACCTAAACCAGTGCCCACGAGGAGGAACAACAAGACGGGGTAATAGGCTGCGAGGTTCAAGGCAATCCTCTATCGGTTGGTTCTGAGCGTCCGGAGAATACCACTTCCGGCGGAAGGAATCATTTCGGAGTACAGGCGATCGCAAGACAACCGCAAGCACACCCCAGAAATGAAAAATGCCAGCCACTAGAAGCGGCTGGCATTGAGTAACTTTGGTGCCGACGGCGAGACTCGAACTCGCACAGCTTTCGCCACTACCCCCTCAAGATAGCGTGTCTACCAATTTCACCACGTCGGCACTGCATGCAACTCGGGTTGTGCTGCTCGTTTCCCGCGAATCGCTTCAAGAATTAAATTCTAACCCGAGTTCCAGATTTGTTCAACGCACAAACGCAAAAAATTTAACTTTTTATTTCGGGACATCCTGGCCCGGCACGCTTGCGGCCGAACCGGCGGCAGCGGACGCCGCGACGGCCGGTGCCGACGCTGCAGGTGCCGATGCCGGCGCGGTCACGGCCGTGCCGAGCACGCCCGCCGACGGCGTCGACTTGTACGAACCGAGGTACGTCAGCGCGAGCGTCGCGACGAAGAAGATCGTCGCGAGAATGCCCGTCGTACGCGACAGGAAGTTCGCCGAGCCCGTCGCACCGAACAGGCTGCCCGACGCGCCGCTGCCGAATGCGGCGCCCATGTCGGCCCCCTTGCCGTGCTGCAGCAGCACGAGTCCAATCACACCAAGTGCAGACAGCACCTGCACCACAATAATCAGCGTCTTGAATAACAGCATCACACCCACCCGATTGGATCGGGCGACCGGACCGACCGGCCGCCGTCATGGTTCAATTCGATCTCGGACCGCTCAACGCGCGGCCCGGCAGATCGCCAGGAAATCTTCCGCCTTCAGCGACGCGCCGCCGATCAGGCCGCCGTCGATGTCCGGCTGCGCGAACAGCTCTTCCGCGTTGTCCGGCTTCACGCTGCCGCCGTACAGCACGGACACGTCCGCCGCACCCTTTGCCGCAAGACGCGTACGCAGGAACGCGTGCACGTCCTGCGCCTGCGCCGACGTCGCGCTCTTGCCCGTGCCGATCGCCCAGACCGGCTCGTACGCGACGACGATGCGCGCGGCCTCGTCAGCCGTCAGCACGGCCAGCACCGCGTCGAGCTGCGCACCGACGACCTGCTCGGTCGCACCCGACTCGCGCTCGTCGAGCGTCTCGCCGACGCACACGACCGGCGTGAGGCCCGCCGCGAGCGCGCGCTGCGTCTTCGCCGCGACCGTCTCGCTGCTTTCGCCGTGATACGCGCGACGCTCCGAATGGCCGACGATCGCGTACCGCGCGCCGAACTCCGCCACCATCGCGGCCGCCACTTCGCCGGTGAACGCGCCTTGCTCGTGCGCGGACACGTCCTGCGCACCGAACGCGACACGGCCACCGCCGAGTTGCGCCTGAACCTGCGCGAGATACGGGAACGGCACGCACACGCCAATCGACGTTTCAGCCGCCACCGCGCCCGCACCCTGCACCACTTCGTTCAGCAGCGCCTGGTTGCCGGCCAGCCGGCCGTGCATCTTCCAGTTGCCGATCACTCGCTTTGTTCGTTGTTTCGACATCGTGTCCGTCTCGTCACTATCTTGTCATTAACGTGCCGGAACCCGGCCGTCAGGTTGGATCTGGCGAAGCAAACCCGCGATTTTACTGCGCGGGGCTTGAACCGGTCAAACCGCGCATGTCAAGCCCGCCGCACGGGGCGTCAGGCGTTCGACCCCCAATCGAGCACGATCTTGCCGGTATGCTCGCTGCTTTCCATCAGCGCATGCGCCTGCGCGGCGTCCGCGGCGGGCAGCACGCGATAGATCACCGGCTTGATGCGGCCGTCGGCGAGCAGCGGCCATACGCGCGCCTTCAGCTGCGCGGCGATACGGGCCTTGAATTCGACCGGGCGCGGGCGCAGCGTCGAACCGGTGATCGTCAGCCGGCGGCGCAGGATCTCGCCGAGGTTGACGTCGGCCTTCGCGCCGCCAAGCAGCGCGATCAGCACGAGACGGCCGCCGTCCGCGAGCGCGGACAGCTCGCGCGGCACGTACGAGCCCGCCACCATGTCGAGGATCACGTCGACGCCGCGATCGTGCGTCAGCGACTTCACGACTTCGACGAAGTCTTCGGTCTTGTAGTTGATCGCGCGCTCGGCGCCGAGCGCCTCGCACGCACGGCACTTGTCGGCGGTGCCGGCCGTCGCGAACACGCGAAAACCGAGCGCATGCGCGATCTGGATCGCCGTCACGCCGATGCCGCTGGAGCCGCCCTGCACGAGCAGCGTCTCGTGCTCGCCGCCCTCGCCCGCGCCGAGCTGCGCACGGTCGAACACGTTGCTCCACACGGTGAAAAACGTTTCGGGCAGCGACGCGGCCTCGATATCGGTGAGGCCGCCCGGCACCGGCAGGCACTGCGGCAGCGGCGCGACCGCATATTCGGCATAGCCGCCGCCCGCGAGCAACGCGCACACGCGGTCGCCGAGCTTCAGGCCGAACGGGTTCAGCGCCGCATCGGACAGATCGCCGCCGACGATCTCGCCCGCGACCTCGAGGCCCGGCAGATCCGACGCACCCGGCGGCGGCGCATAGGCGCCCTTGCGCTGGAACACGTCGGGCCGGTTCACGCCGGAAGCCGCCACCTTGATCAGCACTTCGCCGCGCTTCGGTTCGGGGCGCGGACGCTCCGCGAGCTTCAGCACGTCGGGGGCGCCGAATTCGGTGATTTCGATGGCTTTCATGGTGAGAATCGCTCCAGGATCGGAATCGGATGGCACGCCCGCGCGCACGGCGTGGACGCCTCGCCGGCGCTGCTGCGCCGCACAACGATGCTACAGAAAAAACGGCCGGCACGCTTTCGCACTGCCGGCCGTTGATCCGCCTGTCCGCTTACTGCTGCGGCGGCGTATCCGACTGCGCTGCAGCCGCTGCTTCATTCAGCAGCGCCTTGGCCGACAGACGCACGCGACCCTTCTCGTCCGTCTGGATCACCTTGACCTTCACCTGCTGACCTTCCTTCAGGTAGTCGTTGATGTCCTTCACGCGCTCGTTGACGATTTCCGAGATGTGCAGCAGGCCGTCCTTGCCCGGCAGCAGGTTCACGATCGCGCCGAAATCGAGCAGCTTGAGCACCGTGCCTTCGTACACCTGGCCGACTTCGATCTCGGCCGTGATCTGCTCGATGCGCTTCTTCGCTTCGGCCATGCCGTCGCTGCTCGTGCTCGCGATCGTCACGACGCCGTCATCCGAGATGTCGATGGTCGTGCCCGTTTCTTCCGTCAGCGCGCGGATCACCGAACCGCCCTTGCCGATCACGTCGCGGATCTTTTCCGGGTTGATCTTGATGGTGATCATGCGCGGCGCGAATTCCGACAGTTGCGTGTTCGCACCCGACACCGCCGAGGTCATCTTGCCGAGGATGTGCATGCGGCCTTCCTTCGCCTGCGCGAGCGCGACCTGCATGATTTCCTTCGTGATGCCCTGGATCTTGATGTCCATCTGCAGCGCCGTCACGCCTTGCTCGGTGCCGGCCACCTTGAAGTCCATGTCGCCGAGGTGGTCTTCGTCGCCGAGGATGTCGGTCAGCACCGCGAACTTGTTGCCTTCGAGAATCAGGCCCATCGCGATACCCGCGACGTGCGCCTTCATCGGCACGCCGGCGTCCATCAGCGCGAGGCAGCCGCCGCACACCGATGCCATCGACGACGAACCGTTCGATTCGGTGATTTCCGACACGACGCGGATCGAGTAGCCGAATTCGTCGGCGCTCGGCAGGCACTTGACCAGCGCGCGCTTGGCCAGCCGGCCGTGGCCGATTTCGCGGCGCTTCGGCGAACCGACGCGGCCCGTTTCGCCGGTCGCGAACGGGGGCATGTTGTAGTGAAGCATGAAGCGCTCGCGGTATTCGCCTTCGAGCGCGTCGATGATCTGCTCGTCACCCTTCGTGCCGAGCGTCGCGACGACCAGCGCCTGCGTCTCGCCGCGCGTGAACAGCGCCGAGCCGTGGGTACGCGGCAGCACGCCGGTGCGGATTTCGATCGGGCGCACGGTGCGCGTGTCGCGGCCGTCGATGCGCGGCTCGCCGTTCAGGATCTGCGAGCGGACGATCTTCGCTTCGATGTCGAACAGGATATTGCCGACGGTGGCCTTGTCGGCCGCGACCGTGCCGGCCGCCAGCGCGTCTTCCTCGAGCTTCGCCGAGGTCGCCGCGTAGACTTCCTTCAGCTTCGCCGAACGTGCCTGCTTGTCGCGCAGCTGGTAAGCGGCGAGCAGATCGTTCTGCGCCAGCTCGGTCACGCGTGCGATCAGCGCCTCGTTCTTCGGCGCCGGCTGCCAGTCCCACTCGGGCTTGCCGCCGTCGCGCACCAGTTCGTGGATCGCGTCGATCGCGATCTGCATCTGCTCGTGGCCGAACACCACCGCGCCCAGCATCACGTCTTCCGACAGTTGATCGGCTTCCGATTCGACCATCAGCACGGCGCGCTCGGTACCCGCGACGACGAGGTCGAGGCTCGATGCCTTGATCTGGTCACGCGTCGGGTTCAGCACGTACGCGTTGTCGATGTACGCGACGCGTGCGGCGCCGACCGGGCCGTTGAACGGCAGGCCCGACACGGCGAGCGCAGCCGATGCGCCGATCAGCGCGGGGATGTCCGCCGGGATTTCCGGGTTCACGGACAGCACGTGGATCACGACCTGGACTTCGTTGTAGAAGCCTTCCGGGAACAGCGGGCGCAGCGGACGGTCGATCAGGCGCGACGTCAGCGTCTCGTGCTCCGACGGACGGCCTTCGCGGCGGAAGAAGCCGCCCGGGATCTTGCCGGCCGAATAGGTTTTCTCGAGGTAGTCGACGGTCAGCGGGAAGAAGTCCTGACCCGGCTTCGCCGACTTCGCGCCCACGACGGTCGCGAGCACGACGGTGTCTTCGACGTCGACGATCACGGCGCCGCTCGCCTGGCGAGCGACTTCACCGGTTTCGAGGCGCACCTTGTGCTGGCCCCACTGGAATTCCTTCACGACCTTGTTGAACATGGACATGGTTGCTCCTTTGTATTCATGCATTTCATTCGCCGCGCCGGCGATCCCGCGCGGCGGCGTCCCGACCGAATCACCCGGAGCAAGGTGTGTTTTTTATGCCATTCCAGCGCGGCGCTCAGGCAGCGACGCGCTGGAATGACACAAATCCCGCCCCGGTATCGATCGTTGCGGCAGGCCGGCACGAACGTGCCGGACAGCCTGCGGTGCGTGTGACGCTACGCACCGCGCAAAAACAAAATGCCTGTATCAGCGGACTGACACAGGCATCTTGCTGGCGGCAATCGCCTCGATTACTTACGCAGACCCAGCTTCTCGATCAGTGCGCGGTAACGGTCGGCATCCTTGCCCTTGAGGTAGTCGAGCAGCTTGCGGCGGCGGCTCACCATGCGCAGCAGGCCGCGGCGGCTGTGGTGATCCTTCGCGTGGGTCTTGAAGTGACCCGTCAGTTCGACGATACGTGCGGTCAGCAGTGCGACCTGGACTTCGGGCGACCCCGTGTCGTTGGTACCGCGGGCGAACTGAGCAACGACTTCCGACTTCTTGATATCTGCAACAGACATGTGATTTCCTTTCTAACTGAACAGGCGGACACGGAAGAATGGCCGTGCCGTGACTTACAACCGGCGCGCATTGTAGCACAACTCGATGCCGTTCTTACCGCCTCCCGTCACGGACGCGTCATCGAACACGTCGACGGCATCTCCGTGCGCTGCGCCGGCACCGCGAGCACCGTCCGAAAGCCGTAGCCCGACCCTTCGTTGTCGAAGCGCACGCCCGGCGCGCCGACCTTGTCCATGTCCATCACGTAAAGGGGCTGGATCAGCTGGTGATCCTGCGCGCGCATCCGCGACGCGTGGAAGCCGTCGTCGAACGACAGGCCTTCGAGCGCACGCGCGACCGCGACCGGGTCGGCCGACCCCGCGCGGGTCATCGCGGCGGCCAGCATCTCGATCATCTGGCTCATCCGCCGCACCGGATAGTCGTCCTGCGCGGCCGGGAAACGGGTCCGGAACGCGCGGTAGAACGCGTCGGATTTGGCCCCGCCCGCGTTCGGATGCCAGTCGGCCACGGCCACCACGCGGCCGACGCCCGCGTCGCCCAGGGCCGACGGCGCGCCGAGGCTGTTGCCGTAGAACGTATAGAACTTCGCGTCGAGCCCCTGTTCGCGCGCCGCCTTCACGAGCAGCGTGAGGTCGTTGCCCCAGTTGCCGGTCACGACGGCGTCCGCGCCGCTGGCGCGGATCTTCGCGATATACGGCGAGAAATCCTTGATCCGGCCGATCGGGTGGAATTCGTCGCCCGCGATCGTCACGTCCGGGCGCCGCGCGGCCAGCGCCTGCCGTGCGAGGGTGCTAACGTCGTGGCCGAAGCTGTAGTCCTGGTTCAGCAGATAGACCTTGCGCAGCGCGCGATCGCGCGCCATCACGTCCGCGAGCGCGGCCATCCGCATGCCGGCATGCGCATCGAAGCGGAAATGCCAGAAACTGCAACGCGCGCCGGTCAGCGCCGGATCGTCGGCCGAATAGTTCAGGAACAGCATCCGGCTGTCCGGATTGCGCACGTTCAGCTTGTCGAGCGCCGCGACGAGCGCGGCCGCGACGGCCGAGCTGTTGCCCTGCGCGACGAAGCCGATATGGCGGTCGGCCGCCGCGCGCAATTGCACGAGCGCCTCCTCCGGGCTGCCCTTGCTGTCGAGCACGACGAGTTCGAGCGGATGCGTGCCATCGCGCAGCTTCACGCCGCCCGCCGCGTTGACCTGCTCGACGCCGAAACGCAGGTTGCGCTCGACCGCCGCCCCCGCGTTCGCGAACGGGCCCGACATCCCTTCGATCAGCGCGATCCGCACCGGCTCGCCACCGGCAAACGCGGACGACGCCAGCATCCACCCCGCGCTCCACGCGAGCGCGCACCGCTTCCAACCCTGCATCGGCCACCTGCCCTTCAATCTGCCCGAGAAGCGCGGATCATAGGCCGCCGCGACCGCCGCCCGCAAGCGCGACAGCTGCGATCCGCACCGATTTTTCGCATGCGATGCGCCGTCGCGCGCCGTCCGTGATAAAACGGGACTTGTTTCCGTGTTCTGGAGAATCCGATGCGCATTCGCATTCCCGCGCGCCTGCCGGTGCTGGCCGTCTGCGCTACCGCGCTGCTGGCCGGTTGCGCGCAACCGTGGCAGCAATACCAGGCCGGCCAGGACGAGTCGGCGATCGTCGCACGCATGGGCCCGCCGCGCGAGATCTACGACCTGCCCGGCGGCGGCAAGCGCCTGATGTGGCCGACCCAGCCAATGGGCGAAATCACGGTCGCGGCCGACGTCGATGCGGCCCACCGGATCGTCAACGTGCGTCAGGTGCTGCAGCCGAGCGAGTTCTATCGCGCGGAGATCGGCAAGTGGACGAAGACCGACGTCCTCGTCAATTTCGGACGCCCGGTCGAGACGTCCTACTTCCCGCTGATGAAACGCGAGGTGTGGACGTACCGGTATCTCGAGGACAACGTCTGGTACATGATGTACAGCTTCTACTTCGATCCGCAGGGCATCCTGCGCACCACGCAGAAAACGCCGGACCCGCTGCACGATCCCGATCGCCGCACCCTGTTCTGACCGATTGCGCATTCAAGCGCAATTGTCGCAATGGCCATTTACGAATTATTGCGTGAATGGCCATTTCATTTTTTCCGTCGTCTTATTTAATTCGAAGAACAAGACGGAAATCTTTTCCGATTCCTGACATTCCGATGGCAAGCCGCTGAACGCCCCGTCATGCGGGCCACTGCGCGCATACAGGCATGGGCCGTGCATGTCATGCGTCGCGCTGGTGCATGCAATGCACTATGCCCAATCAATTTGAAACAATTTGTTTCAGTTCACCCGGAGTGCTAGGGCATACCCCTAATATCAGTCGAAATTCAACCTTTCAATTTAGAAAGAATGCGCTTGCGCCATTTCGGCCGATATTTATTTGCCTTTATCACAAAGGAGTCCTCATGAATCGCCCCAAGAGCATGCTGGTTGCCAACATTGCCTGGGCCCGCGAGACGCGCGAACACACGCCCGGCTTCTTCGACGCGCTCGCGCGCGGCCAGAACCCGCGCGTCCTGTGGATCGGCTGCGCCGACAGCCGCGTGCCGGCGGAAACCATCACGCACTGCGCGCCCGGCGAGCTGTTCGTCCATCGCAACATCGCGAACCTGTTCCATCCCGACGACGACAATTCCGCCAGCGTGCTCGAGTACGCGGTGCGGGTGCTGAAGGTCGATCACGTGATCGTGTGCGGCCACTACGGATGCGGCGGCGTGCGCGCATCGCTGCTGCCGCCGCCCGCCGACCTGCCGCACGTCGCGCGCCGCATCGCACCGCTCTGCGCGCTCGCGCGGCGCCATCGCGACACGCTCGACGGGCTCGACGACATGGCCGCCGCCGACCGCCTCGCCGAGCTGAACGTGCTCGAACAGGTGCGGCTGCTGCGCGCGTCGCCGATCGTGCGCGGTCGCGAACGGCCGCCGCTCGTGCACGGCTGGATCTTTTCGCTCGCCGACGGCCGCCTGAAGGAGCTCGATTCCGGCTATGCGGCATTGCCGACCGAAGCCGAGCCCGAACCTGTCGCGACCGCCGCCGCGCTCGGTTGACCCGCGCCCTGCCCTCCCTGCCAACGAAACCACCCCAACCATGAAACTGAACGAGCGCCTGTCCACCCTGCCGCGCGACATCGTCGCCGGCATCGTCGTTTTCCTCGTTGCGCTACCGCTCTGTCTCGGTATCGCCAACGCCTCCGGCGTCGAGCCGTTCGCCGGGCTCGTGTCGGGCATCGTCGGCGGCATCGTCGTCGCGCTGCTGAGCGGCTCGTCGCTGTCCGTCAGCGGACCGGCCGCCGGCCTCGTCGTGATCGTCGTCGAAGGGATCGCGCAACTCGGCAGCTTCTCCGCGTTCCTGCTCGCGGTGCTGCTGTCCGGCGTGCTGCAGTTCGGCTTCGGCATGCTGCGCGCCGGCCGCTTCGCCGCCTACGTGCCGTCGCCCGTCATCAAGGGCATGCTCGCCGCGATCGGCCTGCTGCTGATCGTGAAGCAGATTCCGTTCGCCTTCGGCATTGGCGGCTCGGCCGCGCAATCGTTTGCGAACTGGCCGGGGCTGCCGGTCGCATGGGCCGCCACGGCCATCGCGCTCGCGTCGCTCGCGTTGCTGGTGGCATGGGACACCCCCGCGCTGCGCCGCTTCGCGCTGGTGCGCTCGGTGCCCGCGCCGCTCGCGGTGGTCGTGCTCGGCATCGGCGCGACGCTGGTGCTGGGTGTCGTCGCGCCCGCGGTCGCGCCGGGCGCCGCCCACCGCGTCACCTTGCCCGAACTCGGATCGTTCACCGCATTCGCGGCATCGCTCAAGCACGCGGAGCTCGGCCCCAACTTCGCGCAGCTCGTCAATCCGGACGTGTGGCGCGTCGCGATCACGCTCGCGGTCGTCGCCAGTCTCGAAACCCTGCTGAGCCTCGAAGCGGTCGAACAGATCGACCCGAAGCGCCGGCCGGTGCAACCCGACCGCGAACTGAAGGCCCAGGGCGTCGGCAATCTCGTCGCGGGCGCGGTCGGCGGCCTGCCGATCACGTCGGTGATCGTGCGCAGCTCGGTAAACGTCAACGCGGGCGCGCAAAGCCGGATGTCGGCGATCGTCCACGGGGTGCTGCTGCTCGCCAGCGTGTTCGCGCTCACCGGGCTGATCAACCTGATCCCGCTCGCGAGCCTCGCCGCGATCCTGATCCACACGGGCTTCAAGCTGGCGAAGCCGGCGCTGTTTCGCTCGGTGATGAAACAGGGGCCGGCCGCGTTCGTGCCGTTCGCCGCGACGATCGTCGGCGTGCTGGCGGTCGACCTGCTGTTCGGCATCGCGCTCGGCCTCGCGTGCAGCGTGCTCGCCGTCGCCGTCGCGAACCTGAAGAGCCCCGTCACGCTCGCGCAGCATGACGACCACTTCCTGCTGTCGTTCCGCAAGGACGTGTCGTTTCTGGGCAAGGTACAGGTCAAGCACCATCTGCGGCACATTCCGGACCGCGCGGCGGTGATCATCGACGCGACGCGCGCCGACTACATCGATCACGACGTGCTCGAACTGCTCGATGCGTTCGTCGCCGATGCGCCGCGGCGCGGGATCGCGGTCGAGTTCCGCCGGCGCCAGCCGGCGCCACGCACGGCGGCGCGCCGCTGGCTGTTCCGCGCGCCGGCCGCCGAATGAGCGGCCGATGAAAAAACACCCCGGCGGCGCAGGGCCGCACGGGGCGTTTCGGGCAACGTGACGCGCGGCGCTTACGAGCGCTGCGGGTTGACCTTGTCGTCCTTCGAGTGCAGCTTGTTCAGCGCGGAAATGTACGCCTTCGCGGACGCGGCGACGATATCCGGATCGGTGCCGACGCCGTTGACGATCCGCCCGCTCTTCGACAGCCGGACGGTCACTTCGCCCTGCGCCTGCGTGCCGGTCGTGATCGCGTTCACCGAGTACAGCAGCAGCTCGGACCCGCTGCCGACCTCACCCTCGATCGCATTGAACGTCGCATCGACCGGGCCGTTGCCGCGCGCCTCGCCGGTCACTTCCTTGCCTTCGACCGCGAACACGACCTTCGCCTGCGGCTGCTCGCCCGTTTCCGAACGCTGCGACAGCGACACGAACTTGAAGTGCTCCTGCTCCTGCGCGAGCGCCGACTCCTCGGACACGATCGCGATGATGTCCTCGTCGAAGATCTCCGCCTTGCGGTCGGCCAGATCCTTGAAGCGCATGAACGCGGCATTCAATTCCGCTTCGCTGTCGAGCGACACGCCGAGCTCCTGCAGGCGCTGCTTGAACGCGTTGCGGCCCGACAACTTGCCGAGCACGATCTTGTTCGCGGTCCAGCCCACGTCTTCCGCGCGCATGATCTCGTAGGTGTCGCGCGCCTTCAGCACGCCGTCCTGGTGAATGCCCGACGCGTGCGCGAATGCGTTCGCGCCGACCACCGCCTTGTTCGGCTGCACGACGAAGCCGGTGATCTGCGACACGAGCTTCGACGTCGGCACGATCTGCGACGTGTCGATGCCGACGTCGAGGCCGAAATAGTCCTTGCGGGTCTTCACGGCCATCACGATTTCCTCGAGCGACGTATTGCCCGCGCGCTCGCCGAGACCGTTGATCGTGCACTCGACCTGACGCGCGCCGCCGATCTTCACGCCGGCGAGCGAGTTCGCGACCGCCATCCCGAGGTCGTTGTGGCAGTGCACCGAAAAGATCGCCTTGTCCGAGTTCGGAATGCGCTCGCGCAGCGTCTTCACGAGGTTGCCGTAGAGTTCCGGCACGCCGTAGCCGACCGTATCGGCGATGTTGATCGTCGTCGCGCCTTCCGCGATCACGGCTTCCAGCACGCGGCACAGGAAATCCATGTCCGAGCGGCTGCCGTCTTCCGGCGAGAACTCGACGTTGTCGGTGAACTTGCGTGCGAAACGCACCGCGAGGCGCGCCTGCTCGAACACCTGGTCGGGCGTCATCCGCAGCTTCTTCTCCATGTGCAGCGGCGACGTCGCGATGAACGTGTGGATCCGGAAGCTGTTGGCCGGCTTCAGCGCGTCGGCCGCGCGCTGGATGTCCTTGTCGTTGGCCCGCGCCAGCGAGCAGATCGTGCTGTCCTTCACGAGACCGGCGATCGTGTGGATCGCGTCGAAATCGCCGTTCGAGCTGGCGGCGAAGCCGGCCTCGATCACGTCGACCTTCATCCGCTCGAGATTCTTCGCGATACGGATTTTCTCTTCCTTCGTCATCGATGCACCGGGCGATTGCTCGCCGTCACGCAACGTCGTATCGAAAATGATCAGCTTGTCTGTCATGGGGGGCTCCAGGGCTCTTTTATACGGAAGTCAAACGTAACGAGATCGCGCCACCGCTGGCGACGCTCAACAACAGACGAGGCTTGAGACGGAGGGCGAGAACGGTCAGCGCGGCAGGCGCGCCAAAGCTGGCGCGCGTAGCGGCGCACCGGCTAGAAGGAGGGAGAGGCGGGGAAATGCAGTCATGCCAAAGACTATAGCGACATTCGGTTGGCCGCGCAATCGGACGGCACCCGGGGATCGACGCGCCCCCGGCTCGAAAAAGGGGCACATGAAAACGGCGGCCCCGAGGCCGCCGTTTTCGGGCAAATCGCGCGCCGGAGTCAGTGATCGCGCTGCGACGAGCGCGCCGGATTGGCGCGCCCGCGGATGGCCTGGTAGGCCCAGAACACGTAGCCGGACAGCCCGTACAACACGAACAGGCAGAACAGCATCAGCGGCGGATCGGACGACACGAGCACGAACGCGACCACGACGAGCAGGATGGCCGCGAACGGCACACGGTGCCGCACGTCGAGCGCCTTGCCGCTGTAGAACGGCGCGTTCGACACCATCGTCACGCCCGCGTAGATCGTCAGCGCGAACGCGACCCACGGCAGCCAGCCGAGCTTCATCGGCACGCGGTTGTCGGTCGCGAGCCACACGAAGCCCGCGATCAGCGCGGCGGCGGCCGGGCTCGGCAGCCCCTGGAAGAAGCGCTTGTCGACCACGCCGATGTTCGTGTTGAAGCGCGCGAGGCGCAGCGCGGCGCCCGAGCAATAGACGAACGCGGCGAGCCAGCCCCAGCGGCCCAGATCCTTCAGTACCCACTCGTACATCACGAGCGCGGGCGCGACGCCGAACGACACCATGTCCGACAGGCTGTCGAACTGCTCGCCGAACGCGCTCTGCGTATGGGTCATGCGCGCGACGCGCCCGTCCATCCCGTCGAGCACCATCGCGACGAAAATCGCGATCGCGGCGATCTCGAAGCGCACGTTCATCGCCTGCACGACCGCGAAGAAGCCGCAGAACAGCGCGGCGGTCGTGAATGCGTTCGGCAGCAGATAGATGCCGCGCGTCTTCAGGAACCGCTGGCGCGCGGCGCGGCGGCTTTCGAGCGGCGCCGGATCGGGCGCCATCACCTTGTTGCGGCGGAACGGGCGTGGCGTCTGGCCGGAGCCGTTGCGCGGCCGACGCGGTTTGAATGCGGCCATCGTGCGCCCCGCCGCTTACTGCTCGAGCTCGGCGAGGATCGTCGACGACGCGTAGACCTTCTCGCCGATCGACACCTTCGCGCGGCTGCCGAGCGGCAGGTACACGTCGACGCGCGAACCGAAGCGGATGAAACCGTAGCGCTGGCCGCGCGACAGCGGCTCGCCGGCGCGCACGTAGCAGAGGATCCGGCGCGCGATCAGGCCGGCGATCTGCACCGAGGTGACGGTCTTGCCGCTCGCCGTCTGGATCACGACCGCATTGCGCTCGTTCTCGGTCGACGCCTTGTCGATCGCCGCGTTCAGGAACGCGCCCGGGAAGTACTCGACCTTGCTGATCGCGCCATCGACCGGCGAGCGCTGCGAATGGACATTGAAGACATTCATGAACACGCTGATCTTCAGCGCTTCGCGGTTCGCGTACGGATCCTGCGCGGTCTCGACCGCGACGATGCGGCCGTCCGCCGGGCACAGCACCGCGTTCGGCTGCGCCGGGATCGGGCGCTGCGGGTCACGGAAGAACTGGACGACGAAGACGAGCAGCAGCCAGAACGGCCACGCGAAGCCGAAGCCCCCGACGGCATGGATCAACAGCGCGATGACGGCTGCAATCGCGATGAACGGCCAGCCTTCGCGCGCGATGATCGGATGAGGATAGTTCATGGATTCGTTCTGTGTTCGGTGAATTGCAAAGCCCGTAGCATAACAAAAGCCGCCCGGGGCACTGCTGCCTTCGGACGGCTTTTTGATGCCGGCCCTTCGCTCGAAGGGCCGGAACAGCACGGGATGCTCAGTTCTTCGTCTGGTCGACGAGCTTGTTCTTCGCGATCCACGGCATCATCGCACGCAGCTTCGCACCGACCTGCTCGATCTGGTGCTCGGCCGTCAGGCGGCGACGCGACTGGAGCGTCGGGGCGCCTGCCTTGTTCTCGAGAATGAAGCTCTTCGCGTACTCGCCCGTCTGGATGTCGGTCAGGCACTGCTTCATCGCCTTCTTCGTCTCTTCCGTGACGATGCGCGGGCCCGTCACGTACTCGCCGTACTCGGCGTTGTTCGAGATCGAGTAGTTCATGTTCGCGATGCCGCCTTCGTAGATCAGGTCGACGATCAGCTTCAGTTCGTGCAGGCACTCGAAGTACGCCATTTCCGGCGCGTAGCCGGCTTCGACCAGCGTCTCGAAACCTGCCTTGATCAGCTCGACCGTGCCACCGCACAGCACGGCCTGCTCGCCGAACAGGTCGGTTTCGGTTTCTTCACGGAAGTTCGTCTCGATGATGCCGGCACGGCCGCCGCCGTTCGCTGCCGCGTACGACAGCGCGATGTCGCGCGCCGCGCCCGACTTGTTCTGCGCAACCGCGATCAGGTGCGGCACGCCGCCACCTTGCGAGTACGTGCCGCGCACGGTGTGGCCCGGTGCCTTCGGCGCGATCATGATCACGTCGAGGTCGGCGCGCGGGATCACCGCGCCGTAGTGGACGTTGAAGCCGTGCGCGAACGCGAGCGCCGCGCCCTGCTTGATGTTCGCGTGGACTTCCTTCGCGTACACGTCGGCGATCTGCTCGTCCGGCAGCAGCATCATGACGACGTCCGCGCCCTTCACCGCTTCCGCGACTTCCTTGACCGACAGGCCGGCGTTCTCGGCCTTGCTCCACGACGCGCCGCCCTTGCGCAGGCCGACCGTCACGTTCACGCCGCTGTCCTTCAGGTTCAGCGCGTGTGCATGGCCTTGCGAGCCGTAGCCGATGATCGTGACTTGCTTGCCCTTGATGAGGGAGAGGTCAGCGTCTTTGTCGTAGAAAACGTTCATGATGGTTCCTTCGCTAATTCAAAAAATTCAATAATTCGTTCGGATGGAGTACTGCGGGCCGGGACATGACGGCGCACCCGGCGTGCCTCTTTGGCTATGTCGGCATCACACCTTCAGGATGCGCTCGCCGCGTCCGATGCCGGAGCTGCCGGTGCGCACGGTCTCGAGGATCGCGCCCGCGTCCAGCCCCTGGATGAATGCGTCGAGCTTGTCGCTCGCGCCCGTCAATTCGATCGTGTAGGTCTTCTCGGTCACGTCGATGATGCGGCCGCGGAAAATGTCCGACATCCGCTTCATTTCTTCGCGCTCCTTGCCCACTGCACGTACCTTGATCAGCATCAGCTCGCGTTCGATGTGTGCACCGTCGGTCAGGTCCACCACTTTCACCACCTCGATAAGGCGGTTCAGATGCTTCGTGATCTGTTCGATCACGTCGTCGGAGCCAATGGAAACGATGGTGAGCCGCGACAGCGATTGATCTTCGGTCGGCGCCACCGTCAAGGTTTCGATGTTGTAGCCGCGTGCGGAAAACAGGCCGACCACGCGCGACAGCGCGCCCGGTTCGTTCTCCAGCAGGACGGAAATGATGTGTCTCATGTTCGCTTCTTCCAGAATGTGTCCGTGTCGATTCACTCGCGCCGCGCGCCGCCGCGTGCCGCACCGCCCTTCGTGAAGGCGGCCGCATCGGGCCGGGCGCGCGTCGCGCCGTTACAGATCTTCCGATCCGAGCAGCATCTCGGTGATGCCCTTGCCGGCCTGTACCATCGGCCAGACGTTTTCGGTCGGATCGGTCTGGAAGTCGAGAAACACGGTGCGGTCCTTCAGGCGCAGCGCTTCCTTCAGCGCCGGCTCCACATCCGAAGTCTTTTCGATCCGCATGCCGACATGGCCGTACGCTTCGGCGAGCTTCACGAAATCCGGCAGCGCATCCATGTACGAATGCGAATAGCGCTTGCTGTATTCGATCTGCTGCCACTGGCGGACCATGCCGAGGTAGCGGTTGTTCAGCGAAATGATCTTCACGGGCGTGTCGTACTGCAGGCAGGTCGACAGTTCCTGGATGCACATCTGGATCGAGCCTTCGCCCGTGATGCACAGCACGTCGTCGTCCGGATGGGCCATCTTGACGCCCATCGCCGCCGGCAGGCCGAAGCCCATCGTGCCGAGGCCGCCGGAGTTGATCCAGCGACGCGGCTTGTTGAAACGGTAGAACTGCGCGGCCCACATCTGGTGCTGGCCGACGTCCGAGCACACGAACGCATTGCCGTCCGTCAGCTCCCACGCCTTCTCGACCACGTACTGCGGCTTGATGATCTCGCTTTCGCGGTCGTACTTCAGGCAGTCCTTCGCGCGCCAGCCTTCGATGTCCTTCCACCATTGCGCGAGCGCTTCGGTGTCGGGGCCATGCTCGGCCGTCTGCAACTGCTCGATCAGCTCCTTCAGCACTTCCTTCACGTCGCCGACGATCGGGATGTCGACCTTCACGCGCTTCGAGATCGACGACGGGTCGATGTCGATGTGAATGATCTTGCGCGGGCGCGACGCGAAGTGCGCCGGGTCGCCGATCACGCGGTCGTCGAAGCGGGCGCCGATCGCGATCAGCACGTCGCAGTGCTGCATCGCCATGTTCGCTTCGTAGGTGCCGTGCATGCCGAGCATGCCGAGGAATTTCTTGTCCGACGCGCGATAGCCGCCGAGGCCCATCAGCGTGTTCGTGACCGGGTAGCCGAGCAGGTCCGCGAACTGGTTCAGTTCACGCGACGCGTCGGCGAGGATGATGCCGCCCCCCGTGTAGATGTACGGACGCTTCGCCGTCAGCAGCAGCGACACGGCCTTGCGGATCTGACCCGAATGGCCCTTCGTGACGGGGTTGTACGAACGCAGCGACACGCTCTTGATCGGCTCGTACTGGCACGGCGTCTTCGAGATGTCCTTCGGGATGTCGATCAGCACCGGGCCCGGACGGCCGGTGCGGGCGATATAGAACGCCTTCTTGACGGTTTCCGCGAGGTCGCGCACGTCCTTCACGAGGAAGTTGTGCTTCACGCACGGACGCGTGATGCCGACGGTGTCGCATTCCTGGAACGCATCCTGACCGATCGCGGCCGTCGGCACCTGGCCGCTGATCACGACCATCGGGATCGAATCCATGTAGGCCGTTGCGATGCCGGTCACCGCATTGGTGACACCGGGGCCCGACGTCACGAGGCAGACGCCGACGTTGCCGGTGGAGCGCGCATACGCATCGGCTGCGTGCACGGCCGCCTGTTCATGGCGCACCAGCACGTGCTGAATCTTGTCCTGCTTGTACAGCTCGTCGTAGATGTAGAGAACCGAGCCGCCGGGGTAGCCCCAGATGAATTCGACGTTTTCGTCGGCCAGTGCCTTCATGAGCACGGTGCCGCCGATGGAGTCGCTATCGGGAGGGGAAAGGGGTTCCGACGTGGAGAATTCCGCGCTGGGCATGTTCATTTTGACCTTTCGAATTTTCGGCAAAAAATTGATCGGGTGCTCTCTGCCGGGCTTGTGGCTCGGGTTCAAGCGGCGCGTCCAGTTTGAAGGGCGGGCTTCTTGGGCCAGCCTCAAATGAGACCATCACTTCATGTTGCGAATCGCTGACGATAGCGGGTCGTGATGGGGCCGTCAAGCAAAATATCCCGCAGCGCATCATGCGCGCCGCCCGGCGCCCCGCCGGCGCGGCTCGCGCGCAACTGCGGCGCCCGACCCGGTGCCAAGCCGCGCGAAAATTTGATAGCATCCGCGGGTTTTACGAAATTTTTCGACCTTTTACACCACGCAGCGGGCCGCAGCGCATACCTTCACGGAATGGCATCAGACAAGGAACTCGCCGACTTTCTGGCGGGCGTCGAAAGGCGCGCGTTCAAGCAGGCTGCGTACGCCGTGCGTGACGACGATGCATCGCTCGACATCGTGCAGGACGCGATGATCAAGCTCGCGGAGAAGTACGGCGACCGGCCGTCGGCCGAGCTGCCGCTGCTGTTTCAGCGAATCCTGCAGAACGCGATCCACGACTGGTTCCGCCGGCAGAAGGTCCGCAACACGTGGGTGACGCTCTTCTCGTCGTTGAACAACACCGACGACGACGACTTCGACCCGCTCGAAACGCTCGAATCCGCGGATGACAACGCGGGCGTCGAAAGCAGCGAGCACCGCCTCGAAAGAGAGCAGGTTCTGGCCCTGATCGACGAAGAAATCCAGAAGCTTCCGACGCGTCAACGGGAAGCGTTCCTGATGCGTTATTGGGAAGATATGGATGTCGCCGAGACTGCCGCCGCAATGGGGTGCTCCGAGGGCAGCGTGAAGACGCACTGCTCGCGAGCCACTCACACCCTGGCGCAAGCGCTCAAGGCCAAAGGAATCACGCTATGAGCTCCGCAAACCGAGAACACGAATTCGCGCTGAAGGTGCGCCGCGCGCTGGACGAGCGCGCGGCCGCCCTGCCTGCCGCGACCACCGATCGGCTGGCCGTCGCCCGCCGGGCCGCGCTCGCGCGCAAGAAGCCCGAAGCCGCGACCGCGCCGGTGTTCGTGCCGGCCTTCGCCGGCGCGGCCGGTGCCTACGGCCCGACGCCCGCGAATCGCCGGCCGACGTCGT
>FTHQ01000333.1_pt1 | contig 51363 bp, 46 predicted proteins | sample 1641001 | NCBI WGS metagenome assembly FTHQ01 (sample SAMEA3914872, study PRJEB12502) | metagenome | biome: forest; material: soil | place: Canada | collected 2011-07-03 | depth 0.3 m | reverse complement strand
GCATCGAATCGTTTCGCATCCCTCTGCGTCATGCCACCGGCGCCGCCTTGCGCGTCACCGCGTCCGGCAACCCGAACACGCTGTCGAACGCCCAGTTGTACGTGAACGTGAAGATCGGGAAGAACACGATCAGCACCGCGTCGTACAGGAACGCCTGCAGCAGCGACACGTCGAGCCACCACGCGATCAGCGGAATCAGGAACGTCACGAGCGCGATCTGGAATCCGATCGCATGCACGACGCGCCGCCCGACGGTGCGCGTCGTTTCCGCGCGCCGCCGCTCCCACGCCTCGAAGCCGAGGTTGTACAGAAAATTGACGATGACGCCCGTCGTCGAGATCATCACGCCGAGCAGCCCGCTCGTCGCCGCGCTCGCGCCGCTCAACATGCCGAGCACCGACGACGCGACGAGGATGCCGAGCACCTCGAACATCACGACGTAGACTATGCGTCTCTTCCATCCTTGCATGACCGACCACCTTCATATCGAACCAGGTGGCGAGACTACCGCGGGCACGTCGTCCGCCAAAGTCAGGTCCTTTCAATTTTTCTGACAGGAGACGGCCGACCATGCTGACCAGCGATCACATCGACATGCTGCTGACCGTCATCGACAAAGGCTCGTTCTCGGCGGCCGCGCGTGCCGCGATCGAACAGCACGAGGTCGAGTTCGGCCTCGAGGTTCGCGATCGCCATGCTGACTGCCGACGGCGTACGGCCGAGCGCACGCGCGGCCGCCGAGAACGAGCCTTTGTCGATGACGGTCAGCAGCATGTCGATGTGATCGCTGGTCAGCATGGTCGGCCGTCTCCTGTCAGAAAAATTGAAAGGACCTGACTTTGGCGGACGACGTGCCCGCGGTAGTCTCGCCACCTGGTTCGATATGAAGGTGGTCGGTCATGCAAGGATGGAAGAGACGCATAGTCTACGTCGTGATGTTCGAGGTGCTCGGCATCCTCGTCGCGTCGTCGGTGCTCGGCATGTTGAGCGGCGCGAGCGCGGCGACGAGCGGGCTGCTCGGCGTGATGATCTCGACGACGGGCGTCATCGTCAATTTTCTGTACAACCTCGGCTTCGAGGCGTGGGAGCGGCGGCGCGCGGAAACGACGCGCACCGTCGGGCGGCGCGTCGTGCATGCGATCGGATTCCAGATCGCGCTCGTGACGTTCCTGATTCCGCTGATCGCGTGGTGGCTCGACGTGTCGCTGCTGCAGGCGTTCCTGTACGACGCGGTGCTGATCGTGTTCTTCCCGATCTTCACGTTCACGTACAACTGGGCGTTCGACAGCGTGTTCGGGTTGCCGGACGCGGTGACGCGCAAGGCGGCGCCGGTGGCATGACGCAGAGGGATGCGAAACGATTCGATGCGGGCAGTACGCGTCGTGTCGTTTCGGTAGCAGGCCGTGCGACGACGGCAGCGAAGAGGGGCGGCGCGCCTGCCGCCCGCGACGTTACGCGCCGACGAACTCGTGCACGTAACGGTTGAACACCGCGGGGCTCGCCGCGTTCATTCCGTGCGATGCGCCGGCGACGGTCTGCCGTTGCGCATCGCCGATCCACTGCGACAGCGTGTCGACGTTGTGACGGAACATCTTCGGGCTGCGCTGGCCGTCGATCAGCAGCGTGCGGCATGCGATGTCGCCGGCCGTGTGCTGCGAATACGCGGGCAGCGGGTCGCGCAGCTGCTTCGGCAGCGTGCTCGCATTGTCGATCGCCATCGTGCGAAAGCGCGCCGTGCTCTTCTTCCATGCGCCGGGCAGGCTCACGGAATCGACGAACATCTCGAGACCGGCTTCGACGTCGCCTTGCCCGATCAGGTTCACGGCCTTCGTGCGCAGCGCGAGGGCGGCGGCCGGCAGCGCGGCTTCGCGCACGCCGGGCTGCTGGAGCGGGCCGCCCGGATCGGCGAGCGTCAGCGACTCGACGAGGTGCGGATGCTGGCGCGCGACGTTGAACGCGACGCTACCGCCGCGCGAATGGCCGACCAGGTGCACGGGGCCGAGATCGAGCGCATCGATGAATTCGGCGAGCTCGTCGACGTGGTTCTGCCAACTGAACTCGTCCTGAATGCCCGCTTCGACGGCCGGCCAGTAATGGCTGAGGCTCGGCGCGATGCAGCGGTAGTGGGCCGACAGCGCCGCGAGCTGCGGATCCCAGTAGCGGTAGTCGCACAGCGAGCCGTGCACGAACACCATCGGCGCACCGCTGCCCCGCTCGACATACGGCAGGCTGATGCCTGACGAAAGCGTCGCAAATTGCAGGTCGGGGTTCGCGAGCACGGACGGCTCGATTCGCATGTTCATGGCTGAAAGGCTCAAAGGTGCGTCAACACGACGCAACTATGCATCACGGCGACCTGCAAGGAAAACGCATAATTTTCATCGTGACGATCAATTTTTTTGATGGCGTCGCCGGAAACCCCTGTCGGAGCGTGGTCATGCACCGAAGCCTTCAATCGTCTGACGATTCGTTTCGCCGATGAAAGGGCGTGCCGCGGGCTGCGCGCACGCGCGCTGGCATCGGAACGGGGAAGGGGGCGCGTCAGCGCACGCTCAACGCGGGCGCGGTCTGAAGCTCGACGGGGAGGTCGTTGTCGGTGGCGAACTGCATCGCGAAATCGAATGCGTCCGCGCAGACGGCGCGCAATTCGTCGGACACGAACAGGCATTTGACGCCGCCGTCGACGACCGGCATCGCGAGCCGCGACAGCGCGCACGGATAGCCGGGCCGCCGTTCGCCGACGAACAGCGTGATGACGCCCGCGAGGCGCTCGGGCCAGTCGCTCGGGCGGAAGGTTTTCTGCGCGCGCGTGACGCCGCGGATCAAATGGCCGGCGATGCGGCCGTGGTCGGTGATGTCGATGCGATCCATGCTGGGGTGCGTGTCCTCGTGCGCGTCATTCGCCGCCGTCGGCCGCGGCGTCGCCGCGCGCGGGAATCCGGAGGTTGCGCAGCTTGTGATAGAGCGTTTTCTTCGGCATGCCGAGCGCCTCGCTCGCGTCCGCGACGTTGCCGTGGTGACGCCGCAGCATGTCCTCGATCAGCATCCGCTCGAAATACGCGAGCTGCTCCGCGAGCGTGCTGCCGGCCGTCGGCGTGCCGCCGGACGACAGCAGGCTGTCGCCGGTCAGCCCGAGCACGAAGCGGTCGGCCACGTTCTGCAGCTCGCGCACGTTGCCGGGCCACGCGTGCGTCATCAGTTCGGATACCTGCGCGGCGGTGACGACCGGCGCCGGCTGCCCGAAGCGCCGCGCGGCCGCGAGCACGAAATGCTCGAACAGCAGCGGCACGTCCTCGCGCCGTTCGCGCAGCGGCGGCAGCTCGATCTGCGCGACGTTGAGGCGATACAGCAGATCCGCGCGAAAACGTCCGTCGGCCGCGAGTTCGGCGAGATCCGCCTTCGACGCGGCCACCACGCGGCAGTCGACCGGAATCAGGTCGTTCGCGCCGAGCCGCTCGACCACGCGTTCCTGCAGCACGCGCAGCATCTTGATCTGCAGCGCGATCGGCATCGTCTCGATCTCGTCGAGGAACAGCGTGCCGCCGTCCGCCCACTCGATCTTGCCGATGCGCTTCTTGATCGCGCCGGTGAACGCGCCGGCCTCGTGGCCGAACAGCTCGCTCTCGAACACCTGCTCGGGCAGGCCGCCGCAGTTCAGCGCGACGAAATGCGCGTCGCGGCGGCCGCCGAAGTCGTGCAGGCTGCGCGCGATCAACTCCTTGCCGGTGCCCGTCTCGCCGGTGATCAGCACCGACACCGACGTATCGGCGAGGCGCAGGATCTTCTTGCGCACGTCGGCCATCGCGGGCGACTTGCCGAGCACGAACGCCTCGATGCCCTGCCAGTTGTTCAGCGCCGCGCGCAGCCCCTGCACCTCGAGCGTCAGGCGGCGCTTCTCGACCGCGCGCGCGACGCGGCCGGCGATCACGTCCGACGAAAACGGCTTCTCGATGAAGTCGTACGCGCCGACCTGCATCGCGCCGACGGCCGTCGAGATGTCCGCGTGGCCGCTGATCAGCACGACCGGGATCTGCGCGTCGATGGCCATCACGCGGTCGAGCAGCTGCAGCCCGTCGATGCCGGGCATCCGCACGTCCGACACGATCACCACCGGCGCGCCGGGCGCGACGTGCGCGAGCGCGTCGGCGGCGGACGCGAACGCGTCGACCGGGAACCCGGCGAGCGCGACGGCCTGCTCGACGCCGATCCGGACGTTTTCATCGTCCTCGACGACCAGCACCCGAATCTCATCTTCCATGCTCTGTCCTCTGTTGCGGCGTCGCCGCCGCGAATTCGATGGTGAACTGCGCGCCGCCTTCGTCGCGGTTCGTCGCGGTGATCCTCGCGCCGAACGCCTCGACGATGCGCGACGTGATCGCGAGGCCGAGCCCGAGGCCCTGGCCGCGCGGCTTGGTCGTGACGAACGGCTCGAACAGGTGCGGCAGCACGTCGGGCGCGATGCCCGCGCCGCTGTCGGTCACCGTCAGGCGCACGCGACCGGCGTCGTCCGCCTCGTCCGCGTCGTCCGCTTCGTCCGCTTCGACCGCCTCGATGACGATGCGGCGCACCGGCGCGTCGTGCACCGCGTCGAGCGCGTTGCCGAGCAGGTTCACGATCACCTGCTGCAACTGGCTCGATTCGGCCGAGACCGTCGTGCCGGGCGCGATGTTCACGTCGAGCCGTACGCCTTCGTCGCGAATGCGCGCATCGTAGATGAGCCGCGCATGCGCGACGGCCTCGTTCAGCGATACCGCGACGCGCTCGACGTCGGGCTTGCGCGCGAAGGTCTTCAGCTCGCCGGTGAGCACGGCCATGCCGTCGACCAGCTTGCCGACCCGCTCGAGATTCGCGAGCGCCGGCGCCGGCTGGCCGCGCTCGAAGAACGTGCGCGCGTTGTCGCACAGCGTGCGGATCGCGACGAGCGGCTGGTTCAGCTCGTGCGTGAGGCCGGCGGCCATCTGCCCGAGCACCGCGAGCTTGCCCGCGTGCACGACTTCCTGCTGCGACGCGCGCAGCCGCTGCTCGGTGCGTTCGCGCTCGTCGATCTCGCGCTGCATCCGCTCGTTCGCGGCCGTCAGCGCGGCGGTGCGTTGCGCGACGGTCAGTTCGAGCCGGTCGTTCGCGCGGCGCAGCGCATCCTGCGCGTTCAGCCGCGCGAGGATCGCCCGGCGGCGCTGGATCGCATAGCCGACCAGCAGCGCGACGATCAGGAACGCGCCGGTGACGAACACGAACGCCGTCTGCTGCTGGCGTCGCGCGCCCGCGATGTCGAGCAGCACCATCAGCGAATCGCCGGCCTGCGGCGCGGGGCGCGACATCACGAGATAGCGCGTGGTGCGGCCGGCGTGGCGCGGATCGGGGAAGGTGCCGAACCACGCGGCCGAGCTGCGATCGCCGATGCGGCGATAGGGCAGCGCGTCGACGGTGCGGCCCGCGTACTGGCGCGACGCCTGGATGTCGCGCTGCTGCTGCGCGGTGATCGGGCGCAGCGCGGTGAATTTCCACGCGGGCTCGGTCGAGATCACGACCACGCCGTTGCTGTCGACGACCATCGCGGCGACGCCCGGCGCGCGCCATGCCGATTCGAGCGGATCGACGCTGATCTTCACGGCGGCCACGCCGATCGGTACGCCGTCGCTGCGCACCGCGCTCGCGAAGTAGACGCCCGGCACGCCGGTGTTGGTGCCGATGCCGAAGAAGCGGCCGCTGCCGCGTGCGAGCGCGTCCTTGAAGTACGGCCGGTACGACACGTTGGTGCCGACGAAGCTGATCGTCTCGTTCCAGTTGCTCGCGGCGATCACGTCGCCTTGCAGGTCGATCACGTCGACCGCGCCGCTGCCCGCGTCGCGGTTCACGGCTTCGAGGTAGGTGTTCACCGCATGCACGCGTTCGGGCGCATCGTTCGGCGCGGCTTTCAGCATCGCGCGCACGCCGTCCTGCCGCGCGACCAGCCCGGGCAGGATCTCGAAGCGGCCGAGCTCGCTTTTCAGGCTCGACGCATACAGGTCGAGCCGGTGCGCGCCGGCTTCCTCGAGCGCGTCGATCGCGCGTTCCCACGCGAAGTCGACGGCCGCGCCGGCCACGCCGACATACAGCACCGCGGCCGATGCCCAGCCCCACCACGGGATTCCCTTGAAGCTCTTCTGCACGTTCGCCCTCATCGAAGCCCGCTATCGGCGTGAACCGGCCCTGGCCGCGTTGAACGACGCGCGCCGCGCACCGGCCAAGGCCGGCGGCGGCGCGTGCGAGGCAGCCGGCGCGACGGGGCGCGCGGCCGCGCGTTATCCGAAGTGCGCGACCAGGATCAGCGTCACCGTGACGACGATCGCGCCGCCGATGCGGGTGGCGATCTGCGCGAACGGCATCAGCTGCATCCGGTTCGCGGCGGTCAGGATCGCGACGTCGCCGGTGCCGCCTTGCCCGCTGTGGCAGGCGTTCACGATTGCGGTGTCGATAGGGTACATCTTCAGCAGGCGGCCGACCACGAAACCGGTGCCCATCAACGTCGCGACGGTCGACACGATCGTGACCACGTTGACGAGCGTGAACGCGGCGGTCAGCTTGTCCCACGGCGTCATCGCGACGCCGATCGCGAACAGCAGCGGATACGTGACGGCGGTCGAGAAGAACTTGTAGACGACGAACGCGCCTTCCTGCAGCGGCGGCGACACCGCACGCGCGAGCTTCACCAGCACCGCGAGGAACAGCATCGCGACCGGCGCGGGCAGGCCGAACAGCTTGTGCGCCATCAGGCCGACGAGGTACAGCGTGATCGCGGTGATGCCGGCGCCCGCGATGTGCGTGACGTCGACGTGGCCGCGGATCTCTTCGCTTTCCGGCGTCATGTCGCCGCTTTCGCCGACCTGCAGGCGGCCGTTGCCGGTCAGGTGCGGCAGGCGCTTGCCGAGCATGTCGAGCGCGCCCGACAGGATGATCGCGGTCAGGCTGCCGAGCATCACCGGCGGCAGCACCATCGCGAACATCTCGCCCTGCGGCAGGTGCATCAGTTCCGAATAGCCGATCGACAGCGGAATCGCGCCTTCGCCGACGCCGCCCGCCATGATCGGTACGACGATGTACAGCAGCGTGTGGCGCGCGCCGAGGCCGAGCGCGGTGCCGACCGCCGTGCCGACGATCGCCGCCGCGACCGACCCGGCCGCGAGCGGAATGAAGATCTTCACGAAGCCCTGGATCAGCACGCGGCGGTCCATGCTCAGGATGCTGCCGACGATGATCGACGCGATGAACAGGTACAGGAAGTTGGTCGACTTCGTGAACTCGACGGTGAGGTTCAGCACCGGCTTCGGCAGCACGTGGTAGTACGTGAGCGCCGACGGCACGAAGGTCGCGAAGATCGCGGCCGCGCCGATGTTGCGCAAGAGCGGCAGGCGCTTGCCGAGTTCGGCGCAGGTGAAGCCGAAGAACGCGAGCACGGCGATCGCCATCGAGATTTCGCCGGGCACCTTGCCCGTGACCGCGAAGCCGACGATCAGCCCGAACAGGATCACGTAGACCGGCAGCGGGATGATGCCGATGCGGATTTCCATCAGCTTCCACCAGCCTTCCGGCCAGAAGCGTTCGCGCGTGGCGGGACCGGCCGCGGCAAGCGGCTCCGGATGGGACGGGGTTTGGATAGAGGTCTGCAAGACGTGTCTCCTGATGTTTGGAATGCCTGCATCGCTTCGCGGCATCGTGTGCCGTCTATTACGCAACCCCCGTGCCAACATGACGGCCCACCGGAATATTTTTAATGCATTGATTCATAAGGGATTTGTTTCGTCTGCGGAAAGGGTTTTCCGGGCAAGCTGGCCGAGATTTCGGAATCGGCGCGGCGCTCAGGCCGAGATTTCGGCCTGGCGGCGGCCGGGGCGCGCGGCCAGGCCCGCCGCCCGCCGTACCGCCGTACCGCCGGCCATATCGCCGCGCGCGATTTTCTTCGCACAATCGCTTCGTAGACCGCCTTCCCGCCGCTCTCTATCATCGGCTGATCCTTTTCCGATGCGATGACGACTGTCCGGAGAACGCCCGCGCGTTCGCCGCGGTGTCGCTCATCCGTCGATACCGTCTTTGGACAGGAGAGTGGTTTCCATGCTGCATCCCGTTTTTTCCGCCCGCTTTTCCGCCGGCCGCCTGGCCCGCCTGGTGACGGCCGCGCTGCTCGGCGTCGTGCTGCTGAACGGCGCGCGCGCCGACACCGCGCCGCTGAAGGTCGGAATCTCGACCAGCCCGCAGATCGAGGCGCTGAAGATCGCCGCGAAGGAGGCGAAGGAGCAGGGGCTCGACGTGAAGATCGTCGAATTCACCGACTGGAATACGCCGAACGCGGCGCTCGCGAACAAGGACATCGACGTCAACTACTTCCAGCACATCCCGTTTCTCGAGAACGCGAAGAAGCAGGGCGGCTACAACTTCATCTCGATCGCGCCCGGCACGATCATGAAGATCGGTCTCTATTCGAAGAAGGTGAAAAGCTTCGCCGAGCTGAAGGACGGCGCGCGCGTCGCGATCGCGAACGATCCGGTCAATGGCGGGCGCGGGCTGTTGCTGCTGCAGCGCGCGGGGCTCATCACGCTGAAGCCGGGCGCCGACTACCGCGCGACCACGCACGACATCGTCGCCAACCCGAAGCACCTGAAGATCATCCCGCTCGAAGCGTCGCAGCTCGCGCGTTCGCTCGACGACGTCGATCTCGCGCAGGGTTACCCGAGCTTCATCAAGCTCGCCGGCACGACCGACCCGAACAGCGCGCTGCTGTTCGACGGCACCGAGAACAAGAACTTCGCGATCCAGTGGGTCGTGCGGCCCGAGAGCGCGAACGATCCGCGCATCCGCAAGTTCATCGCGATCTACCAGCACTCGCCGGCGGTGCGCCGTGCGCTCGACAACGCGTTCGGCTCGCTGTATGCGATCGCGTGGTGACGGAGGCGGCATGACGACGGCGAACCGCAAGAAGATCCTGCTCAACGCGTTCAACATGAACTGCGTCGGGCACATCAACCACGGGCTGTGGACGCATCCGCGCGACCGCTCCGCGCATTACACCGATCTCGACTACTGGGCCGATCTCGCGAGGACGCTGGAGCGCGGCAAGTTCGACGGGATCTTTCTCGCGGACATCGTCGGCGTATACGACGTGTTCGGCGGCGGGCCCGACGCCGCGCTGCGCGAATCGGTGCAGGTGCCCGTCAACGATCCGCTCTTGCTCGTGCCGGCGATGGCGCAGGTCACGCGGCATCTCGGCTTCGGCGTGACCGCGAACCTGACCTACGAGCCGCCGTACCTGTTCGCGCGCCGCATGTCGACGCTCGATCATCTGACGAAAGGGCGCGTGGGCTGGAATATCGTCACCGGCTACCTCGACAGCGCCGCGCGCGGGATGGGCCTCGCGCAGCAGATCGGCCACGACGACCGCTACGAGCGCGCCGACGACTACATGGACGTCGTCTACAAGCTGTGGGAGCAGAGCTGGGACGACGATGCGGTGATCCGCGACGCGCAGGCGCGCGTGTTCGCGCAGCCGGGCAAGGTGCGGCGCGTGAAGCACGACGGGCCGTTCTATTCGGTCGATGCGATTCACCTGAGCGAACCGTCGCTGCAGCGCACGCCGGTGCTGTACCAGGCCGGCTCGTCCGCGCGCGGCGTCGAGTTTGCGGGGCGCCACGCGGAATGCGTGTTCGTGAACGGGCAGAGCAAGGCGGCCGCACGCGCGGCGGCGCTCGACATCCGCGCGGCCGCCGCGCGGCAGGGGCGCGACCCGGCGTCGATCAGGATCTTTGCCGGCGTGAGCGTCGTGACGGCCGAGACCGAATTGCTCGCCCGCGAGAAATTCGACGAGTACCGGCGCTACGCGAGCCCGGAAGCCGGCCTCGCGCATTTCGCGAGCTCGACCGGCATCGACTTCTCGAAGTACGGCCTCGACGAGCCGATCTCGTACGTGAAGACCGATTCGATCCAGTCGGCCGTCGACGCGATCTCGAAGAAGAGCGCGACCGGCACGTGGACCGTGCGCCGCATGCTCGAGCAGATGTCGCTCGGCGGCCGCTATGCGCCGATCGTCGGCTCGCCGTCGCAGGTCGCGGACGAGCTACAGTCGTGGATCGACGAGACCGGCATCGACGGCTTCAACCTGACGCGCACCGTGATGCCCGAGTCGTTCGAGGATTTCGTCGACTGGGTCGTGCCCGAGCTGCAGAACCGCGGCGTCTACAAGGAAGACTACGATCCCGCGCCGACGTTGCGCGAGAAGCTGTTCGGCGCGGGGCCGCGCCTGCCCGCGTGGCATACCGGTGCGCAGCACCGGCCGGCGGCCGCAGCCGAACCCGCGCACCCCGCGCATGCCTGAACGTGACGGAGCGAAGCGATGACGCAATTGTTCGATACGCTGGGTTTCATCGAGGCATCGGCCGTGCGCGCCGGTACCGGTGCCGATGCAGCGGCACATGAGGAAGCCGTGACGCCGGCCGGCGGCGCGGCCGTGTCGCTGGAACAGGTCGGCAAGGTATTCGCGACACCGCGCGGCCACGCCGCCGCGCTGCGCGACGTGACGCTCGACGTGCGGCGCGGCGAGGTGTTCGGGATCATCGGCCGCAGCGGCGCGGGCAAGTCGACGTTGCTGCGCCTCCTGAACGGCCTCGAGCGGCCGAGTTCGGGCCGCGTGCGCGTGCAGGGCGTCGACGTCGGCGCGCTCGACGAGGATGGCCTCGTCGCGTTGCGTCGTCGCACCGGCATGGTGTTCCAGCATTTCAACCTGCTGTCCGCGAAGACGGTGTTCGAGAACGTCGCACTGCCGCTGAAGATCGCCGGCGTGCCGAAGGCCGAGCGCGTGCGCAAGGTCGAGGCGCTGCTCGAGCTCGTCGGGCTCGCCGCGAAGCGCGACGCGTATCCGGCGAGCCTGTCGGGCGGGCAGAAGCAGCGGGTCGGCATCGCGCGGGCGCTCGTGCACGATCCCGAAGTGCTGCTGTGCGACGAAGCGACGTCGGCGCTCGATCCGGAGACCACGCAATCGATCCTCGCGCTGCTGGCCGACATCAACCGTCGTCTCGGGCTGACGATCGTGCTGATCACGCACGAGATGGAGGTGATCCGCGCGGTGTGCGACACCGTCGCGGTGATCGAACAGGGCGAAGTCGTCGAAACCGGCCCGGTGTGGCGCGTGTTCGGCGATCCGCGCCACGGCGCAACGCGCGCGCTGCTGAGCACGCTGCAGCACGACTTGCCGGCCGAACTGGCCGCGCGGGTGCGGCCGCTGCCCGAACAGGCCGCGCTGCCCGACGGCGCACAGATCGTGCTCGACGTCCGCTATACGGGCGAGAGCGGCGGCGAGCCGGATGTCGGTGCGCTCGCGGCGGCGCTCGGCGGCTCCGTGCGGTTCCTGCACGGCGGCATCGAACGCATCCAGGGGCACGCGCAGGGGCGGCTCGTGATCGCCGCGACGCCGCGGGCGGACGACGCCGGCCCGTCGGCGGCGCGCGGCGGTGCGGTCGCCGCGCTGCTCGAACGTGCGCGCCGCCATGCGAATCACGCGGAGGTGCTCGGCTATGTTTGACCTCTGGTGGCCCGAACTGCTTGACGCGATCCGCGACACGCTGTCGATGGTCGCCGCATCGGCGGCGATCGCGGCGCTGATCGGCATTCCGCTCGCGGTGATCCTCGTGACCACCGCGCCCGGCGGCATCTATGCGCGGCGCGGCGTGAACGCGGTGCTCGGCGCGCTCGTCAACGTGTTCCGCTCGACGCCGTTCATCATCCTGCTGGTCGCGCTGCTGCCGTTCACGCGCGTGCTGATCGGCACGACGATCGGCGTGTGGGCGGCCGTCGTGCCGCTGTCGATCGCCGCGATCCCGTTCTTCGCGCGAATCGCCGAAGTGAGCCTGCGCGAAGTCGATCGCGGGCTGATCGAGGCCGCGCTCGCGATGGGCGCGAAGCGCCGCCACATCGTGTGGCACGTGCTGCTGCCCGAAGCGCTGCCCGGCATGCTCGGCGGTTTCACGATCACCGTCGTCGCGCTGATCGGCTCGACCGCGATGGCGGGCGCCGTCGGCGCGGGCGGGCTCGGCGATCTCGCGATCCGCTACGGCTATCAACGTTTCGACACCACCGTCATGGCGACCGTGATCGTGATCCTGATCGCGCTCGTCTCGGCCGTGCAAATCACGGGCGACCGCCTGGTCCGACGCGTGACCCGGCGCACCTGAGCGACGCCACGAGCGTCCGCTCGCTTCATTCCTGATCCTGAGAGAAGACAACCTATGACCTTGCCCCTCGGCGCGCCGCGCGAATGGAACGGACAATTCGAGGAAGCGCTGTTTCTGGAGGTGGCGCGACGCCATCGTCCGGACTTCCCCGACAAGCTGGCGACCCCGCCGCGCGAGCCGCGCGACGGCGACGAACTGGCCGCCGTCGCCGACTACTACACGAAGATGGCGTCGCACGACCTGTTCATCGTGCAGGTCGTCGCGAAGGCGATCGACACGCTGTTCCGCGACGATCCGCATTTCCAGTTGATCCTGTCGCGCCAGTTGGGCGACGACGGCGCGCACGCGGTGATCGGCCGCGAACGCGTGACCGCGCTCACCGGGCGCGATCCGCTGCCGGAAGTCGACCGGCTGGTCGCCGCGCACTGGGCACGCATCGGCGACATCGCGGTGCGCGACGTCGCGGGCTTTCTCGCGTTCGAATGGCATTACGAGCTGCACATCCTCGCGAAGCTATGGATCCAGCGCAAGACCGGCCGCATCGGCGACAGTGCGATGCGCGAGCACGGCGAGAACCGGATCCGGCCGGACGAGGAGTGGCATCGCGTGCAGATCGTCCAGTGGTGGTTCGACACGCTGCAGGCGCTGCCGGTCGCCGAGCGCGACGCACTGATCGATCGCGTGATCGCGGCCGACGAGGAAACCCAGGCGCGGCTCGACGGCTATTTGCACGACGAGTACGCGCATACCGCACTGGTGTTCGGCGCGGATATCGCCGAATATCGTGCGATCTACGACGACTGGCGGCGCGAGATCCTGTCGCGGCTGACCGGCCGCCAGCTCGGCGCGCTCGTCCCGCTGTCGGGCGAAACCGTTGAACAGGAAGCTGTCGCATGAACGATCCCCGCGGCCCGGCGACGCTGGTGCCGGATACCGATGCACCGGCCGTCGACCGCGCTGCGCTGGCGCGCGCGATCGACGCGCTGCGCGTGAGCGCCGCCGAGCGCGACCGCGCGGGCGGTCACGCCGCGCAGGAGAAGCAATGGCTCGCCGACGCGGGTTTGCTGACGCTCGCGGTTCCGCGCGCGTTCGGCGGCCAGGAGGCGGCGTGGCCCGCGATCTACGACGTGATCCGGCAGGTCGCGCGGGTCGACAGCGCGCTCGCGCATCTCGTCGGGTTCCAGTGCCTGCAGGTGGTGAGCGTCGACGTGTGGGGCAACGCCGCGCAGCGCGAGCGCTACCTGCGCGGCACGGTCGACGGGCGCTGGTGGTGGGGCAACGCGGTCAATCCGCTCGACACGCGGCTCGTGGCCACGGCGACGCCCGACGGCGGCTACCGGCTCGACGGCGTGAAGGGCTTCTGTTCCGGCACGCGCGGCTCGCAGCGGATGACGGTATCCGCGCACGATCCGGCCATCGGCCGCACCGTGTTCGGCGTGGTGCCGACCGATCGGGCCGGGATCACCGTCAACGACGACTGGGACCCGGTCGGCCAGCGCCAGACCGACAGCGGCAGCGTGCGCTTCGACGGCGTGACGCTCGCGGCCGACGAGGTGCTGCATCGGTCGGAAGCGCCGCCGACGCCGCGCGCGACGCTGCGCACGCTCGTGTCGCAGCTCGTGCTGACGAACCTGTTCGTCGGTCTCGCGGAAGGTGCGCTGGCCGAGGCGCGCGACTACGTGCGGCAGCATGGCCGCCCGTGGATTCACTCGGACGTCGAGCGGGCCGAGGACGATCCGTACACGCTGCAGCGCTTCGGCGACATGCGCGTGCGCGCGGTCGCCGCGGCGGCGCTGGCCGATCGCGCGGCCCACGCGTTGCAGCACGCGTGGGCGCGGCAGGATGCGCTGACGGCCGACGAACGCGCCGAAGTCGCACTCGCGGTGTCGGAAGCGAAGATCGTCGCGCAGCGCGCGGCGCTCGACAACGGCGAGGCGCTGTTCGACGCATGCGGCGCGCGCGACGGCCGCGTCGCTCGGCCTCGACCGCTTCTGGCGGAACGCCCGCACGCATACGCTCCATGATCCGCTCGACTACCGGCTGCGCGACGTGGGCCGGTTCGCGCTGACCGACGCATTGCCGCCGGCGTCGCTCTATACGTAATACGCAGCGGGGCGCTGCCGGCACGGCCCCGCGTACCGCGGCCTTCGTGCCGCCCTCGCTGTCGCCGCATCGATGAGCCGGGCTGCTGGACGCCTGGAATGATATGTTATATCGTAGCGATACAATATATCATTTCATCCTCAATGTCCTGTTCCGGAATCGCCCGATGAGCCCCGCCCTTCACCCGTCCACGCGGCTTCCCGTGACCGTCCTGTCCGGCTTTCTCGGCGCCGGCAAGACGACGCTGCTCAACCACATCCTCAACAATCGCGAGGGCCGGCGCGTCGCGGTCATCGTCAACGACATGTCGGAGGTCAACATCGACGCCGCGCTCGTGCGCGACGGCGGCGCGGGGCTGTCGCGCACCGACGAGAAGCTGGTCGAGATGAGCAACGGCTGCATTTGCTGCACGCTGCGCGACGATCTGCTGATCGAGGTTGACCGGCTCGCGCGCGAAGGGCGCTTCGATCAGCTCGTGATCGAATCGACCGGCATCTCGGAGCCGCTGCCGGTGGCCGAGACGTTCACGTTCGAAGGCGAGGACGGCCGCAGCCTCGGCGAAGTCGCGCGGCTCGACACGATGGTGACGGTGGTCGACGCGTTCAATTTCCTGCGCGATTACGCGTCGCGCGACAGCCTGCAAGCGCGCGGCGAATCGATGGGCGACGAGGACGCGCGCACGGTCGTCGATCTGCTGATCGACCAGATCGAGTTCTGCGACGTGCTCGTGATCAACAAGATCGACCTGATCGACGGCAGCGCACGCGAGCGGCTGGTCGCGCTGCTGCGCGGGCTGAACCCGCGTGCGCGGATCGAGATCGCCGAATTCGGCAAGGTGCCGCTCGAACGTGTGCTCGACACCGGCCTGTTCGACTTCGACGCGGCGTCGCGCGCGCCGGGCTGGCTGCAGGAACTGCGCGGCACGCACACGCCGGAGACCGACGAGTACGGGATCCGCAGTTTCGTCTATCGCGCGCGGCGGCCGTTCCATCCGCAGCGCTTCTTCGATCTCGTCGAAAGCGAATGGCCGGGCGTCGTCCGCTCGAAGGGGTTCTTCTGGCTGGCCACGCATCCGGCCGTCGCCGGTTCGTGGTCGCAGGCGGGCGCGGTCGCGCGGCACGGGCCGGCCGGCCACTGGTGGGCGGCCGTGCCGCCCGAGCGTTGGCCGCAGGACCCGGAAGCCGTCGCGCAGATCCGCGCGCGCTGGGACGAGCATGTCGGCGACGCCCGGCAGGAACTCGTGCTGATCGGCATGGACATGGACGAGCCGGCGTTGCGCGCGCGCTTCGACGCGTGTCTGCTGACCGACGCCGAGATGGCGACCGGCCCCGAACACTGGACCACGTGGAACAACCCGTTTCGCGACTGGCCCTGACCTGAACGCGCGCTTCCTGCATCGATCCGGATGGAGAAGGCGCTCCACCGGATGTCAAGCATGAACGCAGCGCTTCCCGATATTTCCCTGACCGATGCCGCGCCGGGGCACCGCCCGCTGGAATGGGTCGGCATGCAGGGCATCGACCTGCCCGTCGTCGTGGCGGAGCCCGGCTGCCGGCGCGACGTGCATGCGCGTGCCGACGTGCAGGTCGATCTGCCTGCGCCGCAGGTGAAAGGCATTCACATGTCGCGGCTGTACTGGCTGCTCGACTGGCTGGCCGACGGCGAAGCGCTGTCGCCGGCCGGCCTGCAGCGCGTGCTGCGCGCGATGGTCGACAGCCACCGCGACTGCGATACGCGCAGCGCACGCGTGCGGCTGCACTTCGACCTGCTGGCCCGCCGCACGGCGCTCGTGACCGACGGGCTGAGCGGCTGGAAGGCCTATCCGGTGCGGGTCGACGCGACGCTGGCCGGCGACGCATTCGCGTTGCGCGCGCAGGTGACGGTCGTCTATTCGTCGACGTGCCCGTGTTCGGCCGCGCTGTCGCGGCACTGGATCGAACAGGCGTTCCTGACGGCGTTCGGCCGCGAGGATCGCGTGGACCCGGCAGCGGTCGCCGCATGGCTGAAACAGCATGCGACGGCCGCCACGCCGCACAGCCAGCGCAGCGAAGCCGTCGTCAGCGTGGCGCTGCCCGCCGATGGCGCGACGCTGGGGCTGATCGGCCTGATCGATCGCGTCGAGCAGGCGCTCGGCACGCCGGTGCAGACGGCCGTCAAGCGTGCGGACGAGCAGGCGTTCGCGGTGCTGAACGGCGGCAACCTGATGTTCGTCGAGGATGCCGCGCGCCGCGTGCAGGCCGCGCTGGAAGGCCATCATGCGGGCCCGCGCGTGCGCGTGCGCCATCTCGAAAGCCTGCATCCGCACGATGCGGTGGCATGGGCCGCTCCGCTGCGCGAGGGGGCCGACGCATGCTGATCCGCAAGCTGTTCCGCTTCGAGAATGCGCACGTCGTGCGCGGCTGCAGCACGCGGCGCTGCTCGCATTCGATCCATGGTCATTCGTACCGTGTCGAGTTGCTGCTCGAAGCGCATGCGCTGGACCACGGGCAGATGATCTACGACTTCGGGCTGCTCAAGGGCGACGTGCGCGACCTGATCGACGCGTTCGACCATGCGGTGACGCTGTGGTCGGACGACGATCCGCGCTATGTCGAAAGCATGCGTCGGCATTCGGAGCGCTGGGTGCTGCTGCCGGTGTCGCCGAGCGCCGAGCAGTTCTCGCGCGTGCTGTTCCGGCTCGTCGATGCCGCGCTGTCGGGCACGCCGATGTCGAACGGCGAAGCCGACGTGCGACTGCATTCGGTGATCGTTCACGAGACCGAGACCGGCTACGCGCAGTGCTTCCGCGACGACGCATTCAACCCGCGCATGGGCCGCATCGATCTCGACGCGATCGTGTTCGCGCCGGCCATCGTCGCGCAGTGGCGCGATCCGGGCCTGTTCGAGCGGCTCAAGCGCAGTCATGTCCTTTCAAGGCAGGAATCCTGATGATCCGAAAGAACCCGCGCGGCGATCTGCCGACGATTCATCCGAACGCGTTCGTCGACCCGACCGCCATCCTGTGCGGGCACGTGATCGTCGAGGAGAACGTGTTCATCGGCCCGTACGCGGTGATCCGTGCCGACGAAACGGATGCCGACGGCCAGATCGCGCCGATCGTGATCGGCGCGCATTCGAACATCCAGGACGGCGTCGTGATCCACTCGAAATCGGGTGCGAGCGTGACGATCGGCCGGCACACGTCGATCGCGCATCGCGCGATCGTCCACGGGCCGTGCAAGGTCGGCGACGGCGTGTTCGTCGGCTTCAACAGCGTGCTGTTCAACTGCACGATCGACGACGGCTGCGTGGTGCGCTACAACGCGGTCGTCGACGGCTGCCACCTGCCGCCGGGCTTCTACGTGCGCTCGACCGAACGCATCGGGCCGGAAACCGACCTCGCCGCGTTGCCGCAGGTGACGGCCGACGCGAGCGATTTCTCCGAGGACGTCGCGCGCACGAACAATGCGCTGGTGCTCGGTTACAAGCACATCCAGAACGAGTTCTGACGCATGGACGCGCGGCTGCGACAGGAAGCGGGCGACCGATCGAAGCTGCGGCACGCCGATCTGCTGGTGCACGGCGGCACGGTGATGACGCCCGGCGGCGCCGAGCGGATCGACGTCGCGTGCGCGGATGGCCGCGTCGTCGCGCTGGGCGCGCTGCACGGCGCGTGGAGCGCCGACGTGCTGCTCGATGCGCGCGGCTTGCACGTGTTGCCGGGCGTGGTCGACAGCCAGGTGCATTTCCGCGAACCGGGGCTCACGCACAAGGAGACCCTCGAGGCCGGCATGCGCGGCGCGGTGCTCGGCGGCGTCACGACGATCTTCGAGATGCCCAATACGCATCCGCTGACGCTGGACGAGCAGGATCTGGGCGCCAAGCTCGATCTCGCGCGCGGCCGTGCGTGGTGCAACTACGCGTTCTACATCGGCGGCTCGGCCGTGAATGCCGAACGGCTGCCGGTGCTCGAACGGTTGCCCGGCTGCGCGGGGGTGAAGGTCTTCATGGGCAGTTCGTTCGGCGATCTGCTGGCCGACGACGAAACCGTGTTGCGCCGGATCCTGCGCAACGGCCGGCGGCGCATGGCCGTGCATGCGGAGGACGAGGCGCGGCTGCGCGAGCGCAAGGCGATCGCGGAAGCGAGCGGCGACGTGCGCGACCATCCGCGCTGGCGCGACGCGGAAAGCGCGCTGGCCGCGACGCGGCGCATCGTCGGGCTGGCCGCGCAAGCGGGCCGCCGGCTGCATGTGCTGCACGTGTCCACGGCGGATGAAATGGCGTTGCTCGCGCGGCACCGGCGGCGCGTGACGGTCGAAGTCACGCCGCATCACCTGAGCCTGCATGCACCGGATTGCTACGAGCGACTCGGCACGTTCGCGCAGATGAATCCGCCCGTGCGCGAACGGCATCATCGGGATGCGCTGTGGCAGGCGGTTCGCGACGGCGTGGTCGACGTGATCGGCAGCGATCACGCGCCGCATACGCGCGACGAAAAGCGCCGCCCGTATCCGCAGTCGCCGAGCGGGATGACCGGCGTGCAGACGCTGCTGCCGTTGATGCTCGATCACGTGCAGGCCGGCCGCCTGAGCCTCGAACGGCTGGTCGACCTGACGAGCGCCGGGCCGGCGCGCGTTTTCGGCATCGAAGGGAAGGGGCGCATCGCGGCCGGCTACGACGCGGATTTCAGCATCGTCGACCTGCGCGCGCGGCGGATCATTCGCGACGCATGGATCGCGAGCGTGAGCGGGTGGACGCCGTACGACGGCTGTGCGGTCACGGGGTGGCCCGTGCATACGGTCGTGCGCGGGCAGGTCGTCGTGCGGGACGAGGCGCTGAACGGGCAGCCGGCGGGGGAGGCCGTGACGTTTCTCGACACCTAGATCGGCAACCGCACCGTCTGCTTGATGCGCTTCAGCGGGATTTCGGTTTCGACGTTGCGCACGCCTTCGATCTGCGTGAGCGTTTCCATCTGAAAGCGCTGATAGTCGTCGAGATCCTTCGCGATCACGCGCAGCAGATAGTCGTAGCTGCCGGCCATCAGGTGGCACTCGAGCACTTCGGGCGCCTGCTCCATCTCGCGTGCGAAGCGTTCGACCGTCGTCTTGTCCTGGCGCTCCAGCGTGACGCGCACGAATGCCGTGAAGCGCAGCTCGACGGCTGCCGGGTTCAGCAGCGCGACGTAGGCGTCGATCACGCCCTGTTCCTCGAGCAGGTGAACGCGACGCAGGCACGGCGTGGGCGACAGTCCCGCCTGTTGCGCGATGTCGGCGTTCGTCTGGCTCGAATTCTGCTGCAACGCACGCAGAATGCGTCGGTCGATTGCATCCAGTTTGATTGGCATCTTTGGCTACCGAAAACCTCAAGATTGGAGAATAACTCCAAATCAACAGCCGGAAGTAGCCGGTTTTGCATCCAATCTCCACGGGAAATTGCCGATAATCTGACGACTGCCCGGCCTCCGAAGCGCGCGATCCCCGCGCGCCGCGGCGCCGCTTTCAGGAGTTTCCAGATGCCGCACGTCGCCTGGTTGCCGTTCATGGCCACCTCCCTTCTGATCATTCTGACGCCCGGCCAGGACATGGTCCTCGTGATGTCGCGCACGCTGTCCGGCGGCACGCGCGCGGGCCTCGTGACCGCCGCGGGTGTCAGCGTCGGGCTGCTCGTGCATACGATGCTCGCGACGCTCGGGCTGGGCGCCCTTCTTCAGGCCTCCGAATGGCTGTTCACGGCGCTGAAGATGGTGGGCGCGCTATACCTGCTGTACCTCGGCATCACGCTGTTGCGCTCGACGGGCGAATTGACGCTCGCGGGCCACGGCAATGCGCCGGCGTCGCGGCTGCGGGCGTTCGCGCAAGGCGCGCTGTCCAATGTATCCAATCCGAAGGTCGCGCTTTTCTATCTGGCGTTCCTGCCGCAATTCGTGCCGGCCGGCGCCCCCCCATCCGATGCTGTCGCTGTTCGTGCTGGGTGCGACGTTTGCCGGGCTGACGTTTCTCGTCAAGGGGCCGGTCGCGTTGTTCGCCGGCCTGCTGTCGGCATCGATCCGCCGCAACCCGCGCATCCTGACGCGCATGCATCGCGTCAGCGGGGTAGTCTTGCTCGCGCTGGGCGTGAAGCTGGCGCTCGAACGCCGCTGAGCGCGGCCGCGGCACCGGCGCGCCTGCCGGCTACTCCGCCGGCAACGCATCCGCCAGCGCCCGCATCGCCTCCGCCGTTTCCGGATTCGCCGGAAAGAACGCCTCGATCGCGAGTTCCGACAGCGTCACGTCGACCGGCGTGCCGAATACCGTCGTCGTACTGAAGAACGTCAGCTCGCCGCTCGCCGTGCGCAGCCGCAGCGGCACGGCGATTTCCGCGAAATCGGTGCGTGTGTGCGCATCGTCGGGCTGCCCGGCCGGCGCCGGATACGCGGCGAACTCGTCGCGCAGCGCATGCAGCGTGCGGTCGCCGCTCGCATCGATCTGCCGCTGCAGCCGGTGCAGGATGTGCGCGCGCCACTCATGCCAGTTAACGATCTGCGACGCGAGGCCGTCCGGATGCAGGCTCAGTCGCAGCACGTTGACGGGCGGCTGCAGCAGCGCCGGATCGGCCTGCGCGACCAGCGCGCCGAGCATCCGGTTCGCGGCGAGCAGCGTCCAGTGGCGGTCCACCGCGAGCGCCGGATAAGGCTCGTGCCCGCGCAACACGGCTTCGACCGCATGACGCGCGGCATCCAGTTGCGGGTCCGAAAACGGCCGTTCGCGAAACAGCGGCGCGAAGCCGGCCGCGACGAGCAGCGCGTTGCGTTCGCGCAGCGGCACGTCGAGGCGTTCGGCGAGATGCAGCACCATCTCGCGGCTCGGCTGCGCGCGGCCCGATTCGACGAAGCTCAGGTGGCGCGCGGAGACTTCCGCATCGAGCGCGAGCGCCATCTGGCTCAGGCGCCGGCGTTGCCGCCACGTGCGCAGCAGCGGGCCGATGCCGGACGCGCGGCCGGCGGACGGGGAAGGCGAATGGAGCGTGGCGGTCGAGTTCATGGAGCGAATGATAGGCAATCTCGCGCCGCTTCGGCATTACCTGCGAGGTAAGCGCCGCGTGCCGCCGCGGTCGCGCGCAGTCGCTGCGTTACCATAGCCCCCGTGCCACCTGAGAGGCGGCGCCGGACCCGCGACCACAACGCATGGGCCGGACGCCGCGCATATCGACAACAAGGCATTCCAGGGGAATCCAACAATGAAAAAACTTGCCGTCCGGCTCGCCTGCGTGGCGACGCTCGCACTCGCCGCGACCAGCGGCCACGCGCAGACCGAAGCCGCGCAGGTGGAAATGAGGGCCGCCGCCGCGGCCGCCAACGAAGCGGTCGTGAAAGGCCCGACCGACATCGACGTGAAACACGAAGCCGTGCTGAAGCTGAAGGCCGGCGAATCGTTCGTGCCGGCCGCCGAAGCCGGCCGCTACCTGCGCTCGATGGGCAACGCGATCGACGAAGCGAAGCTGGTCGGCCTCGTGCTGCCCGACGATCCGGACGCCGACTGGATTTCGGTCGTGTCGTTCGAGCCGAGCGGCTACATCCGCGACGACGACGCGAAGGACTGGAAGCCCGACGAACTGCTGAAAAGCCTGCAGGCCGGCACCGAGGAAAACAACCCGGCGCGCAAGGCGCGCGGCCTGCCCGAAACCGAGGTGGTCGGCTGGGCCAAGGCGCCCGCGTACGACGCGGCCACGCACCGGCTCGTGTGGTCGGCGATCATCCGCGACAAGGGCGCGGCGCCGAATGCCGCGAACGACGGCGTGAACTACCGGACGCTCGTGCTCGGCCGCGACGGCTACCTGTCGCTGACGATGGCGTCGACGCTCGCCGACCTGCCGAAGTACAAGGCGTCGGCCGACGAACTGCTGTCGAACATCCGTTTCAACGACGGCAAGCGCTATGCCGACTTCAACCAGTCGACCGACCACGTCGCCGAGTACGGGCTCGCGGCGCTGATCGTCGGCGTCGGCGCGAAGAAGCTCGGCCTGCTCGCGCTGATCGGCGCATTCGCGGTGAAGTTCTTCAAGATCGGCGCGGTCGCGCTGCTGGCCGGCGGCGCGGCGCTCAAGCGTTTCTTCGGGCGCAAGCCGAAGGCGGCCGCGGCCCCGGCCATCGCGGATGCATCCGACGCCGCCGCCACGGAGCGCAACGAATGACGAAGCTGTTGCTGCTGATCTTCGGCGGCCTGAAGCTCGGCAAGGTGCTCGTATCGGCGGGCACGATGCTCGCGTCGATCGCGGTCTACGCGCTGTTCTACGGCTGGCGCTTCGCGGCCGGTTTCGTCGCGTTGCTGCTGGTGCACGAAGCCGGCCACTACGTCGCCGCGCAGCGGCGCGGGCTCGACGTCGGGCTGCCGACCTTCATCCCGTTCGTCGGCGCGTGGATCCAGTTGAAGGACATGCCGCACGACGCGGAAACGGAGGCCTACGTCGGCCTCGCCGGGCCGTTCGTCGGCACCCTCGGCGCGCTGGCCTGCTACGCGGCCGCGCGCCACACCGACAGCAACCTGCTGCTCGCGCTGTCGTACACGGGTTTCTTCCTCAATCTGTTCAACATGATTCCGCTGTCGCCGTTCGACGGCGGGCGGATCACCGCGGTGCTGTCGCCGCGCATCTGGTTCGCCGGCGTGCCGGTGCTGATCGCGCTGTTCGCGTATCGGCCGAGCCCGCTGCTGATCGTGATGGCGATCCTCGCGCTGCCGCAACTGAAGCGCGCGTGGCGCTACGATCCCGACGCGCCGGAGAACCGCGTGTACTACGCGACGTCGATCGAGACGAAGACGACCTACGCGCTTTGCTACGTCGGTCTGCTCGCGTTCCTCGCGCTGATGACGTCCGGCGTGCACGACATGCTGCGCGTCGTGCACGCGTCGACCTGACGTCGGTCCGATGCAAAAAAACGGCGGCCGCGTAAAAAGCGGCCGCCGTTTTTCAAAGGTCGAACCTCACGCGTCGCGATGACGCAGTTCGACGCGCTTGATCTCCTTCACGATCACGAGATAGCTGAACACGGTGACGAGCGCGTTCAGCCCGACGAACACGAGCGCGCCGTTGAACGAGCCGCTCGCGCCGACGAGGTAGCCGATCGCGATCGGCGCGACGATGCCCGCCGTGTTGCCGAACATGTTGAACAGGCTGCCCGACAGGCCGATCGCTTCTTTCGGCGCGGTATCCGCGACGACGGCCCAGCCGAGCGAGCCGATCCCCTTGCCGAAGAACGACACGGCCATCAGCATGATGACCAGCGCTTCGCTGTCGACGTAGTTGCAGCCGATGATGACCATCGACAGCAGCATCCCGCCGACGATCGGGATCTTGCGCGCGAGCGTCAGCGAAACGCCGCGGCGGATCAGCGCGTCCGACAGCATCCCGCCGAGCACGCCGCCGAGGAACCCGCAGATCGCCGGCAGCGACGTCATGAAGCCGGCCTTCAGCAGCGACATCCCGCGCGCCTGCACGAGGTAGATCGGAAACCACGTGAGGAAGAAGTACGTGAGCACGTTCACGCAGTACTGGCCGAGGTACACGCCGATCAGCATCCGGTTCGACAGCAGCTGGCGCACGTAGTACCAGCCCGCCACGCGGCTGCCTTCGGACGCGCCGCCGCTACCGCGCGTGGTGGACCGCACGAGGCCGCCGCCCTGCTCGATATGGTCGAGCTCCGCCCGGTTCACGGCCGGATGGTCGGCCGGGTCCTTCACGACGCGCAGCCACAGGAATGCGAGCGCGATGCCGGCGAGGCCGAGCCACAGGTACACCTGGTGCCAGCCGTACGCATGCGTGAGCCAGGCCATCAGCGGCGAGAACACCACGGCCGCGAAGTACTGCGCGGCGTTGAAGATCGCCGATGCGGTGCCGCGCTCGGCCGTCGGGAACCAGCTCGCGACGACCTTCGCGTTCGCCGGAAACGCCGGCGCCTCCGCGATGCCGACCGCGAAGCGCATCGCGAACAGCGCGGCGACCGCGAACGCGGCGCTGCCGCCGAGGCCGATCGTGCTCTGCAGCAGCGTGAACGCCGACCACAGGAAGATGCTCGCCGCATACACGCGCCGCGCGCCGAAGCGGTCGAGCAGCCAGCCGCTCGGCAGTTGCGCGAGCACGTACGCCCAGCTGAACGCCGAGAAGATGTAGCCCATCGTCACCGGATCGATGCCGAACGCCTTGCGGATCGGCGTGCCGGTAATCGACAGCGTCGCGCGGTCCGCATAGTTGAGCGTCGTGACGACGAACAGCATCGCCAGGATCCAGTAGCGCACGGCGGTCCGGCGCGCGGTGCGCGCGAGGTCGAGCGGAAGATCGCGCGGGGAGGGTTGATTGCTCACTTTGAATGTACGTCGTCGTATGACATAGGCGAAAGTTTATTGAGAATGCTCGAATCCAGAAACCTCGGGTTTTCCCTTTGAGGATCGTCATCACAGTGTGGGAAAGTCGTGAGAAGCTAGCCGGGAAAGGCTTCCGCGTGTATCGTCGGCGCCTTTGCCCGCGGACAGGATACTGCGCGGATGTCGGCAGACATCGTATCTGTTGAGCTACAATAGGCAATCCATTCCCGAACCACGGAGCACACCCATGCAACTGACAGGAGAGATGCTGATCGGCGCCGAAGCGGTGGCCGGCTCGGCCGGAACCTTGCGCGCGTTCGACCCGACGAAGGGCGCGTCGATCGACGTCCCGGCGTTCGGCGTCGCGACGCAGGCCGACGTCGACCGCGCGTGCGAACTCGCACGCGACGCGTTCGATGCGTACCGCACGCAGCCGCTCGCGGCTCGTGCGGCGTTTCTCGAAGCGATCGCCGATGAAATCGTCGCGCTCGGCGACGTGCTGATCGAGCGCGCGCACGCCGAAACGGGCCTGCCCGTCGCGCGGCTGCAGGGCGAGCGCGGCCGTACCGTCGGCCAGCTCCGGCTGTTCGCGCGTGTCGTGCGCGACGGACGTTTCCTCGCCGCGTCGATCGATCCCGCGCAGCCGGCGCGCACGCCGCTGCCGCGTTCGGACCTGCGGCTGCAGAAAGTCGCGCTCGGGCCCGTCGTCGTGTTCGGCGCGAGCAATTTCCCGCTCGCGTTCTCGGTGGCGGGCGGCGATACCGCGTCGGCGCTCGCGGCCGGCTGCCCGGTGATCGTGAAGGCGCATGAAGCGCACCTCGGCACGTCCGAGCTGGTCGGCCGCGCGATCCGCGCCGCCGTCGCGAAAACCGGCATGCCGGCCGGCGTGTTCTCGCTGCTGGTCGGCCCCGGCCGCGTGATCGGGGCGGCGCTGGTCAGCCATCCGGCGATCCAGGCCGTCGGCTTCACCGGCTCGCGGCAGGGCGGGATGGCGCTCGTGCAGCTCGCGAACGCGCGTCCGCAGCCGATTCCCGTCTATGCGGAAATGAGCAGCATCAACCCGGTCGTGCTGTTCCCGGCCGCGCTGGCCGCGCGCAGCGACGCGATCGCCGCGGGCTTCGTCGATTCGCTGACACTCGGCGTCGGCCAGTTCTGTACCAATCCGGGCCTCGTGCTCGCGATCGACGGCCCCGATCTCGACCGCTTCGAGACGGTCGCCGCGCAGGCGCTCGCGAAGAAGCCGGCCGGCGTGATGCTCACGCGCGGCATCGCCGATGCGTACCGTCACGGTCGCGGCAAGCTGGCCGAACTGTCGGGCGTGCGCGAAATCGGCGCGGGCGAGGCGGCGCAGACCGACTGCCAGGCGGGCGGCGCGCTGTACGAAGTGGGCGCGCAGGCGTTCCTGGGCGAGCCGGCGTTCAGCCACGAAGTGTTCGGGCCGGCGTCGCTGATCGTGCGCTGTCGCGATCTCGACGAAGTCGCACGCGTGCTCGACGCGCTCGAAGGCCAGTTGACGGCCACGCTGCAGATGGATGCCGACGACAAGCCGCTCGCGCGCCGGCTGCTGCCGATCCTCGAGCGCAAGGCCGGGCGCCTGCTGGTCAACGGCTACCCGACCGGCGTCGAGGTGTGTGACGCGATGGTGCACGGCGGGCCGTTCCCCGCGACGTCGAACCCGGCCGTCACGTCGGTCGGTGCGACGGCGATCGAGCGTTTCCTGCGGCCGGTGTGCTATCAGGACTTCCCGGACGACCTGTTGCCGGAAGGGCTGCAGGAAGGCAACCCGCTCGGGATTCCGCGGCTGCGGGACGGCAAGGCGGAGTGACGGGGGGCGGCCCGGCGGCGAACGCCGGGCCGCTCGCCGGATGGGTAAAAACGGAGGCGGCCGGTGGCCGTCTCCGTTTTTTTCAGCGCGGCTTTCCTGTTGGCACCGTTTCTCCTACAGTAGCGAAGCCTCGGACCGTCAGGTCCGCGGGCGAGCCTGAGAGACGCACAAGACCAACAAGGAACCATCCAATGAATATCAGCAAGCGTGGCGACCACCTGTTCGCGGCCGGATTGTGGAAAGCGATCGGCGACGTCGCGAAATCGGTCCGTACCCAGATCGGCGAAACCAGCGAAGGGCGCGTGCTGGCCGACGCGCTGTTCGCGCTGCAGCGCGAGCTGGGCGGCAGCGAATTCGACGTGACGATCAACCAGGGGCGGCCCGTCGTGGGCCCCGATCCGCATTCGGTGATCTTCGGCAGGGCCGTCGAGCGCTTCAAGCAAGACATGGAGGCGGTGGTGTTCGCGCTGAAGCACCGCCGCAGCATCGACGAGCCGAACGGCGCACAGCGCGCCGACGCGCTCACGCAGGCCAACACGCATCTCGCGACGGCGAAGCAGTACGCGATGTTCACGGTCGGGCGCTTCTTCGATGCGGTCGTCGATCGCGACGTGCTGGAACAGATCGTGGGCGCCGAGTCGCCGGCGCGCGGCCGGCCGCTTGCGGCGCGCAAGGGGATCGACGAGACGCAGCGCACGCTCACCGGTGTGCGTCAGCGGATCATCGGCGCGATCGCGCAGATGTAATGCAATGGCCGCGCCGGCTCGTCGAGCCGCGCGGCCATCGCGTGAGACGGAGGCGGAGCGGGACGCCCGCGCCGCCGGCGAACCCGCTTACTGCGGGCCCATCTTCCTGATCAGCACGTCGAGCTCGGCCGCTTCGGCTTCGGTGAGATCGACGAGCGGTGCGCGCACCGGGCCCGCATCGTGGCCGACGAGCTTCGCGCCCGCCTTCACGATGCTGACCGCGTAGCCCGCGCGGCGATTGCGGATCTTCAGGTACGGCAGGAAGAACTCGTCGATCAGGCGGCCGACCGTCGCGTGGTCGTCCTTCGCGATCGCTTCGTAGAACGCCATCGCCGTCTTCGGGATGAAGTTGAACACGGCCGACGAATACACCGGCACGCCGAGCGCCTTGTACGCGGCGGCATAGACTTCGGCCGTCGGCAGGCCGCCGAGGTACGCAAAGCGATCGCCGAGGCGGCGGCGGATCGTGACCATGCTCTCGATTTCACCGACGCCGTCCTTGAAGCCGATCAGGTTCGGGCAACGGTCGGCGAGGCGCTCGAGCATGTCCGCATTCAGCTTCGAATTCGCGCGGTTGTACACCACGACGCCGATCTTCAGCGCGCGGCACACCTGCTCGACGTGGTCGGCGATCCCTTCCTGGCTCGCTTCGGTCAGGTAGTGCGGCATCAGCAGCACGCCGCTCGCGCCGAGGCGCTCGGCCTCCTGCGCATATTCGATCGCGACGCGCGTCGCGCCGCCCGCGCCGGCGAGGATCGGCACCTTGCCCTTGCAGGTTTCCGTCGCGACGCGGATCACGTCCGAATACTCGCGCTGCGTGAGCGAGAAGAATTCGCCGGTGCCGCCGGCCGCGAACAGCGCGCTCGCCCCGTACGGCGCCAGCCATTCCAGGCGCTCGGCATAGGTGCTCGGACGGAAGCTGCCGTCGGCGTCGAAATCCGTCAGCGGAAACGACAGCAGGCCGTGGGAGATGATCTGTTTGAGTTCTTGCGGTGAAGTCATGGTTGGGGTCGTCCGTCTAGCGCGAGTGCTGGTTCGTCGGGAACGGCATACGAGCCGAATTGGCGATGTCGTTGTATGTCATCGTACAACGCAAGAAAGAGCGACGCAAGCGGTTTGCTGGCGGGTCAAGGGTAGGGTCTTTCCGGATAAGGGTTTACGCAGCATCGTCGAGTGAGGTTGAATGTCGTATGATGACTAACGATATCGCAGAATGCTTCCAGGAATTCCGATGACTGCTTCCCCGCTCTACATCCGCGTGCATCCGGACGACAACGTCGCGATCGTCGTCAACGACGGCGGTTTGCCCGAAGGCGCGACGTTCGCCGACGGGCTGACGCTGTGCGAAGGCGTGCCGCAAGGACACAAGGTCGCGCTCGTCGACCTCGCGGCCGGCGACCCGGTCGTGCGCTACAACGTGGTGATCGGCTATGCGCTGACCGACCTGCGCCGCGGCAGCTGGGTCAACGAGCGCACGATGCGCATGCCCGAGCCGCCGGGCCTCGACGACCTGCCGCTCGCGACGCGTGCCGCGCCGCCGCTCGAGCCGCTCGAAGGCTATACGTTCGAGGGTTTCCGCAACGCCGACGGTTCGGTCGGCACGCGCAACATCCTCGCGATCACGACGACCGTGCAATGCGTGTCGGGCGTCGTCGAACATGCGGTGAAGCGGATCAAGGACGAACTGCTGCCGCGCTACCCGAACGTCGACGACGTGGTCGGGCTCGAACATACGTATGGCTGCGGCGTCGCGATCGATGCGCCGGACGCCGACATCCCGATCCGCACGCTGCGCAACATCAGCCTGAATCCGAATTTCGGCGGCGAAGTGATGACCGTGAGCCTCGGCTGCGAGAAGCTGCAGCCCGAGCGTCTGCTGCCGCCGGGCGCGATCCCGGTGACCGCCACCGGCAACGGCGGCGTCGTGTGCCTGCAGGATGCCGCGCACGTCGGCTTCAATTCGATGATCGACTCGATCATGAAGATGGCCGAATCGCATCTCGAGCGGCTCAACCGCCGCCGTCGCGAGACGTGTCCCGCGTCGGATCTCGTCGTCGGCGTGCAGTGCGGCGGCAGCGACGCGTTCTCGGGGCTCACCGCGAACCCGGCGGTCGGCTTCGCGGCCGACCTGCTGGTGCGTGCGGGTGCAACGATCATGTTCTCGGAAGTGACCGAAGTGCGCGACGGCGTCGCGCAGCTCACGTCGCGCGCGGCGAACGAGGACGTCGCCCGCGAGATCATTCGCGAGATGGACTGGTACGACCGCTACCTGCAGCGCGGCCGCGTCGACCGCAGCGCAAACACGACGCCGGGCAACAAGAAGGGCGGGCTGTCGAACATCGTCGAGAAAGCGATGGGGTCGATCGTGAAGTCGGGCAGCGCGCCGATCGCCGGCGTCGTGCGTCCCGGCGATCGGGCGCGGCAGAAGGGGCTGCTGTACGCGGCGACGCCCGCGAGCGATTTCATCTGCGGCACGCTGCAGCTCGCGGCGGGGATGAACCTGCACATTTTCACGACCGGCCGCGGCACGCCGTACGGCCTCGCGCAGGTGCCGGTGATCAAGGTCGCGACGCGCAGCGATCTCGCGCGCCGCTGGCACGACCTGATGGATCTCGACGCCGGGCAGATCGCGACCGGCGCGGCGACGATCGAGGACACGGGCTGGGAATTGTTCCGGCTGATGCTCGACGTCGCCAGCGGCAAGCGCCGCACGTGGGCCGAGCAATGGAAGCTCGCGAATGCGCTGACGCTGTTCAATCCGGCGCCGGTGACCTGACGCGCAAGGTGGTGACGGCAAGACGATGCGGGCGCCTTCGGGCGCCCGTTTTCTTTTGGGGCGGCGCACGCGCGATTTCCTTACCTCGTACGTAATCGACCGTCCGCGCGCGCCCGGCGACGATAGCGGCACGCGGACCCGAAACGTCCGCGACATCGTCCACCGACACAAGGAGCCTCGCCATGAACACCGCTCAATCCGCTTCGTCCGTCCACGCCGACCTGGTCGACCGCTACTTCGACGCGTGGAACGAACCCGACGTCGCGCGCCGCCGCGCGCTGATCGACGCGACCTACGCGAGCGACGCGGCCTATCGCGATCCGCTGATGGCCGGCGACGGCCACGCGGGCATCGATACGATGATCGCCGCCGTGCAGCAACGTTTCCCCGCGTACCGCTTCCGCCGCACGACTGACGTCGACGCGTTCGGCCAGCATCTGCGGTTCTCGTGGGCGCTCGTGTCGCCCGACGGCGCGGCGATCGTGAAGGGCTCGGACTTCGGCACCGTCGACGCATCGGGCCGCCTCGCATCGGTCACGGGCTTCATCGACGAAATGCCGGCCGCGGCGTCGTGACGCGAACGGCACATGCGCAGCGGTCGCCGGGATCGGGTAACGTTATGCGATTCGTTCCTGATCCCGGAGACTAGCCGACATGCTGAAGAATCTCGACCCGCTGCTGCACGCCGACATCCTGCACACGCTGCGCGCGATGGGCCACGGTGACGAAATCGCGATCTGCGATGCGAATTTCCCGGCGGAATCCGTCGCGGAGCACACGGTGGTCGGCCGCGCGCTGCGGATCGACGGTGCCGATTCGGCGCGCGTCGTGCGCGCGGTGCTGTCCGTGCTGCCGCTCGATACGTTCGTCGACACGCCCGCATGGCGGATGGAAGTCGTCGGCGACGCGGCCGCGGTGCCGCCCGTGCAGCGCGAAGTGCAGGCCGAGATCGACCGCGCGGAAGGGCGCGCGGTGCCGCTCGCCGGCATCGACCGTTTCGCGTTCTACGAGCGCGCGCAGCAGGCGTATGCGGTGATCGTCACCGGCGAAACGCGCGGCTACGGCTGCTTCATCTTCAAGAAGGGCGTGCTGTTGAGCGACGCGGGCTAAACGCGTTTTTTCCACGCGTCGGGCCGCGGGCGTCGCCGCCGCAGTGTAAAGATTTGCTACAACCTTTTTCTTGGACACCGCGGAAAGACCCTCTATGCTGGCCCATTTGCCGCGCGCCCTGCCGGGCCGCGCGGCCGGCCGAATTGCATACGAGGAGAGAGGCATGACGCGTACCGTCGATTCCGGCGTCATTTTTTTCGCACGCCTGGCGCTGGCGGCGTTGTTCTTGTGGGGCGGCATCATGAAGCTGCTCGGCTACAGCGACTTCGTCGCGTATCTGCACGGGATGAACGTGCCCTATCAGCAGGTCGTCGCGCCGATCGTCGTCGCGATCGAGGGGCTCGGCGGCCTGCTGCTGATCGTCGGCTACAAGGTACGGCCGCTCGCGTTGCTGATGGCGGTCTACACGATCGCGACCGCGATGGTCGGGCACAATTTCTGGGACGCGACGAACGCGGCCGTCCAGCACGACATGGTGATTCACTTCTGGAAGAACGTCGCGATCGCCGGCGGGTTCCTGCTGCTGTTCGTCACGGGCGCAGGCGGCGCGAGCATCGACGCGCTGCGCCGGCCGAGTTCGTCGTACGGCGTGCTGCGTTGAGCTAAGCCAATTCGCGCCGCGACGCCGGCGCCGACGCAAAACAAAAGGGCCGAATCCCACACGCCGCGGGATTCGGCCCTTCGTTCATCCGGCCGGCGCGTGCGTGCCGACGTTCAGCGTGCGTCCTTCACATCCTTCGCATCCTTCGAGAACTGCACGGCGATCGCGCCCAGCACGCAGATTGCCGCGACGTACACGACCGGCGCGAGCGGATTCGACTTCATCATCAGCGACACGATCACCGGCGTGAGGCCGCCGAAGATCGCATACGCGACGTTGTACGAGAACGAGATGCCCGAGAAGCGCACGACGGCCGGGAAGCTCTTGACCATCACGAACGGCACCGCGCCGATCGTGCCGACCATGAAGCCCGCGATCCCGTAGTAGAGCGGCAGCGTCGACGCATCGGCCGCGACCTGCGCGAACAGCAGGTAGTAGCACGCGGCCAGCCCGAGCCCGCCGATGCCGAGCACGCGCTTCGCGCCGATCCAGCCCGCGAGCGAACCCGCGGTGATGCAGCCGGCCGTCAGGCACAGCGTCGCGACGCTGTTCGCGAACAGCGTCGTCGCGGGCGTCAGGTGGAACTGCTTTTGCAGCAGCGCGGGCGTCATCAGGATCACGACGACGATCGCGGCCGACAGCATCCACGTGAGCAGCATCGACACGATCACCGCGCGGCCGTGGTCGCGCAGCACCGCCTTCAGCGGAATCTCGGCCGCGAGCGCCTTCTTCGCCTTCATCTCGGCGAACACCGGCGTTTCATGCAGCCAGCGGCGCAGGTACACGGAGAACAGCCCGAACACGCCGCCGAGCAGGAACGGGATGCGCCATGCGAACGCGCCGACTTCGGCCGTCGAGTAGCGGCTGTTGATGCCGGCCGCGACGAGCGAGCCGAGCAGGATGCCGGCCGTGAGACCCGCGGTCAGCGTGCCGCACGCATAGCCGATATGGCGCGACGGCACGTGCTCGGACACGAACACCCACGCGCCCGGCACTTCGCCGCCGACCGCTGCGCCCTGCAGCACGCGGAACAGCAGCAGCAACACCGGCGCGAGGATGCCGATCGTGTCGTAGGTCGGCAGCAGGCCCATCAGCAGCGTCGGCACCGACATCATCAGCACGCTCAGCGTGAACATCCGCTTGCGGCCGAACAGGTCGCCGAAGTGCGCCATGATCACGCCGCCGAGCGGGCGCGCGAGGTAGCCGGCCGCGAAGATGCCGAACGTCTGCAACTGGCGCAGCCAGTCGGGAATGTCGTGCGGGAAGAACAGCTGCCCTATCGCCGGCGCGAAGAACACGAAGATGATGAAGTCGTAGAACTCGAGGGCGCCGCCGAGTGCGGCAAGGCCAAGGGTCTTGTAGTCGCTGCGCGTGAGCGCGCGTTCGGCGGCGCGAGGCACGCCGCTCAATTCGGAAGCTTGCATGGTCAGGACGATCGGTATTCGAATGTTGTTGTCGGTGCTGCGTCTCCAGGGCCCGCTTTTCGGCATGGACTGACAAGGCGCGGCTTGCGTCGTCGAAGCGTGCGGCGTGCCGGGTGGGGCGCGCAACACGCGTCGCCGCACCGGGATGGGGCACGGCGGAGACGAAGCGTCAAAGCGGGTGGGGGGATTCTACAGGAGCGCGAAATGCCTGCGCGCGGGCGCGCGCCGAGGACGGCTTCGGACCAGGCGGCCGAAGCGCGCGGCGCGGGCGGCCGGTGAGCCGCTGGCGCGCCGCGCGGGAAGGGGTGCGTATCAGTTGCCGGCGATCGTATCGACCGGCTTGAACGCGCCGCGCTCGACCTTGTAGATCGTCACTGGCGCATCCTTCAGGTCGCCCTTCGCGTCGTACGCGATGCTCGGGGCCGACACACCCTTGATCGACACCTTGCCGAGATACGGCGTGTACACCTTCGGGTCGGTCGAGTTCGCGTCCTTCATCGCGGTGAGCAGCGCGATCGTGCCGTCGTACGAATACGGCGAGTAGGTGATCACGTCTTCGTTGAAGCGCGCCTTGTAGCGGGCCGCGTAGCCAGAGAAGCCCGGCATCTTTTCCTTCGGCAGGCCGCCCATGTAGACGATCGCGCCTTCGGCCGCGTCGCCGCCGACCTTCAGGAACGTCGGCGAGCGCGACATTTCGCCCGTCACGAAGGCCGACTTCATCCCGAGCTGGCGCATCTTGCGGATCATCGGTGACGATTGCGCATCGCCGCCGCCGTAGAAGATCGCGTCCGGATTCATGCCCTTCAGGTTGGTCAGGATCGCGGAGAAATCGAGCGCCTTGTCGTTCGTGAAGTCGCGCTTGACGATCGTGCCGCCGGCCGCTTCCACGGCCTTCGCGAATTCGTCCGCGATGCCCTGGCCGTAGGCCGTGCGGTCGTCGATGATCGCGATGCGCTTGAAGCGCAGCGTCTTCACCGCGTACGTGCCGACGATGCGGCCCGCCTGCGCGTCGCTCGTCAGCAGCCGGTAGGTCGTCTTGTAGCCGCGCGCCGTGTATTGCGGCGACGTCGCCATCGAGATCTGCGGCAGCCCCGCGCGATCGTACAGGTCGGACGCCGGAATGCTGGTGCCCGAGTTGAAGTGTCCGATGATCCCGCGGACGTTGTCGTCGATCAGCCGCTGCGCGACGGTGGTGCCGGTGCGCGGGTCGGCCTGGTCGTCCTGCGAGTCGAGCTGGAACGTGACGGGCTTGCCGCCGATCGTCGGATGCGTCGCGTTGAAATCGGCGATCGCGAGCTGCACGCCCTTCTGCATGTCCGTGCCGTAATTCGACTGCGGGCCGGTCAGCGGTGCGGCGAAACCGATCTTGACGACGTCGGCGGCGATGGCGTGCGCGCCCGACAGTGCGCAGGCGGCGGCCAGCGCGACGTGCGATACCTTCAGCTTCACTTTCACTTCCCCTTGATGGCGTGGTTGGGCCGCCGCCGGCATGCGGGCCGGCGCCGGTAAACCGGGCGAGACGTATCGATCCGCAGGCCGGTGCGCAGCGGCGATGCGTGCTCGCCGCGTACTGCGTGCGCTATGCCGGAATCGGCGTGCGCGACGGCGGATGCGACGGGTCGTGCGTGCCGATTGCGGCAGCGGCGGGATGTCGTCTCGTGACCGTGAAGCGAAGTCTAGATAGCGAAAATGCGTGCGTCTTGCGCGTTCGATGCGTGACCGGCGACGATATCGGCATATCGTCGATTACCCTGATATATGCTGAAATCGTCATGGCGAATGCGCAAACCCGCCAAGACGCGGGTCGCCGGCATTTTTAGGATGGCGGATTCGGGGGCGTGCTGGCAGTGTGTCGATGTGCTGCGCCGGCCGCGGCGAAAGCGGAACCTTCGCCGGCGCCGCACGCGCTTCGCAGTAGTTGTGTGCGCAACCTGTGCGGCTGACCGATGCGGCCGATCGCGACGCACGATGCAACCGGCCGCCGCCTTGCCCGCCCCGCGTTCGGCGCGACGCGAACGAAGGGGCGCTCCTATAATCGACGCCATCCGCCACTCGCTTCGCGGTTGCCGGGATGACGACCTTGCTTGCCGTACCGCCCATGAGCCTGTCCGACACGTTGCGCTACCAGCCCGACAACGCCGATCTCGGCGCGATGCTCGTGCATTTCCGCCTGCTCGAACCGGTGTTCGATGCGCTGCCGGACGTCGCGTTCTTCGTGAAGGATGCGAGCGGCCGCTACGCGATCGTCAATCGCACGCTGGCGATGCGCTGCGGCTACAAGGACAAGCGCGACCTGCTCGGCAAGACGGCCGACGAGGTGTTTCCGCGTCGCTTCGGCCGCAGTTATTTCGAGCAGGACATGGCGACGATCAACGCCGGCCAGCAACTGATGGACCAGCTCGAGCTGCACCTGTATCCGGGCCGCCAGCCGGGCTGGTGCCTGACCTGCAAGGAGCCGCTGCGCGACGCCGCGGGCCGGGTGGTCGGCCTCGCGGGCATCTCGCGCGACCTGAAGGCGCACGAGGGATCGCACCCGGCCTACAGCCGGCTCGCCGACGTGGTCCAGCACATCCAGGATCATTACGTGCAGCCGCTGAACCTGAAGCAACTCGCGCAGATGGCCGGGATGTCGGTCGCGCAGCTCGAACGCTACTTCCACAAGGTGTTCCACTTGACGCCGCGGCAGGTGTTGCTGAAGACGCGGCTCGACGCGGCCACCGCGCTGCTCGTCACGCACGACAAGGTGACCGACGTCGCCGCACTGTGCGGCTACACGGATCACAGCGCGTTCACGCGTCAGTTCAAGGCGACGGTCGGCGTGACGCCGACGGAATACCGGTTGATGCTGCAGGAGCGGGCGGGGTGACGCAACTCGCCGGCGTGGCCGGCGCGTTGCGGGGATCGGGGTAAGGCGGGGAAGCGGGAGAAGGGGGGAAACGGCGGCTCAGCGGTAGCCGAGCCCTTTCAGGACGGCCGTGCCGTCTTCGGTCAGCCGGAAGCTCGGGGCCGTATCGGGGTCGAGCTTGACCATTTCGACGAGGCCGGCTTCCTGCAGCGCGGGCAATTCGGGTTTGGCGTTCGCGCCGATCGGTGCATGCAGCAACACGAGCAGCGTCGCGATTTCATGATGACTGAGCAGGCGGCGCAGCATCGTCTTCTTTGCAGGGGGGCGCGGCCGGGCGGCCCGCGGGTGCTTCTACGGCGCTCATCGCTTTCCTCCTTTTCGAGATGACCATCGGGTACTGGTTGCGGATGGTGCCGTCGAAGACTTAAGCGATTCTTAAAACCGTGGCGGACGGCGCAATGCTGCGCTGCGGTACGGGTTACGGGATGTAACGCCAGACGCCGCGTAGCTTCCCCGCTGATCGAGGCCGGCCGTGCGGGCGGGCCTTCGGCGGTGCGATTCACCACGATGGTGCGGGTGAAAGGTGGGCCGCCCGAATGGTCGCCGAATCGCTTGCGTGGTCCGGCCCCAACTCCGCTTCGCGTCCTTTCCTTATTTCCTGCGCTGCGCCTGCGCGGCGAGCCGCACGGCCGCATTCGCCGCGCCATAGCCGTCGTATCCGCCGCGCCGCTCGACGATCTCCAGCGAGAAGCGGTTGTCGACCAGCTCCGTATACGCATGCAGGAATTCGCCGCCGTGCTCGTCGCGGTCGTACAGCAGGTGATGCGCGCTCAGCGTGTCGATCAGTTCGTCCGGCAGCGCGTAGCGCGCGGCGAGATCGTCGTAGTAGTTGGCCGGAATCCGCAGGAACGGCACGCCGTCGGCCGCGAACGCGGCGACCGTCTTCACGATGTCGTCGGTGCGGAACGCGACGTGGTTCAGCCCGGTGCCGTGGTAGCGGTCGAGCGATTCGGCGACGGCCGTATGGCGGTCGACCGACGCGTTCAGCGCGATCCGCACCGAGCCGTCGGCGCTGCGCACCGCGCGGCTGCGCATCAGCCCGTACGGGTCGGGCACGAGCCAGCTGCGCTCGGCCTCGAAGCCGAACGCCGTCTTGAAGAACAGGATCCAGGTGTCGAGCGCGTCGGCCGGCAGCGCGAGGCACACGTGATCGATGCCCGTCAGCGGGCCGACTTCGCTCGGGCCGTCGATGTCGGTCAGCACGAAGTCCGATTCATATAGCGTGGGCGTATCCGGCGCCTCGTCGACGAAATATTCGAGGCTGCCGTCCGGCGCCTTCACGCTCGGCAGCACACGCTCGTTCGGCCCGACCCGGCCGGAGAACGGCGCGTACCCGAAGCCGGCCGCGCGTTCGAACGCCACTTTGGCATCGTCGACGCGGAATGCCGACGCGCACAGCGACAGCCCGTGCTGCTGGAAGAACGCATCGGCGAACGAGTCGCGCTCGGCGTTCAGCACGATCGACGCGGCGCCGTGCTGGAACAGCGTCACGTCCTTCGAGCGATGCCGGCCGGCGAGCCGGAAGCGCATCCGGCCGAGCCATTCGCCGACGGTCGCCGCCGCCTGCGCGTCGACCGCGAATTCGATGAACTGGAACCCGACGTGCGCGGGCGGCGCGGGCGGGGCGAACAGCGGCTGGCTGGCGGCCGGCGTGCGACCGTCCTGCGCGAGCCGCGCGCGCGTCAGGTCTTCCAGATAGAGCAGCGAGCGATGGCCGTCGGCCGCCGTGAGCGCGGTCGGCGCCGCGCGGAAGCCGTCGTTGAAGATCTCGAGCGACAGCGGCCCCGTATAGCCCGACTCGATCACGCGCGCGGTGAAGCGCGCCAGGTCGAAGTCGCCCTGGCCCGGGAACGAGCGGTAGTGGCGGCTCCATTCGAGCACGTCCATCACGAGCTTCGGCGCGTCGGCGATCTGCACGAAGGCGATCCGGTCGCCGGGGATGTCGGCGATCGCGTCCGGCGAATCGTCGAGCGACAGCGTGTGGAAACTGTCGAGCGCCAGGCCGAGGTGCGGGCTGTTCACCGCGTTCACGAGTTTCCACGCGTGGCCGTACCGTTTCACGACACGGCCCCACGCGAGCGCTTCGTACGCGGCTACCACGCCGGCCTGCCGCGCGGCTTCGGCGAGCACGCCGAGCTGGTCGACGAGCAGCCCGTCGTCCGCGATCGTGTCGGCCGCCACACTGCTGCAGACGAGGATGCGGTCGGTGCCGAGCGCATGCATCACGTCGAACTTGCGCTTGATCCGGTCGAGATTGCGCGCAAGCTGGGCCGCGCTCACGCCCTCGAAGTCGCGAAACGGCTGGAACAGCACGATGTCGAGGCCGAGGTCGGCGGCCATGCGCCGGACGTCGGCCGGCGATCCGTCGAAGTAGACGAGATCGTTTTCGAAGATTTCGACGCCGTCGAAGCCCGCGGCCTGGACGGCGGCGAGCTTCTCGGCGAGCGTGCCGGACAGTGACACGGTGGCGATCGAGCGCTGCATGGGCGTTTCCTGCGGATGAACAGGGCATGGCGCCGGTCGAACTGGCCCTGAATGAACCAGTCGTTGAGTTCCGTACGCGCGCCATATCCCGAATTTACTGGGTTAGTGATGCGTATTGTACAAACTAACTAGATGGTACAAATTAGCGAAAACCCGAAAAGACAGCCCGCGTGCACGGGCGCACACTAGCGCCAAATTCCGATGTCTTCGGGGCGGCGCCGATCCTGGTCTGCCCCTGTTTCAGGAGCAGAAACACGATGAGCAAGCACAAGGTGCTGGTGCTGAACGGCCCGAACCTCAATCTGCTGGGCACCCGCGAGCCCCATATCTACGGCGCGGAAACGCTCGCCGATCTCGAGCAGCGCTGCCGCACGGCGGCGGAAGGGCTCGGGCTGGAAATCGAGTTTCGCCAGTCGAACGCCGAGCACCAGCTGATCGACTGGCTGCATGCCGCGCGTCACGACACGCACGGCATCGTGATCAACCCGGCCGCCTATACGCACACGTCGGTCGCGCTGGCCGACGCGCTTTCCGCGATCGCGAAGCCGGTGATCGAGGTGCATATCTCGAACGTCCATCGCCGCGAGGCGTTTCGCCACCATTCGTATATCTCGGCGATCGCCGAAGCCGTGATCTGCGGCTGCGGCACCGAAGGCTACGTGTTCGCGCTGCAGCGCCTGGCGACGCTGTTCGCGCAGGGGGCTGCCCGATGAGCCGCCCGTCGTTTCTGATCGGCCTGATCGGCCAGGGCATCGGCGGTTCGCTGTCGCCCGCGATGCACGAGGAAGAGGGCTTCCGCCAGGGCTTCGGCTACGTGTACCGGCGCATCGATCTCGATGCGCTCGGCGTGACCGTCGACGCACTGCCGCAACTGCTCGAGGCCGCGCAGCGGATGGGCTACAACGGGCTGAACATCACGCATCCGTGCAAGCAGCGCGTGATCGAGCACCTCGACGCGCTGTCGGACGACGCGCGTGCGCTCGGCGCGGTGAACACCGTGCTGTTCAAGGACGGCAAGCGGATCGGCCACAACACCGACTGGTCGGGCTTTGCGAAATCGTTCCGCCGCGGGCTGCCGGACGCGAAGCTCGACCGCGTCGTCCAGCTCGGCGCGGGCGGCGCGGGCGCGGCCGTCGCGCACGCCGCGCTGCAGATGGGCGCGGCTGAACTGACGATTTTCGACGTCGACGGCACGCGCGCCACCGCGCTGGCGGGCGAATTGCAGCAGCGCTTCCCTGCCGCCCGGGTCACGCCGGGCAGCGATCTCGCGGCCGCGATGCGCGCAACGACCGGCCTGATCCACTGCACGCCGACCGGCATGGCCAAGCATCCGGGCCTGCCGCTGCCGGCCGAACTGCTCCACGCAGGCATGTGGGTGGCCGACATCGTGTATTTCCCGCTCGAAACCGAACTGATCCACGCCGCGCGCGCGGCCGGCTGCGCGACGCTGCCGGGCGGCGGGATGGCCGTGTACCAGGCCGTCGACGCGTTCGAGCTCTTCACCGGGCGCACGCCCGACGCCGAGCGGATGTTCGATCACTTTCAGTCGCTCGTCGCGCGCTGACCCCCTTGCAGACACAGAAAGAGAGACAGGAGACGACCATGCAACACACCACCCACACGAGCGCCGCGCCGGCGCAGGCGGCCGGCACGGTCCGGCGCACGTCGGCGCGCTACAAGATCCTCGCGCTGCTCGCGATCGGCACGATGATCAACTATCTCGACCGCACCGTGCTGGGCGTGGCGGCGCCGCAGCTCACCAAGGAGCTCGGCATCAACGCGGCCGTGATGGGCGTCATGTTCTCCGCGTTTTCGTGGACGTACGTGGCGATGCAGGTGCCCGGCGGCTTGTTCCTCGACCGCTTCGGCAGCAAGATCACCTACTACTGGTCGATGACGCTGTGGTCGCTGTGCACGTTCCTGCAAGGCTTCGTGCCGGGCGTCGCGACGTTGCTCGCGTGCCGGCTCGGTCTCGGCGTGACGGAAGCGCCGTGCTTCCCGACCAACAGCCGCGTCGTCGCGACGTGGTTCCCGCAGAACGAACGCGCGATGGCGACCGGCACCTACACCGTCGGCGAGTACATCGGCCTCGCGTTCTTCAGCCCGGTGCTGTTCGCGTTGATGGGCGCGTTCGGCTGGCGCTCGCTGTTCTGGGTGGTCGGTGCGGTCGGCATCGTGTTCGGCCTGGTCTGGTGGAAGTTCTACCACGAGCCGCGCAACCACCCGGGCGCGAATTCGGCGGAACTGGCCTATATCGAAGCGGGCGGCGGTCTCGTGCACGGTGCGCGCAAGGACGGCGACAAGAGCGGCAAGCCGGCGCAGGCCAAGTTCAGCTGGTCGATGGTCGGCCAACTGGTGAAGAAGCGCCAGCTCGCGGGCATCTGCCTCGGCCAGTTCGCCGGCAACTCGACGCTCGTATTCTTCCTGACCTGGTTCCCGACCTATCTGGCAACCGAGCGCCACATGGGCTGGCTGAAGATCGGCTTCTTCGCGGTGATGCCGTTCATCGCCGCGTCGGTCGGCGTGATGTTCGGCGGGATCTTCTCCGACTGGCTGCTGCGCCGCGGCAAGTCCGCGAACCTCGCGCGCAAGCTGCCGATCATCGCGGGCCTGCTGCTCGCGTCGACGATCATTCTCGCGAACTACGTGCAGAGCAACGAGGCGGTGATCGCGATCATGTCGGTCGCGTTCTTCGCGCAGGGGATGGCCGCGCTCGGCTGGACGCTCGTGTCGGACATCGCGCCGGACGGCCTGCTCGGCGTGACGGGCGGCATCTTCAACTTCGCGGCGAACCTGGCGGGCATCGTCACGCCGCTCGTGGTCGGCTTCATCGTCGCGTCGACCGGCTCGTTCGTCGGCGCGCTCGTGTTCATCGGCGTGATCGCGCTGGTCGGTGCGCTGTCGTACATCTTCGTCGTCGGCGACATCAAGCGGATCGAGCTGTAAGCACCGGCTCCACGCACACTCGGTGCGTTCGCCCGGCGGCCGGTTGGCCGCCGGGTTTTTTGTTTGCGCGTGCCGACCGGTCGGCACATACCTCGCTTCATGCGGGCTGCATCGCGATGCCGAGCGATTCGATTGCCTGCGCGATCGCGGCGACCGCCCGCCGGATATCGCCCGCATCGATCGCGCCGATGCAGCCGACGCGGAACGTCTCGAGCCGCGTCAGTTTGCCCGGATACAGGATGAAGCCCGCGTCGCGCACCGCGTCGTAGAAACGGCGGAAATCGTAGGCTGGATGGTCGGGCGCGTGAAACGTGACGATCACCGGCGCCTGCACGCTCGCGTCGAGGAACGGCACGAAACCGAGCGCGCGCATCGATTCGACCAGCGTCCGGCAGTTGTCCGCATAGCGCGCGCCGCGCGCCGGCTGGCCGCCTTCGGCGAGATACTGGTCGAGCGCGGCGCGCAGCGCGGCAATCACGTGCGTCGGCGGCGTGAAGCGCCATTGCCCCGTCCTGCGCAGGTACGCGTACTGGTCGTGGAGATCGAGCGCGAGCGAGGGCGAGTTGCCTTCGCTCGCGTCGAGCGCGTCGCGCCGCACGATCGCGAATCCCATTCCCGGCACGCCTTCGAGACATTTGCCGCTGGCCGAGATCAGCGCGTCGATGCCGCTGTCCGCCAGCGCGATCGGCAGCGCGCCGAACGAACTCATCGCATCGACGACCAGCCGCTTGCCGTGCCGCCGGCACGCGGCCGCGATCGCGTCGAGCGGATTCAGGATCCCGGCGCTCGTTTCCAGGTGCACGAGCGCGACGTGCGTGATGCGCGGCTCGCGCGCGAACGCAGCCTCAATGGCCGCCGCGTCGACGGCCGCGTCTTCGCCGAACGGCAGCGCGATCGCGTCGATACCGAGCCGGCCGAGAATTTTCAGGATGCGCGCGCAATACGCGCCGTTCTCGGGCACCAGCACGACGCCGTCGCGCGGCACCAGCGTGCCGAGCGCGGCTTCGACCGAGAACGTGCCGCTACCCTGCATCGGCACGCATACGTACTCGTCTCCGCCATGCGCGATGGCGACGAGATCCGCGCAGACGCTGGCCGTCAGCTGGTTGAAAGCGGCATCCCACGACCCCCAGTCATGTTGCATTGCGTGGCGTGTTGTGGCGGACGTGGTGAGCGGGCCGGGCGTGAGCAGGATCGGGTCGGACATGGCTTTTGTCTCCAGCAAAGGGCGAACGAAACACCGGATGGCATTTCCGAATGACTTGCATGATAGTGGCAAAATGTGTCATTTTTTGGAAATTGTGGCATTCGTCACGGCTTTGTCATCGAACGCTGTGATCCTTCGGTTGCCGCGCGACACCCAGCCTGAGCGCGGTAGCGAGGCGGGCCGCCAGGCGGCTCGCCCGAAGACAACAGGAGAGCCGGATCGTGCCCCGGCCGTTTGGTGTTCCGCCTACGGAGAAGTGAGATGACACTGCAGAAACCCTCGCGCGCCGCCGCCGGCGCGTTCCGCAAACTCGCGCTGGCCGCCTGCGCCGCCGGTCTGCTGCAAGGCGCCGCGATGCCGGCGCATGCGGCAAACGCGGTCGTGCTGTACACGGCGGACGGCCTCGAGAACCTCTATCGCGACGTGCTGCCGGCTTTCGAGAAGAAGGAAGGCGTGAAGGTCAACATCGTGACGGCGGGCAGCGGCGAGGTGGTGAACCGCGCGAACATCGAGAAGAATTCCCCGAAGGCCGACGTGATCGTCACGCTGCCGCCGTTCATCCAGCAAGCCGGCCAGATGGGCCTGCTGCAGCCGTACCAGAGCGTGAACTACAAGAACGTGCCGGCCATCGCGAAGGCCGAGGACGGCACCTGGGCGACGTTCGTGAACAACTACTTCTCGTTCGCGATCAACCCGGACGTCGTGAAGAACCAGCCGAAGACGTTCGCCGACCTGCTCGCGCCGGCCTACGCCGGCAAGGTCGCGTACTCGAACCCGGCCACGGCCGGCGACGGGATGGCCGTGCTGATCCTGACGACGTCGCTGATGGGCGAGGACAAGGCGTTCGACTATCTCGCGAAGCTGTCGCAGAGCGTGAAGTTCCACACGAAGGGCACGGGTTACCTGAACGTGCTGCTGTCGCGTAACGAGATCAGCGTCGCGAACGGCGACCTGCAGATGGACCTCGACGATGCCGAACACGGCGCGCTGTCCATCAAGCCGATCTTCCTGGCCGCGAAGGACGGCGACCAGCCGACCACGTTCCAGCTCCCGTACGGCATCGGCCTGATCAAGAGCGGCCCGAACCAGGACGCCGGCCGGAAGCTGATCGACTACCTGATGTCGACGGAAGTGCAGTCGAAGGTGCCGGACATGTACGGCATCCCGGGCCGCACCGACGTGCCGCTGGCCGGCAAGAACGGCGAAGCGGTCAAGAAGGCGATCGCGGGTGTGAAGCTGATTCCGGTCGACTGGACCCAGGTGATGGCGAAGAAGCCGGTGTGGATCGAGCGCTGGAAGAAGGACGTGATCGGCAGCTCGGGCAAGCAGCTCGACGTCGTCAAGCCGAAGTGATCGGCGCACGCCGCCTGTATTCGCGAGCAAGAGGATGAACCCGGTGGAAACCACCCTGACCCATCCCGGCGCATTCGGCGCCGCCGAACCGCACGCGACGCTGCGGTCCGGCGCGCCGGGCGGCGTGCAGATCGAGCATCTGAGCGTGCGCTACGGCGCGCGCACGGTGCTGGAGGATCTGTCGCTGTCGATCGGCGCCGGTGAATTTCTGACCGTGCTCGGCAAGAGCGGTTGCGGCAAGACCACGCTGCTGCGCTTCATCGCCGGGTTCGTGAAGGCCGACGGCCTGACCGGCACGCTGACCGTTGCCGGACGCGACCTGACCTATGCGCCGCCGCACAAGCGCAACCTCGGTCTGCTGTTCCAGAATTACGCGTTGTTCCCGCACCTGTCGGTGTTCGAGAACGTCGCATTCGGGCTGCGCGCGCGTGGCATGGCGTCGTCGGAAGTGACGCGCCGCGTCGCCGATGCGCTGAAGCTCGTGCAGCTCGGCGACGCGGGTCACCATCTGCCCGCGCAACTGTCGGGCGGGATGCAGCAGCGCGTCGCGCTGGCCCGCGCGCTGGTGATCGAGCCCGACGTGCTGCTCCTCGACGAGCCGCTGTCGGCGCTCGACGCCAACCTGCGCGCGTCGGTGCGCAGCGAACTGAAGGCGCTGCACGAGCGCCTGCCGAACCTGACCGTCGTCTGCGTGACGCACGACCGCGACGATGCGCTCGTGCTGTCCGACCGCGCGCTGCTGATGCGCGATGGTCACATCGCGCAGCTCGGCACGCCGCAGCAGTTGTACGACGCGCCGCGCGACGGCTACGTCGCGCGCTATCTCGGCCCGGCGAACCTGCTGCCGCCGCATGTGATCTTCCCGCTCGGCGATCCGCGCCACGAGGTGCGCGGCAAGGTCGCGTGCGTGCGTCCCGAGCGGCTGACCGTGATGCCGCCCGCAGCGGGCGGCCTGCACGGCACGGTGTCGTCGGTCGAATGGCAGGGCGCGGACCTGTCGATCGCCGTCGTGATCGACGCGGCGCCCGACGAGCCCGTGCGCGTCACGATGCAACGCGGCCGCGGCGCGGCTCCCGAGCGCGGTGCGCGCGTGTCCCTGCATTGCGAGGCAGACGATGTCGTCCTTATCGAGCCCTGAAGCCGGCCTGCCGCCGCACGTGCTCGCGTCGGCCGCCGCACACGCCGCGGCCGCGCGGCGCGGCAGGCGCATGGGCGATTTGCACCTCGCTGCGCTGGCGATCGTCGTGCTCGGCCCGCTCGTCGTCTATCCGCTGGTGCGGCTCGTGCTGCTGAGCGTGTCGGGCGATCACGGGCTGAGTTTCGCCGCGTACCGCACCTTCTTCGGCAATCCCGACACGCGCAACGTGCTGCTGACGACGCTCGGCGTGCTGTTCGCGAGCGCCGGCACCGCATCGGTGTTCGGCGTGCTGCTGGCCGCGCTGCTGTTCTTCAAGCCGTTCCCGGGTGCATCGCTCGTCACGCGCTTCCTGGAGCTGTACGTCGCGTTTCCGTCGTTCCTCGTCGCGTTCACGCTGATCTTCCTGTACGGCTCGCAGGGCTCGGTCAGCATCGCGCTGCAGCACCTGTTCCATCTCGAGCATCCGCCGCTCGATTTCCTGTTCGGCATCGGCGGCGTGATTCTCGCGCAGACCGTGTTCTACACGCCGTTCGTCGTGCGGCCGACGCTCGCGTCGTTCGCGACGCTGGACCTGCGGCTGATCGAAGCCGCGCGCAGCCTCGGCGCGCCCGGCTGGATGCTCGCGCGCCGCGTCGTGCTGCCGATCGCGTGGCCGGGCATCGCCGCCGGCACCGTGCTGTGCTTCCTGCTGACGCTGAACGAGTTCGGCATCCTGCTCGTGCTCGGCAGCGCGCGGCTCGTCACGTTGCCGGTCGCGATCTACAGCAGCGCGACCGTCGATCTCGACCTGCCGACCGCGTCGGCCGGCGCGGTCGTGATGTTGACGCTGTCGCTGGCGTTGTATGCGGTTTATCGCCGGGTGAACCGGCGTGCGACGGGAGGGAACGATGTCCGCTGAATTCCGTATCGGGCAGGCCGTGCCGCGGCACCAGGTCGGCTGGACCGACGCGTTGCTCAAGCATGCGTCGCGCGCCGCGCTCGCATTGGCCGCGTTCGCGTGCTTCTGGCTGTTCGTGCTGCCGGTGATCGTCGTCGCGCTGTCGAGCGTGTCGACGCAGTGGTCGGGCACGATCTTGCCGGCCGGCTACAGCCTGCGCTGGTTCGAGCGGCTCGGCTCGCCGGAATACGACGCGCTGGTGACGAGCCTCGAAATCGGCTTCGGCGTATCGGCGCTCGGCACGATCCTCGGGCTGTGGCTGGCGCTCGCGCTCGAAGGGCGCGACCGGCGCGGCCTCGGGGCGGTCGTCGACGCGCTTGTGATGGTGCCGAACGGCGTACCGAGCGTCGTGCTCGGGCTCGCGGTGCTGATCGCGTATCACCGGAAGCCGCTCGACCTGTCCAGCTCGGCGGCGATCGTCGTGCTGGTGCAGCTCGCGCTGATTCTGCCGTTCTGCTATCGCTGCGCGGCCGCCGCGCTGCGCCCGGAATTGACCGTGCTGCGCGAAGCTGCCGCGAGCCTCGGTGCGCCGCCCGCGATGGTGCTGCGCCGCGTGCTGCTGCCGCAGCTCGTGCCGGCGCTGCGCGCGAGCCTCGCGCTCGGCTTCGCGCTGTCGCTCGGTGAGCTCGGCGCGACGCTGACGGTATATCCGCCCGGCTTCGCGACCGTGCCGATCGTCGTGATCGGGCAGGTGGAGCGCGGCTACTACCTGCCGGCGTCGGCGCTGTCGCTGCTGATGCTCGGCGCGTCGCTCGCGGCGTTGCTGCTGATCGCCGCGCGCGTGCCGCGCGGCAAGCGGGCGGCATCATGAACGCCGCGTTCGCGTTGCGGCTCCCCGGCGAGCAACCGGCCGCCGGCAAGGGTGCGCCGGATCTCGCGGGACGCTCGATCGACGTCAACGGCCGGCGCTACCGGCTGCCGGTCGAGCCGACCGTCGTCATCTGTGTCGACGGCTGCGAGTACGACTATCTCGAACGGGCGGTGGCAGCGGGCGTCGCGCCGTTCATCGGCCGGATGATCGAGCAAGGCACCGCGTGGCGCGCCGATTGCGTCGTGCCGACCTTCACCAACCCGAACAACCTGTCGATCGTCTGCGGCGTGCCGCCGTCGGTTCACGGCATCTGCGGCAACTACTTCTGGGATCCGGCCGCCGACGGCGGGCGCGGCGCCGAAGTCATGATGAACGACCCGGCCTACCTGCGGGCCGGCACGCTGCTCGCCGCGGCGTCCGACGCCGGTGCGCGGGTGGCCGTCGTGACCGCGAAGGACAAGCTGCGCCGGCTGCTCGGCTGGCAGCTGAACGGCATCTGCTTTTCGGCCGAGAAGGCCGCGCAGGCCAATCTCGCGGAAAACGGGATCGTCGACGTGCTCGACTGGGTCGGCCTGCCGTCGCCGGATGTGTACAGCGCGGCATTGTCCGAATTCGTGTTCGCGGCCGGCGTACGCCTCGCGCAGACGCGGCAGGTCGACCTGATGTACCTGTCGACCACCGACTACGTGCAGCACAAATGCGAGCCGGGCAGTGCCGGCGCGAACGCGTTCTACGCGATGATGGACGGCTACCTCGCGCAGCTCGACGCGCTCGGCTGGGTGATCGGGCTCACGGCCGATCACGGGATGAACGCGAAGCACGATCCGGAGACGGGCCGGCCGAACGTGATCTATCTGCAGGACGCCTTCGACGGCTGGTACGGCACGCAGGCGGCGCGCGTGATCTTGCCGATTACCGATCCGTACGTCGTGCATCACGGCGCGCTCGGTTCGTTCGCGACGATCTACCTGGCGCCGGGCGTCGATCGGCCCGAAGCGATGTGGCGCATCGGTGGCCTCGATGGCGTCGAGCTCGTGCTCGACAACGCGGAAGCCGCCGCTCGTTTCGAACTGCCGGCCGACCGGATCGGCGATCTCGTCGTGATCGGCCGCCGCGACATGACGCTCGGTACGCGTGAACGCGACCACGATCTGTCGGGCCTCACGGTGCCGCTGCGTTCGCATGGCGGCGTGTCGGAGCAGGAGGTGCCGCTGCTGTTCAATCGCCGTATCGAGCGGGACGATCCCGCACGTCGCCCGCGTAACTTCGACGTGTTCGATTTCGTGTTGAACCGGATCGCGACATGATGGCTCATCCGCGGCAAGATCATCCGTCGTTTCGTGCCGAAGCGTTGCGTTGGTGCGGCACGCGCGCGATGCGCGAGCGCACGCTCGACGTCACGGACCCGTACACGGGCACGCGCGTCGGCACCGCGCCGCTCGCCAGCGTCGACGACGTGCGTGCGGCGTTCGATTACGCGATGGCCTACCGGCCGACGCTGACGCGCTACGAACGCTCGCAGATTCTCGAACGTGCGGCCGCGCTGCTGCGCGAGCGCACCGAGGAGGCGTCCGACCTGATCACGCTCGAGTCGGGGTTGTCGAAACAGGATTCGCGCTACGAGATCGGCCGGGTGGCCGACGTGCTGAAGTTCGCGGCGGTCGAGGCGCTGCGTGACGATGCGCAGAGTTTCTCTTGCGACCTGACGCCCCACGGCAAGGCGCGGCGCGTGTTCTCGCAGCGCCAGCCGCTCGACGGCGTGATCGTCGCGATTACGCCGTTCAATCATCCGATGAACCAGGTCGCGCACAAGATCGCGCCGGCGATCGCGACCAACAACCGCGTGATCGTGAAGCCGTCGGAGAAGGTGCCGCTGTCGGCGTTCTATCTGGCCGACCTGCTGTATGAAGCCGGGCTGCCGGAACCGATGCTGCAGGTGTTGACCGGCGACCCGGCCGAGATCGCGGACGAGCTCGTCACGCATCCGCATGCGTCGCTGATCACGTTCACGGGCGGCGTCGCGATCGGCAAGGCGATTGCGGCGCGGGCCGGCTACCGGCGCATCGTGCTGGAGCTGGGCGGCAACGATCCGCTGATCGTCCTCGCCGATGCCGATCCCGACCGCGCGGCGTCGCTCGCGGTGTTGGGCTCGTACCGGAATTCGGGCCAGCGCTGCACGGCCGTCAAGCGGATGCTGGTGCAGCGCTCCATCGTGCCGGCGTTCACCGAATTGCTCGTCGAGAAGACGCGCGCCTGGAAATATGGCGATCCATTCGATCCCTCGAACGAAATGGGCACGGTGATCGACGAAGCCGCGGCGCGGCTGTTCGAGGCGCGCGTGAACGAGGCGGTCGCGCAGGGCGCGCGCCTGCTGACGGGCAATGTGCGGCGCGGCGCGTTGTACGCGCCGACCGTGCTCGACAACGTCGATCCGTCGATGACGCTGGTGCGCGAGGAGACCTTCGGGCCCGTGTCGCCCGTCATCGCATTCGATACGATCGACGACGCGATCCGGCTCAGCAACGGCACGGCGTTCGGGCTGTCGTCGGGTGTCTGTACGGACAGCACGGCCGCCGTCGTACGGTTCGTGAACGAGTTGAACGTCGGCACGGTGAACGTATGGGAAGTGCCCGGATACCGGATCGAACTGTCGCCGTTCGGCGGGATCAAGGATTCGGGGCTCGGTTACAAGGAAGGCGTCCAGGAGGCGATGAAGAGTTTCACGAACCTGAAGACGTTTTCGCTGCCTTGGGAGTAAACGAATGGCGCTGACGGTGGAAGAGATCCACGGCCTGTATCGCGAGCATGGCCATGTGGCCTATAGCGGCGAACCCGTCACGCAGCTCGAGCATGCATTGCAGAGCGGGTTGCTGGCGGAAGCGTCCGGGGCGGACGAAGCGCTGGTCGCGGCGGCGTTCCTGCACGACCTCGGCCATTTGCTGAATCGCCAGGGCGACACGCCGAGCGCGCGCGGGATCGACGATCTGCATCAGTATTACGTGCTGCCGTTCCTGCGGCCGCTGTTTTCCGACGCGGTGCTGGAGCCGATCCGGTTGCACGTCGACGCGAAGCGCTGTCTGTGCCGCACGGACGCCGGCTATTTCGAGAGCCTGTCGCCGGACTCGGTGCGCAGCCTGGCGTTGCAGGGCGGTATCTTCAGTGACGAGGAAGCGGCGGCGTTCCTGCAGCGCCCGTTCGCGGAGGACGCGCTGCACCTGCGCCGCTGGGACGATACGGCGAAGGAGCCAGGCAAGGCGACGCCGGATCTGGATCACTATATGGCGATCGTCGCACGCCAGGCGCGCGTGGCTTCCTGACGGTTCGGTTGCTTCTATATAAGGCGCCGCACGCGGCAGCGTGCGGCGCCTTATATTTTTTGCGAAACCCCTTGCGCGATCGCCGTGAGCTGCATAGAATCACGCCTCTTTCGCGCTAACGGAAACGCGGCGCGGGAGGAAGGGAAGCAGTGCCGTTGGAGTTCGGAAGGTAGCGAGCCTCGGCGGTACGGAAGTTGAGCCCCGCAGTCGCAACGAAGTCGTTCAGAAAGTTGTTGACGAATTGCGAAACACGGTTCATAATCTCGCTTCTCTGCTGCTGAAAACGCAGCGCTGCTGAGGGATTCAAGATCTCTCGCAGACATGCTCTTTAAAAATTAACAGCCGATAAGTGTGGGCGCTTGATGACAGCGAGCTGATCCTCGGATCAGATAGCAAAAGTATCAAGAGTCTCACACTAAAGTAAGTCAGGTTTATGAAGTGATTCATATTCCTGTCAGCTTTGAGTGAGCGACCGGTTCGAAAGAACCGAAAACAGTAACAGGTTTGAACTGAAGAGTTTGATCCTGGCTCAGATTGAACGCTGGCGGCATGCCTTACACATGCAAGTCGAACGGCAGCACGGGTGCTTGCACCTGGTGGCGAGTGGCGAACGGGTGAGTAATACATCGGAACATGTCCTGTAGTGGGGGGTAGCCCGGCGAAAGCCGGATTAATACCGCATACGATCCACGGATGAAAGCGGGGGACCTTCGGGCCTCGCGCTATAGGGTTGGCCGATGGCTGATTAGCTAGTTGGTGGGGTAAAGGCCTACCAAGGCGACGATCAGTAGCTGGTCTGAGAGGACGACCAGCCACACTGGGACTGAGACACGGCCCAGACTCCTACGGGAGGCAGCAGTGGGGAATTTTGGACAATGGGCGAAAGCCTGATCCAGCAATGCCGCGTGTGTGAAGAAGGCCTTCGGGTTGTAAAGCACTTTTGTCCGGAAAGAAATCCTTGGCTCTAATACAGTCGGGGGATGACGGTACCGGAAGAATAAGCACCGGCTAACTACGTGCCAGCAGCCGCGGTAATACGTAGGGTGCAAGCGTTAATCGGAATTACTGGGCGTAAAGCGTGCGCAGGCGGTTTGCTAAGACCGATGTGAAATCCCCGGGCTCAACCTGGGAACTGCATTGGTGACTGGCAGGCTAGAGTATGGCAGAGGGGGG